>JGI24540J26637_10001599_pt1 | contig 9963 bp, 7 predicted proteins | sample NorSeaMetagenome_FD_26637 | JGI IMG/M metagenome (IMG submission 26637) | reverse complement strand
CGGAAAGCACACACCCAGCCTGCCTGCATCCCTCCGCGATGCCCCTAACGACGGCCGCCGCCTCCTTAACATCGAGGTGTCCGGTGGCATAGTAGTCCAAGAAGAAGAGGGGCTCCGCCCCCGTTACAACGAGATCGTTCACGCACATGGCAACGAGGTCAACCCCAACCCCTCCGTGGATTCCAGCACCCTGGGCGATGACGAGCTTTGTCCCCACCCCATCCGTGGCCCCGACGATTACAACGTCGTCCCCGGCGTACCCGGCCTCCGAGAGGTTGAAGAGGCTGCCGAAGCCCCCGAGGCTGGCGTCGCACCCTGGCCTCTTTGTGGAAGCGCAGTCGGCCTCGATCTGCTCCACGAGCTCGGCGCCGGCGACGATGTCCACGCCGGCGTCAGCGTAGCTGATGGACTTCTTCGTGAGCTTGGCGATCGCCTCGCAGAAGGCCTCGCCCTCGAGCTTCTGAACCCTAGCCTTGAGGGTCTCGGCGGTGTCCCCGTCCTCGACGGAGCACCTCTTCTGCACCAAAGTTGCGCCGGAGTCGACCTCCTCCTCCACATAGTGCACGGTGCACCCACTCTCCTTCTCCTTGCTGTTGAGGACGTCCTGGTGAACGTCGAGGTCCATCATCCCAGCATGGAGGGGGAGGAGGGAAGGGTGGACGTTGATAGCCCTGCCGGCCCAGAAGTCACAGAACTCCTTGGAGAGGATCCTCATGAAACCGACGCAAAGAACAATCTCAGTGCCGGCGGCGACAAGGATTGATGTCACCTCCGAATCATACTGGGCCCTAGTGAGACCCTTGCAGGACACGAACTTGCTAACGTTAGTTGGCCCAAGAGCCCCCCCCTTATCGAGGATGGGCGCCTTGGACCTGTTGCTTATAACGGCGACGATTTCTGCGTCAAGCTTTCCCTCCTTGATGGCTTCGATCACAGGTATGAGGGCGGTTCCCCTGGTGGAACCGAGGACTCCGATGCGGAGCTTCTTGTTGACCGCCTTGGCCGCGATATCCGTGCGGTTGTGGAGGAGGTGCTCCCCGGCGTCGTTGGTGAAGGAAATCTTTGAGACCCCAGAGTAGGCAGTCTTGATGGCATTCTTGAGGCCCTTGCTGACACCCGTGACGGCGAGGACGCGCCCTCCGCTCGTTTTTGTGGCACCATCCTGGACCTTGGTTCCGGCGTGGTAAACCTTCACTCCCTCAATAGCAGCGGCATCATCGAGACCACTAATGACCATTCCCTTGGGGTACTTCTCAGGGTAACCCTTGGCGGCGCAGATGACAGTACAGGCACTGAACCCATCCCTGAATCTGACATCGACGTCCTTGAGGTTTCCGTCACAGCACGCGACGAAGGTCTCGTAGAGGTCAGTCTCGAGTAGGGGGAGAACAACCTCTGTCTCTGGGTCCCCAAACCTACAATTGTATTCCAGCATACTGGGCCCGTCGTGGGTCAGCATGATACCAGCGTAAAGGACTCCAACGTAAGGGGTTCCGCGCTCCTTCATCTTCTGCACCGTCTTGATGCACATCTCCTCAATCTCGTCCTGCCAGTCCTTGGTAACGATGGGGGCTGGGGCGTAAGCTCCCATTCCCCCGGTGTTGAGCCCCTTGTCGTTGTCAAGCGCGCGTTTGTGGTCCTGTGCGGCTGGCATGAGCTTGGCGGTGGTGCCGTCGCAGAAGGCGAGGCAGGAGGCCTCAGGCCCAGTCATGAACTCCTCAATTACACAAGTGTCCCCGGCGGAACCGAAGGCCTTGTCCTGCATGATCTCCTTGACCGCCTTGATGGTATCCTCCCTGGTCTCTGGGATGAGGACGCCTTTCCCAGCGGCGAGGCCACTGGCCTTGACGACAACCCTTTTCCCCTCTGGGAGCTTCTCGACGTACTCCAGGGCAGATTCGATGTCGGTGAAGTTCTCGTAGGTTGCCGTGCGGATGCCGCACTCCTTGAAGAAGTCCTTGCTGAAGGCTTTGGAGGACTCGAGGATGGAGGCCGCCTTGCTAGGCCCGAAAGCGCGAACTCCGGGGCACTTCATCTTGAGCTCGTCAACGATTCCGTCAACCAGAGGCTGCTCGGGTCCGACCACAACCATGGCGGCGTTCGTAGACTTGGCAAGCGCAACGATCTCGTCGTTAGACTGTCCGCACCCTGCGTTGCTGATCTGTAAGGAGGTGGGAATTTTGCATTGTGTTAGTTCGGCAAGATTCATCGTATTTTCACGTTTTTGTCCCTCCCTTCTTCGGCCTCACCTTTCCCCCCTCGACAGCTGTTCCCCCGTTCCCTGGAGCGCAGATGACCTTGGAAACCTGGGGTGACTTTGCAATAGCGCAAGCAAGGGCATGCTCCCTCCCCCCTCCACCCACGACGATGACAATATCGCGGCGACCAGTTGAGGACAGCTGGTTAGCCGCCTGCATGTCGAGCTTGGAGAAGGCCATCATGACCTCTGAGGGCTCAGAGGTTAAAGTGTCCATGGAAGGGTCATAAAGGGTAACAGGGGTGCCAGAGAGAAGAGAATCGCGACAGTACGATCCACCAACAGACCCATTGGTACCCGATTTCATCCAGTCGTTGATCGTAGGTAGGCAGTAAAAGACACCAGAGTATGAGGCACCGACAATCGCAGATACAGGTTTGTTAGAGTTCGCAATTAGAGTACGATAAGGTGGCTTTGATAGTGCATGCTGAAGAGATATAGAACCATATGGATGAATACCACCTTCAATTGCTGAAATAGCTTCTAATACCTGTAATTAAGGGGAGAAAGACACGATTGGCGTAGGTGCCGAAGTGATATGTGTCAGCACTTTATACCACCTAAAGCTTAAATAGATTTTTAAACCACATCATCACTACAATTATTAACTCACCTTAGAAGGACAACGACTTCCAAAGCCAACGATTGCGGTCTGCATAGTGGAGGGAGTTTATGATTTGTGGGGTGTGGAGAAAAATTAGGAGAATTCCACTTGTGTTTGTTGAATCATTTTTACAAGCAAGAAATGTATACAACAGTCTACTTTTTCTTCTATGTATTATATCTAGGATCCCTAAATGCGGTCAATAGCTCCAATATAGACAAGCAATCGGTAGACAAAACAATCATCGAATGTTCTGAAGACTATGGACGTGCAAATCCTTATGACGGTTCGGGTGGTGGTGGATTTGTTGAAGGATGTCATCCAGTGAGATGTAATAGGCTGGTGTTCAATAAATTCTTGGACTCTGAAGGGGTGGACAGGCTTAAGGCCATTGCCGAGAGGGCAATAGAGGTTGGGAGGGGGGACGGGGGAAGGCCGGGACCTACCATCCTCGACATTAATTCAGGTTACCTGAGAGATGACCAGGGTTTGGTGAACATTTACGAAAAGGCTGGGGAGGGGGGGGGAGGAGTCTTTGACAAGGTAAGAAGGAGGAGGTCTGGAGGGCTGGAGCGCAGCGACAGCATTTGCCTATCAGAAATATTCAGCTCACTGTTACGCTCCTCGCCATCACGCATACCACCTATCAACATAATTAAAAATTCCGCTTGTCGCTTCGCTCCTCGCCCCGTCCTCATCTCAGGACGACTTTGAGTTCTACAGGGACGTAATAGAAAGGATCCGTTCAACAGTCGAGGAGGTTAACGATCTCGACGAGGGAATGCCCAAGTTCACTGCGCCGACCTTTATAACCCGTATCCGTCACGACCCCAGCTGGAGGCCGCAAGGAATGCATGATGTCTACTGGATGCCACACGTTGATAAGGACAACACGGGACACTACGACTTCAGCGGCCTCCTGTATCTCTCCACGCAGGGGGAGGACTTCGAGGAGGGAATGTTTGAGTTCTTGGTGAACGACGAGGATCAGGATAAGGTCGAGCAAGAGGTTGAGCCTGAGAGGGGGAAACTAATCTCTTTTACGGCTGGATCGGAGAACCTCCACCGTGTTAACATCGTTCGAGGGGGGACACGCTACGTGCTTTCGTTCTGGTTCACCTGCGATAGGGATAAGGAGTTTGGGAATTTCCTGGATGGCGAGTTACATAGGGCGTACATGAGAGCGGAGGAGGAACTGTAACGGAGGTAAAAAACCACTGCCAAGCCCAATTGTTGTAACGAAACCGTGCATGCGCTTGCTTTTTTAATGGAAAAAGAGACAATTCCTGGGTTGTGAGAGCAGCTTGGAAATCCAGCCCAAAATAACTCTCTCTCTGCCCCCCCCTAACCCCCCCCCTCGCCACACTACCCTCCGCGCACGAAAATAGTCTTACATCCATTTTTAACAGCCCTTTACCCTCTAACAAGAGTAAGCTTCCAACTTTACCCACGTAACCGATCCCTCAAAGATGACCCCAACCCAGGAGGCCCTCTGTGAAGGCGACTCGTCATCCCTCACCCTGAGTAGCAGTCCTGTTGAATCATGCGCGTCTTCATGTACTCCACTATCCTACAATTGCAGCGAAGATGCCCTTACTATTACATATGCCGATCAGGTCCTTTGTAACGAGGAGCTTGACACAGCAAAGTACGACACCTGCCAGTGTCAGGTGTTCTGGTACGGTAATGACTGCACAACTCACTTCATAGACGTGTACCCGTCAACCAGTAGGGGGTACTCGATCTTTTTCTGCGTCGTTTTCCTTGGACTTTCTATCTTCTCCGGGAGGGAGATCTACAAGCACGTCACGGAGCTCGAAGAGAGTGCCAAGAAGCTCAATAAACAGATATCGAACAGGAACGGAGGAAAGACCAACGAAATGGGCCGCCGCAGGTCCTCAACTCTGCAGTTCAATCGCCCCAAGTCCATGGGCCGAACAACCATGGTTTCTGGATTCTTCCAACCCACCAGGGTCAGGATCCTGGTCCAGTCTTGCTGCTTCTTAGCTTCCTTCCTCCGCTTTATTTATCTCTTCAACATGACCCTTAGGGTGTGCTACGAGGGTCAGGTTTGCAGCAGTGTAGTGTTTGAGCCAGCCAACATTGCCATTATCTCGGCCGGCTTGCTCACCGTCATGTTCTGGAAGAAGATGGGCATGATGTTCAGGAAGGGTGTCAATCAGGCAACCCAGAATGACGAGGACATCCGCTTCTTCCAAATTTTCGGGTTCTACACAATATTCCAGTTCACCATGATTGTGGTCACCGCGACGGCAGAGTCCATGAACATCGAAATGCACGCCCTTTACAACATATCTCTCCTAGTGAGCGGAATTTACATGATTGGTCTGCTTTATGGGTCGATCAAGTTCGGCATGACCCTCATCCGGCTCCTCCACGGAACGAGGAAGGGCGGAGATGGCGACGCAAAGGCCAAGACTTGGAAGAAAGTCAGGAAGGTTGTTTACATGTTGAGCATTGTCGTTCCAGCAGGAGTGGGTTACCTGATTTCCTTGGGAGTATACATGATGATGGGAATGCGAGGAATTCCCAAGATGTGGATGCCCATGCAGGTAAGGGGCGAAGCGTATCGGAAAGGCGTTTGAGACGACAAACGCGGCTTCGTTCGTTCGTCCTGCTAACACCCCCGCTCGTCATGGCTCGCAGTTTGTGTTCCGATTTTTGGAGGTCGCAGTCATTTGGGGATTGACATCTTGTTTGAGGGGCAAGCCGCCGCCCAAGGAAGGCGAAAGAGGTGGCATGATCTCAACGACGGGAGGCATCGAAATCGCCGCGCAGAGTATAAACTCCAAGGTTAGGTTAATGTCAAAAGAGAGTAGCCCTGCGAGCTCAAAGAACTTCTTCTCCAAGCAGCTTTCAATTGGACAAGATTCGAAGCACATCAATGTTATCAAAGAAGCCGACGAAGACTTTGTAATTGATGAATCGAAACGAGAATCGAACTTTGTGTAAGGGAGGGGGCACGAGATAAGGGAGCAAGGGTTTGAGTTTTGAGAATTTGCTTTATTATAAGAAGTAAGGAGAGAAGAAAGAGGATGGGATTTTAAGGCAAAGTCTTTCCTTGATATCTTCACGTTTCAACTACTTGTCGCTCGTTCAGCCAATGCGTCCTACAGACCACGCCCATCTCTTGACAATTTAGTCAACCTGCTCCATGGCAGACTCCTCCTCGTCATCGTCGAGGGGAGGGAGCTCCTCAACATCATCGTCATCATCATCGTCATCCTCGTCGATCGAAAGACCGAGCTTGATGAGGCGGTGGATGCGGGAAGCAAAGGTGGCAGGCTCATCGAGGGAGAATCCGGAGGTGAGGAGACTGGTGTCGTACAGAAGCCAGACGAGATCCTTGACGGTCTTGTCACTCTGGTCGGCAGAAGCCTTCTCGCGAAGGGCCTCAATGATGGGGTTGACGGGGTTGATCTCCATGGTCTTCTTGGAGCTCATGTAAGCAGACTGGGTGGAGTCGCGAAGAGCCTGGGCCTTCATGATGCGCTCCATGTTGGCGGACCAGCCGTACTCGCCGGTGACGAGGCAGCAAGGGGAGTCTGCGAGGCGGTTGGAGACGGTGACCTTCTCGACCTTGTCGTCGAGGACCTCCTTCATAAGTTTGCAAAGTCCCTCGGACTTAGCCTTGGCCTCCTCGAAAGCCTTCTTCTCATCCTCATCCTCCTCCATGGCGAGTCCCTCCTTGGTGGCAGAAATGAGCTTCTTGCCCTCGTACTCCTTGAGCTGCTGGACGCAGTACTCGTCAATGGGGTCAACCATGTAGACGACCTCGTAGCCCTTCTTCTTGAGCTTCTCAAGGAAGGGGGAGTTCTCGACGGCGCGCTTGGACTCTCCGGTGACGTAGTAGATGCCGGCCTGGGCATCGGTCATGCGGCCGACGTAATCGTCGAGGGAAGACATCTCCTCTCCGGACTTGGTGGTGGAGTAACGGAGGAGCTTGGCGATCTTGAGCCTGTTGGTGCTGTCCTCGTGGACGCCGAGCTTGAGGTTCTTTCCAAAGGCCTCGTAGAACTTGGTGTAGAGGTCATCGTTGTCGGCGAGGTCGGTGAACATCTCGATGCACTTCTTGACGAGGTTCTTCTTGATGACACGAAGGATCTTGTTCTGCTGAAGAGTCTCACGGGAGATGTTGAGGGGAAGGTCCTCAGAGTCAACGACTCCCTTGACGAACTGAAGCCACTCGGGCATGAGGTCCTCGCAGTTGTCCATGATGAAAACACGGCGGACGTAAAGCTTGATGTGGTTGAACTTCTTCTTGGCTCCTCCCTCGAACATGTCGAAAGGGGCGCGCTTAGGGCAGAAGAGAAGTGCACGGAACTCGAGCTGTCCCTCGACGGAGAAGTGCTTGACGGCAGCATGCTCCTCCCAGTCGTTGGAGAGGGCCTTGTAGAAAGCAACGTACTCGTCATGAGTGACATCGTCAGACTTCCTCATCCAGAGGGGCTTGGCCTGGTTAAGGTGGTCCCACTCGTGGGAGACCTCCTTGATTTTCTTGGTCTTCTTCTCCTTCTTGGCCTCATCCTCATCGACCTCCTCGACCTTGGGCTTGTCATCATCCTCATCATCCTCATCCTCGTCATCAGTGACCTCCTTCTCGGTGGTCTTCTCGGTGTAGAGCTTGATGGGAAACCCGACGAATTCGGAATGCTTCTTGACGAGGTCCTTAAGCCTCTTCTCCTCGAGGTACTCGGACATGTCCTCCTTCATGGTGAGGACGATGCGGGTTCCGCGGGCGATAGGGGCTTGTCCTTCATCCTGGGAGATGACGAAGGATCCACCAGCCTCGGAGGTCCAGGTGTAGGCCTCGTCGTCGTTGTTCTTGGAGGTGACGCAGACCTTGTCGGCGACAAGGTAGGCGGAGTAGAATCCGACTCCGAACTGACCAATCATGGAGATGTCAGCACCGGCGGTGAGAGCCTCCATGAAAGCCTTGGTTCCGGACTTGGCGATAGTTCCGAGGTTGTTGATGAGGTCCTTCTTGGTCATTCCGATTCCGGTGTCCTCAATGGTAAGAGTGTTGTTAGCCTTGTCGGGGATAAGGCGGATCTCCATGTTCTTCTCGGTATCAAGGGCAGCATCGTTGGTGAGGGACTGGTACCTGATCTTGTCAAGAGCATCAGAGGCGTTCGAGATCAACTCACGGAGGAAAATCTCCTTGTTAGAGTAGAAGGTGTTGATAATAAGAGACAACAACTGGTTGATGTCGGCACTGAAGGCGAAAGTCTCTTCGGAAGGCTACAAGAGGGGAGGGAGGGGTCAGAGGTGGTCAGAAAGTGAAAATGTTGGTAGAACTTTTCTTTGGAAGCGTGGCCAAACGTTCCTTAAGACAAAGGGACGACCCTCAGACAAAAAGGACGCCCCCCATCGTCATTATATATACAAAGAAGACGATATAGCGAAGATTAGAACGATAATAAACCATAGAAAACGAAATAATTTGGTTCTCGGACTCCGTCTCGAACGTCTACGCAGGGTGAAATATGGACTCTAGGAAATGTTATAGCTTAAATAATGACACAAAGAGATAAAACGATATAGTATTAAGACGAAGAGCTAATAAATAATATCGTAAGTACGCACCATTTTGAGATTAGATAATTTGACTCCCACCAAGTTGAAAGGTTAAAATAATGCATGGTCGAACAGATTACCAAAAGTTTGGTTAGGTTTAATGCTATTTTACGTCTTTCTTGCCTTACTTTCTTTCATTCAGGTCGCGTTTGCGGCTACCGGTGTGACTGTTTCGCTCTCCGACTCCCTGCTTGGAGGCGACGACGTTCATGGGAGGGTAAGCTTGGCCCCTCTCTCCCCGTCACCCTTTCTCTCCCTTTTTTTACCTAACCCTCTCACTGTCGCCCTTTCGTTACCACATTTAACTCCCCAGGTTCGAGTGTATTTTTCTACCATTAAGTCCGATGGTGCCGATAGCAAAGGCCCAATGTATGAGAACGGCGACGAGCAAGACACAAACCAGGTGTATGGGTTTGATGCAGTCTTCTCCTCCTCCTCTCTCTCTGCCGAGCTCCCCGAGAGCGCGAAGGGTTACCCCCTTTCCCGCTTCTCCGACCTTGCCAATCTTGAGCCCCAGTCCTACAACGTTCAGGTCGAGCTTGCTCGTTTTAAGGAGGTGAGATCGGACGGTAGCGAAGCGGCAGCAAAAGCAACATACCGCATACCCACATAACTAACAACATCTCTTGCGCTCGCTTCGAAGGTCCATCGTGAAGGTCTCCCCCCAACCTTTCTCCCCACCTCCTGCGTCTCCAAGGACGGTTCGAACGGAGCGTACGAGAAGCCGGACGGTACCATCTACAGTAAGCCCATGGTCTGGAAGGCAGGATCCCCTCTAACCCTAACCCTTACTGAGGTCATCCCCGATTCCACCCCCTCTTCCCGCGGCTGCGCCGGCCTTGGAGACGGTGTCGATAGTGACTGGATCAAGACTGTGCGCATCCAGTCCTCGGTCCTCTCAGGTTTCTACTTAAACAACACCTCCGATGTTACCCTCGAGGCGTGTGTGCTGCTCCCTTACGGCTTTGACGACCACCCTGATGCCAAGTATCCTCTCGTCCTCGCCAATGGTCACTACAACCCCACCTTCAATCCTGGCGGAGAATTCATTGAGGAGAAACCCGACTGCAACGACCCTGACGACTACACCTGTGTCAGCGCCCATTACGGATACTACCTCTATGCTAACTGGACTGCCCCCACCTCAACGCCAATGGAGAACGCTCGCGTTCTCCTCGTCACAATCAACCACCCTACATCCTTTTTCGACGATAGCTATGCTGTCGATAGCGAAACCATGGGCCCCTATGGGACCGCCATCATGACCGAACTTATCCCCGAGGTCGAGAAGAGGTTCAGGGGTCTTGGAGAGGGCTGGGCCAGGGGCCTCATGGGCGGATCCACGGGAGGATGGGAGTCCGCCGCTCACATGATCATTTATCCCGACATGTTCTCTTACTCTCTCGCCGCCTGTCCCGACTCTGTAACCTTCTCCAGGCACACAAGCGTCAACATGTACGAACAAGACAACGCCTACTACTACAATTCTGACTTTAAGAAGACC
>JGI24540J26637_10001595_pt1 | contig 9977 bp, 9 predicted proteins | sample NorSeaMetagenome_FD_26637 | JGI IMG/M metagenome (IMG submission 26637) | reverse complement strand
ATCACAGTCATGATCACAGTCATGATCACAGTAAAGTAAAAGAGGTTTCATTCTGCCAGGATAATAATTTTTCAACTAGTTTAGATATAAAATGTTCACATGAATCTCATTTAGAGGCCTCTGAGAAGACGTGTTTTATATGTGATAATTGTATAATTGTTGATCATATTTCATTTAATAGTACTTTAAATTCTATTAATTTTAATTTATTAAAAAATTATAATGAATTCTTACAGAAAATTATTGTTAAAGATGTCACCAATTATCTTAATAAATCTCCGCCCTCATTAATATAAGTTAGACACGAGTCATTATATTAATAACTAGAAATATATAATATTTTAAATATTATTTATTTACTGATAACATCCTTTTTTAAATTATGAAACAATTTTTTATATCATCTCTTTTGATGATTAATACTTTTTTACTTTTTTCTCAATCAAATGGAACTATAATAAATTCAGATGGTACGCCAATTGAGGGTGTAAGTGTATTTATTGCTGATCAGAATATACTTTTAAAAACAAATGTGTTAGGAGAATTCTTTTTTGAAAGCAAATTNCCCAACAATAGTTATCTTAATTTCTATAAAAATGGATATGTTTCTAAACTTGTAAAATATAAAGAGGGTAATGAGTTTAAAGTTTTTCTTAAAAAACTTCATGTCACTCTTGATGAAGTTGGTATTGTAGAATCTTATAGTGAGTTAGGTAATACTAAGCTAACTAATATTGAAAAAAAATCATTAGAAAATGTTTTTTTAAGAGATAATTCAATGGTTGAAAGTATTACTCAATTAAGTGGGGTAGATATCGTTTCTTCAGGATTAGGAATTCAAAAAATAGTTGTGAGAGGTTTATCTGGTATGCGAGTTGTTACATATTTAAATGGTATGCAAATAAATAATCAACAATGGGCTAATGATCATGGTATTGGATTTACAGATTTAGGCTTAGGTGAAGTTGAATTAATTAAAGGTGCAAGTGCATTAAAATATGGCTCTGAAGCAATAGGTGGTTTATTGTTTTTTAAAGATTCTCCTTTTGTTTCTAATAAAAAAATAAAAGGATTTATTGCCACAAAGTTTGATAATAGTAGCTATTTAAGCAGCAGTCAATTTGGTTTAAATTGGAATAAAAATAATTTTTTCTTGAACTTTTATGGTCAATATTCTATTTCATCAGATTACAGACTACCAAATAATGATTATCTCTTTAATTCTCGTTTTAATCAAAATGCAATTAAGTTTTCTTTNGCACACAGGTACAAAAATTTACAAAATATTTTTAGGTATCAGTACCATAATGAGAATCCTGGAATACCGGCTCATGCTCATGTTGATCCTGCTGATGTAAATATTGAAGATATTACTTCTTCTTCATTTGATTTTAATGATGGTTATAAATTACTTACTCCATATCAATTAGTAAATAATCAGCTTTTTAACTATTATTTAAATTATTTATCTAATAACTTAAAATTAAGTCTACACGCGGGCCATTTTATAAATAACTTACAAGAATATGAGAAATGGACTAGAGCTGCATTTGATTTAACGATTTCAAATACACAAATCACACCAAATATTAGATATAAAATAAATGATTTAACATTAAATATAGGCACTCAATTTAGTGTTTTAGATAATAAAAACAATCAAGATTATAGGTTAGTTCCTGATGCCTCAACTTTAAACATTGGTCCTTATGTTATATTAGATTATGAAAAAAATAATTTTGGTTTCAATTCAGGAATCCGTTACGACTATAAACATCTAAAATCAGATGATGATATTTCAAATGTGAATTATGATAATGAATTTTCAAATACTAGTTTTTCATCTGGTATTTTTTATAAATTCTTAGATAATGTTTTACGATTTACATACTCTGGCGCATATAGAGCACCACACTTTTCAGAATTATTTGCAGATGGTGTTCATCACGGAACAAATAGATATGAGTTGGGTAATGAAAATTTAGATATAGAATATGCTGATCAATTTGAATTAAAATACCAATGGTCTAATGAACATTTTGGTTTTGTTTTCAATCCATTCTTACAAAATATTTCAGACTTTATCTCTATTGTTCCTACTGATTCATTTTCCAATTCTTACAGAGTCTATAATTTTAAGCAATATAATAATGTTGAGATTAAAGGTTTTGAAATTAACTTACATTATCATCCACATCAATTACATAATCTACATATAGAACAGTCTTATACCTTTTTGCAAACTAAAAATAAAGATGATCAATATGGATTGGCTTTAGTGCCTGCTAATAGTATAAAAACAAAAATATTATTTGATTTAAATGATTATGAAAAATTGGTTAAATATAAGTTTGACTATCTTTCTTTATATCATGTTTATAAGTTTAGTCAAGAAGATTTTGCTGAGTATGAAGAGTTAACTGAGTCTTATAATTTGATAAATTTTAAACTTGGCTTAAGGATAAGCGATAAATTATTATGTACAGTTGGTGTAAATAACTTACTTAATAAAGAATATTCGCCACATACTTCAAGAATTAGAGGTGTTGCAGGTGGTGTTCCTAATCCTGGAAGATCTTTCACTTTAAGTTTAAAACATGACATTTAAAATACATGCACTCTGATGAGCTTTTATGAAGCGAAATACTTAATTAGTTTTAAGTATCAGTGTTAAATAATTAAAATTAAATAAAATGAAAAAAATAAATTTATTAATGTGTTTGTCTGCAATTGGAATTGTTTCAATGTTTAGTTCTTGCAGCTCAAATGATACGGACTGTCATGAATGTCATATTGCATGGATGAATGCAGCTCAAGTTGAAGTTGAAGTAGAAATAGGTGAGTTTTGTGGTAATGAATTAGAAGATGTTGAGTCTAATGGATATACTTTATCAGAAGATGTTATTTTAGGAACTGATACTATTGCTGCTGGTTCATATCCTGCATCTGATGTTCACTGTGAAGAACATGCTGATCACTAAGATTCAGTTTTTATTTTTTAAAAAAAGCCATTCATTTGAATGGCTTTTTTTTATTCTTTAATCGTTAGCTATTTATTTTTTTAAGTAATAAATTTGAAGATATTATGAAAAGACCTTGGAATATTATTGACTTACCTATATATAGCTTACAAACTACAGATAAAAAAGGTAATATAAATATGAATATCTGTACTTATGTTTCTGCGATTAGTATAAAACCTAAAATGTATAGTATTGCTATTGATTATAATACTAAAACATTTGAGAATCTTGAAAACTCTTCTGAGGCAATTTTACAGATATTAAGTTTTGATAATATGAAATTAGTTAGGGATTTAGGTAAAAAGAGTGGATATAAGTTAAATAAAAATAATTATTTAATGAATAATGATTTATTAAGTAATTGGAAAGGATCAGAGGTTCTTAAAAATGTTTGTGCATGCTTAAAACTTAAAAAAAATTCTTCTGTAACTCATCATGGTGATCATGCAATTTATTTTTTTGATGTTATTACTTATAAGACATTTTCTGATCATAATATCTTAACATTTCAAGATCTAGTTAATAATAAGATTATTTTATGATTACTGAGTATGATCAAATTATAAATCAAATTGATAAAATAAATCCAATAAAATATTCTAGTGATAGAAATTTCATTGATGGTTCTGTAAGTAAACTATCTCCATANATTTCAAGAGGTGTGATTTCAACAAGACANGTTTTAAATCATTTACTTGATAAAGGTTTTGAAACAAGTCAAATGCAAAAATTTATTCAAGAACTTTCTTGGAGAGATTATTGGCAGCGTATTTGGCAAGAAAAAGATATTGATGTAAACATAAAACATGATCAAGAAAATGTATTTCATAAGGGTATCTCTAAAAATATTTTAGATGCAAATACTTCAATAGTTTCTATTGATAAAGCTATTAATGAATTATATAATACAGGATATATGCATAATCATCTTAGAATGTATGTTGCTGCATTAGCAACTAATATTGCTAAAAGTGAATGGAAAATACCAGCTCAATGGATGTACTATCATTTGTTGGATGGTGATTGGGCTTCAAATGCTTTAAGTTGGCAATGGGTATGTGGAGCAAATAGTAATAAGAGATATATAGCTAATCAAGAAAATATTAATAGATATACATATAGTTCTCAGCAAAATACTTTTCTTGATACATCTTATGAATGTATTATGGATATGGATATTCCTGCTCGATTAACCACAATGAGTACAGAAGTGAGAATTACTCCGCTTCCAACATCTGATATTTTTGAAATTGATTACAAAAAACCTATTTGTATTTATAATTATTACAACTTAGATCCAAAGTGGCGTTTAGAATTTGATGCAAATAGAATATTATTAATTGAGCCAAGTATATTTGAAAAATATCCAATAGGGCAGAAGAGTATTAATTTTATGCTTTCTCTAGCTAAAAATATTAAGTCAATTAACATATTTGTTGGAGAATTTCATGAGCTTAAAATTATTAATGCTGACGTTTATTTTAAAGAACACCCTTTAAACTATAATTACAAGGGAATAGAAGANTCCAGAGATTGGATGAGTAGTGTTAAAGGATATTATCCATCATTTTTTAATTTTTGGAAAAAAGTAAAAAAAGAATTATAACTAACTACTATGCCTAAAAATTTGCCTTTTAAGAAATGTATTGTATGTAATCTCCCATTTAATTGGAGAAAAAAATGGGCCAAAGAATGGGATAACGTTAAATATTGTAGCCAGCGTTGTAGAAAAAATAAAAAAAAATGAATAATGTTAATTTAATATTTCCTCATCAACTTTTTAGAGATAACCCCTTATTAAAAGAGGAAGGATACTTTATTCTTGTTGAAGAGAATTTGTATTTCAATCATTTCAAATTTCATGTTCAGAAATTGATTTTACATAGATCATCTATGAAATTCTATCATTCTTTCTTACTAAATGCAAAAAAAGAAGTTAAATATATAGATCAATCTGACAAGTTATCTGATATAAGATATCTAATTCCTTATTTAAGAGAAAATGGATGTGAAAATATTAATTATATTTCTACTGATGATAATTATTTAGAAAGAAGGTTAACAAATACTTCCAAAAAAAATAATATAGTTTTAAATAGATTTGAAAATCCTATGTTTTTAAATTCATATTTAGATTTAGAATCTTTCTTTCATTCAAAAAAGAAAAAATTTTATCAAACATCATTTTATATTGAGCAAAGAAAAAAGCTAGGTATTTTACTTGATGAATCAGGAAATGCTCTTGGTGGAAAATGGAGTTTTGACACAGATAATAGGAAAAAATATCCAAAAGGAAAAGTACCGCCAAATATTGAGCCATTATCAACTAGTGAGGTTTTTGAAGAAGCTAAGATTTATGTTAAAAATAATTTTTCTAATAACCCTGGTAAATTTACTAACTTACCTATTTATCCNCATACCCATAATGATGCTGATNTCTGGCTTGATGTTTTTTTGAAAGAAAGAATGCAGGATTTTGGACCATATGAAGATGCTATGGTTACTGATCAATCTTTTTTAAATCATAGTGTTCTCTCTCCTTTGCTAAATTGTGGTTTAATAACACCTGATATTGTTATAGAAAAAACTTTAGCTTTAAAGGATCAATTTCCTTTAAATTCTATTGAAGGTTTTATAAGACAAATAATTGGATGGAGAGAATTTATTCGAGGTGTATATCTTGTAAAAGGAAGTCAAGAGAGAACAACTAATTTTTTTAAATTTTCAAGAAAAATACCTCTTTCTTTTTATAATGCAACAACGGGGATATTACCTATTGATATTACAATTAAAAAGGTTCAAAATACTGCATATAATCATCATATTGAAAGATTAATGATTTTAGGTAATTTTATGTTGTTATGTGAGTTTGATCCAGATGAAATTTATCGTTGGTTTATGGAGCATTACATAGATGCTTATGACTGGGTAATGGTGCCTAATGTATATGGCATGAGTCAATTTTCTGATGGAGGATTAATGTCTACAAAGCCTTATATTTCTAGTAGTAACTATTTAAAAAAGATGAGTGATTTTCCTAAAGGTGAATGGCAAAATATTTGGGATGCTCTGTATTGGAGATTTATTAATTTAAANAGAGAGCTTTTTGTTAAAAATATTAGAATGAAATTTATGGTTAGTATGTTTGATAAAATGTCTGAGGACAAAAAAAATAANCATTTGCAAATCGCAAATGATTATCTTAAATCTTTAAATGATTAAAAANAAACCCACTCAATTGAGTGGGTTTGTTTTTGGTGGAGCTGGTGGGTTTCGAACCCACGTCCTAACAAGGTGTTAAAAAATTTTCTACATGTTTATCTAATATTAATTTTCGAAATAAGTCTGGTAAATAGCATCCAATTCTTATCCTTATCTTCTAATTTTTCATCTGTTCACAGAAGTATTAAACAAATTATCCTGATGTTAATGATGCCTCAAGATTAAAGGTTTCAGGAGTTCCTTTAAAAGAGACAAAAGCTATTCTAATTTATAAATTAGGCAGCTAAAGCGTAGTTATTCTCGCCAATTAAAAATGTGAATCTTAAATTTTACGAGCCAAAATACAAAGCTCGACATGCTTATCAATCAACTCAGCTTGCAGTCAAATCCAGTCAGCCCCAATAAATAAAGAACAAATTATATTGTGCAAAATTAGTAAAATCAATTGCTTTCAACTACTCATTGTTTATTTTTGTATCTAAAATTTATTTAATGAAGATAGGTATTCTGAAAGAAGAAAAAGTTCCTGCTGATAAAAGAGTTCCGTTTTCTCCAATTCAGTGTAAAGAAATTATTAGTAATTTTTCAAATATTGAAATTTTTGTTCAAAATAGTAATATTCGTTGTTTTGATGATTCTGAATATAAATCACTAGGCATTCAAGTAGTTGATGATATATCTCATTGTGATATTTTATTCGGTGTTAAGGAAGTGCCTAAAGATAAATTAATTGCTAATAAGACTTATTTTTATTTTTCGCATACAGTAAAGAAACAGGAGTACAATAGAGATTTACTTATTAAGATGGTTAGTCTCAAAATTGAGATGATTGACTATGAAGTTCTAATATCTAATGATAGAAGGTTATTGGGTTTTGGTAGGTATGCTGGAGTTATAGGCGCTTATAATGCATTTGTTACACTTGGTTTAAAAGATCAATCTTTTTCTCTTAAAGCTGCTAATAAGTGTCTTGACAGAAAAGAAATGGAAGTTGAGATGCAAAAAATATTACTTACTAATGAAAAAATTGTAGTTACTGGAAAGGGTAGAGTAGGTTCGGGTATTTTAGAAATACTTAATAAATTAAAAATCACTCAAGTTTCTTCTGATGATTATTTAAATAATGATTATGATTATCCTGTGTATGTTAATATTGATACAATGGATTATAATCAGCGTTATGATTTAAGCAAGGGTTCTTTTAATGATTTTATTACTAATCCCAGTTTATATGAATCAACATTTATGAAATATGCTAATAAATCCGATATTTTTATTGCTGGACATTATTTTGGTTCTGGATCTCCCTATTTATTTACTAGATTAGATGCTAGATCTGAAGCTTTTAAAATTAGGGTTGTAGCTGATATTTCTTGTGATATTGATGGGCCTGTTGCTACCACTATTCGACCTTCTTCAATCTCTAATCCAATTTATGGTTATAACCCAATAACAGAAATGGAAGATGATTTTTCAATTGATGGTATAATTGCTGTTATGGCTGTAGATAATCTTCCCTGTGAGCTTTCTAAAGATGCTTCAGAAGACTTTGGTCAACAGTTGATTGATAATATCATACCAATTTTAGGATCAGATTCCACTATATTAAATGAAGCTACTATTTGTAGAAATGGTGATTTAACAGAATATTTTGAATACCTAAGGGATTATATCTCTTAAATTAGACAGTTTTTAATTCACTAATTTTTTGAGATGGATTTTTAGATTTGAATATGTAACTTCCAGCAACTAAAACATCTGCTCCAGCATCTAATAATTTTCGAGCATTTTTGTCATTAACACCTCCATCAATTTCAATATGAGTTTTAAGGCCTTTTTTATTTATCATAGTTCGAAGTTGCTTTACTTTTTTATATGTCATTTCTTCAAACTTTTGTCCTCCAAAGCCTGGATTAATTGACATTAATAAAACCATAAAGCATTTTGGTAAAATATCTTCTAATACACTTACTGGTGTTGTAAGGTTTAGAACTATACCTGCTTTACAGCCAGCATCTTCAATTTGGGTAAGAGTTCTATGTAGATGGATAGTTGATTCGTAATGTACAGTAATAATATCTGCACCAACATTAGCAAATTCTTCAATATATCTTTCAGGTTTCTCAATCATTAAATGCACATCAAGAGGTTTTGTGGCATGTTTTTTGATTGCTTTTATTACTGGCATTCCATATGATATATTTGGTACAAAATGACCGTCCATAACATCAATATGAAACCAATCTGCATCACTGTTATTTACCATTTCACAATCTCTTTGAAGATTTCCAAAGTCTGCTGCTAAAATTGATGGGGCTATTAAGTGGCTCATATAAATATTTTTATAAAAAAAGAGGACATAATGTCCTCTTAATTATTATCCTAAGTAAGTCTTTAATATCTTACTTCTTGTTGTATGCTTTAAGCGTCTTACTGCTTTTTCTTTAATTTGTCTTACTCTTTCTCTTGTCAAATCAAATTTCTCACCAATTTCTTCAAGTGTCATTGCATGTCCAGCATTTAAACCGAAGTATGATGAAACTACATCAGCTTCTCTAGGTGTTAATGTGTCTAAAGCTCTTCTTATTTCTTCTCTTAATGAATCAAGCATTAACTGTGTATCTGGACTTGGACTTTCATCACTCCCCATTACATCATATAAGTTACTGTCTTCACCTTCTATTAATGGAGCATCCATTGAAACGTGTCTGCCAGTATTTTTAAGGGATTGCTTTACCTCTGTAAGAGAAAGCTCTACAAGATCAGCAATTTCTTCAGCTGTTGGAGGTCTCTCAAATTTCTGTTCTAATTGAGCGTACGCTTTGTTTATTTTATTAATAGAACCAATTTTGTTCAATGGTAGTCTTACAATTCTTGATTGTTCTGCTAAAGCTTGAAGAATTGATTGTCTAATCCACCATACAGCATATGAGATAAATTTAAAACCTCTTGTTTCATCAAATCTTTTTGCCGCTTTTATTAATCCTAGATTACCTTCATTAATTAAATCAGGTAATGTTAATCCTTGATTTTGATATTGTTTAGCAACTGAAACTACAAATCGTAAATTAGCTTTTGTCATTTTGTCTAGTGCTTTTGCATCACCAGCTTTTATCTTTTGTGCTAACTCTACTTCTTCTTCAGCAGTTATAAGATCGACTCTTCCAATTTCTTGCAGGTATTTATCTAAAGAAGCTGTTTCTCTATTAGTTACCTGCTTTGTAATTTTTAGTTGTCTCATATTGAATTTTTTTCTTTAAAATTAAAAAATTATTTTTTATTTATAAAACTATTTTTTCTCAGGTTTTGGTAAAAGAGCTTTTCTTGATAATTTAAGCTTTCCACTTCTTTCATCAATATCAATAAGTTTCACTTCAATTTCTTGCCCTTCTTTTAAAACATCTTCAACATTTTGAACTCTTTCCCATGAAATCTCTGAAACATGAAGTAATCCATCTGTATTTGAAGATATTCCAATAAACGCACCATATGGCATTATTGATTTAACTTTTCCTTTATATGTTTTTCCTTTTTCAGGCATAAATGCAATAGATTTTATTTGATCAACTGCTAAATCTATTTTTTCTTGGTCAGTTCCTAAAATTTCAACAACACCCATATTATCNACTTCTTCAATAGAGATATTAGTTTCAGTTGATGCTTGTAATTCTTGAATGATTTTTCCACCAGGACCAATAATTCCACCAATAGTTGATTTTGGAACCTTTAATA
>JGI24540J26637_10001594_pt1 | contig 9979 bp, 7 predicted proteins | sample NorSeaMetagenome_FD_26637 | JGI IMG/M metagenome (IMG submission 26637) | reverse complement strand
CCCCCCCCCTGACACCCCCTTTCTCCTTCCCCGCCCCAGAACTGAATCGTTCTACTACTACAACGTTCGGCTAGATAAATCGAGGTGGGAGCCCCCCGTGTTCTTCAAGTTTGCGAGGAAGGAAATCACCAAGGTTTCTCCAACATACAGTGGAATGCAGGCGACCAAGATGATCCAAACGATGCTGCGTTGCAGGTTGGCGCGGAAGAAGGTCCGTTCCCTCCTAAAGGACCATGTGGACAAGGTCCGTGACGAACAGACGAACTCCTTCTACTACTACAATAGGCTCCTCAAGACCACCATCTGGGACAAACCCAAGATCTGGGGAAAGGAGGACCTGGAGGACTACAACGGGGAGCGGGCGAAGAAAAAAGCGATGGCAGCGAGGAGATCTAGTGTAAGTGGTGGCGCTGGAAGGATTGGTAGGCGGCGGACCAGTGTTGTCAGACCAGACACGGGAGAGTCCATTGTGCCCCCAAGCATAGCTGACGGAGGATCGAGACCAGAGACGGCAGAATCAGAATGGACCGAATACGATGAAGATGGAAATCCCATATCGTCGAGGCCTACCACGAGAGGCACCGAATTCACCGAAACTGGAGAGGAGGACGAGGACGAGGAGGGTGGGGACGGGAGTGGTGAGGAGGAGGAAGACAGCGGAGTAGATGTCGAATCCGGAGACGACGACAGCGATGACGATAGCGATAGCGACAAGGAATCTGAGGACGAGACCTTGAGCCTACTTCCAAGGCGCTACCCAAGAGGTGCAATGCAGTTGCTCATTGACGAGGCTGAAGACTATGTCTGGAGGGTGAACCACCCCGAGGAGATCCCTGCTGAAATTGGTGGGGAAGAGGGCCAAGAAGAGGGAGAGAGGGAGGGCGAAGAGGGGGGGGAGATGACTTCAAATACTGGAACTCCAGCACCTTCCAAGCCAGGAACTCCGGCGACTTCCAAACCATCGACGGACGCCGGAGGCTCAAGGCTGGGGACCTCTACTGGATCCAAGCCCTCAACGGCAGTTGGTGGTTCAAAGGCCACCAGCGAGACTGAGAAGACAGCGACAGAAGACAGCGAGGGGGGTGGGGAGGAGGAGGATGGTGAAGCCAACGATACTGGCGCTGACGATAAGGTGGAAGAAGAACCCAAGGAACCGCCTAATCCTCACGCATTCACTCTGAATTTGTCGAACCTCAAGGCTCCTCGACTCACAAGCCGAATTTACGATTTGGGGACCAACCTCACTTCGCTTGACCTGTCGCACAACAGGCTGACCCGAATTTCTCCCGACATAGGAGAACTCACGGGCCTGATAAGTCTCAACATTAGCAACAACCGAATCGCCAAGCTCCCAGCTGAATTGGAGGATTTGGTAAACTTGAAGAAGTTCGACATGTCGTGGAACAACCTTCGTAAGTACCCTCCGATGATTTACAAATTGCCCCTCACGCACTGGAACGTTTCCAACAACGAGCTGATTGAAATTCCTGTGGAAGTTGGAAACTTGCAGCTCCTTCAAGAGACAAAGGAGTGGGAGGTTGGCCTTGGAATAATGACGACTCTCGTAGAGTACCAGGCGGCTGGGAACCGCCTTGAGAAGTGGCCGGCCCAAATTGAGCGTTGCGTGAATCTGGAAGTCCTTGATTTGTCCAATAACCTCCTCAAGGAGATTCCTTTGGAAACCAAGGAAAATGCGCTTCTCAGGCACGTCGATATCCACAAGAACCGCTTTAAGAAACTTCCTGGCATTATTAACGAGTGGGACAAGATTGAGTTTTTTGACGTATCTCAGAACAAGCTTGATAGGTTCCCCAAGGATTTGTCCGGATGGAGCAACAAGCTGGCGGAACTTAACATTAGCAGCAATCAGCTGGAGGAGGTAAGGGGAGGTGAAGCGACAGCAAAATCATCACACCGCCTCCTTACATAACTAACGACCTCCCACTTGTCGCTTCGCTCCTCGCAGCTTCCTGAGAGCTTCTCTTCCCTGGTCGAGATGACGACCCTAAATTGTAGCAACAATGCCATTAAGTCTTTGTCTGCCGAAGCATCGGGCATGTGGGAAAACATCGTTCACTTCAACGCCGATGACAACCTCATTGATCGCCTTCCCGAGCACGTGAACAAGTGGCACCAGCTCAAGTACATCAGCATGAGAAAGAACAAGCTTTCGGTTCTTCCGGAGGCGTTCGGAAACCTCTTCAAACTGACCGAGCTTCACTTCGCGAACAACAGCATCAAGTCCCTTGGGAAACAAATGGGCATGCTTTTGTCAGTCCATATCGCTGACTTCTCCAACAATAAACTTCAGGAGCTTCCCACTGAGTTTTTCAGGATGACAGCAATTGAAAACCTATATCTATCCAACAACAAGATCCTCTATGTTCCCATGAACATCCAGAAGCTCAAGGCGCTCAAGACGCTCGACTTAACCCACAACGACCTTTCAGAGCTGCCCTCAGAAATTTGCGATCTCGTGAACCTTACATCTATCAAGATTGCCCACAACCATATCTCGAGGCTTCCGACTAGGATTTGCAACCTGCCGAATTTGCAAAGGTGTGAAATCCAGTTTAACAACTTTGACGACAAGCCTTCAGAATTTAAGTTCATGAACACGGTGCACCACCACAACATGTCTTTCAATCCATTCGAGGGGAGAATCAAGAAGATAGTGCACAGAGATGCGGTGGCAAAGGTGAGTAGGATAGTGAAAATTATATCACATATTATCGATTCGCTTGGGATTACCTACTCACCAACTCTTTGCTCGTTCTTCTCTCCTCGTCCTCGCAGCTTGCGGCAAATGGCGAGTCGGTCATGCTCCTCCCAAACCCTACCGATCTCGAAATCGAGAAGTACATGAACAACATAGCGTCCGCGACTGGAGGAGTAAAGGCCTACGAGAAACAGAGAGCGGCTTGGGAAGCCAAAGTCAACGATCCGTACTACGAATACGACCCTCTCGACTCTTTTGCGCCCCCTCATCCCCCTGTGACGCACCGTCACCACTTTCGCTTAGGTGTTTTCCAAATGAGGCTGGGCATGACGTCCCTGAAGAAGATCGAAAGGATCAGGAACGGTGGCAGGACCGACGAGGAGCAGGCGGAGAAACAGAAGGAGAGGGAATCTCAGAGGAAGCTGAGAGTCGAGGAGAGCTTGAAGATGGCGCTCGGAGGGGGAGGGGGTGGGAAGAAGGAGAAAACTGGTTCTGATTTAAAGGGTGGCACTTTGGACGAGGTTGTCGTCCAGGAGGTCAACGACGATGCTACGGTTGAGAGTGAAATGAGCTACATGACGAAGCAAAGGTTGATGGAACAGGAGCTTGAGGAAAAGATTCTCCCGGTCATGAATGTTGCGAAAAAGAACTTCAAGAGCGCTATCTTGACGCTGACACTGGCGGATGAGCTCTGGGTTGCCAGTGGCAAGGCTGATAGCATGGTCGGGAGCGACATAAGCACCGGTATCGAGATTTACTACAACAGGGGACGGTGCCACATTTTTGCTGGGAACATCCCCCAGGGCATCAAGGACTTCAACAGGGTCCTGGAGATGAATGGCGATCATATTCCAACATTGGTGTTGAGGGGACAGGCTAGGATTGCGCTCGGGCAGTACCCTCAGGCGAAGCGTGACTTTGCGAAGATTCTCAAGAGGCTTGATCCTGAACATAGGAAGGCCGAGGAGATGCTGGAGGAGTGCCAGAGAGGCGTGGATAACCTGACGCACGCAGATATATGCAAACCCGACGATGAGAGGTCCTACGAAGTGACTGCAGAGGGAATCAGAATTAGGGACAGGGTAGCGTACAGGAAACTTGCACAATTTGGGAGGTCGCAAAAGAGAAAGAGAATGACCGACAAGAAGGACAAGAGGGACTTGCAGTTGTCCATGCAAAAAAAACATGAAGACGAACGAGGGGTTGAGCTGGTGCACACCCACAAGAGGGCGGATCTTGCGAGGAAGAGGGTCGAAAGGGCCAGGAAACAGAGGCTTGAGGCCACGGCTTATAGGGAGGCCGAATGGAAGAGGAAGCAGGAGGAGAAGAAGAAGAGGGAGGAGGAGAGGAGACAGAAGGAGGAACAGAAGAAGGAGGAGGCGGAGAGGTGGCTAATGCAGGCCGAGGAGGATTTGATCAGAGGTGAGAAGGAAGGCAGTGAGCGTAGCGAGCTACCTAATGCTAATCCGTACGATAAGCTAACCTCCTCCCCTACTCTTCGCTTTCCTCGTCGCAGCTTTTGTCAAGGAAACCGTCGCGGATGTCGCACAGAAGGAAGAGGAGGACAAGGCAGACGACGACGAAATCGAGGCCATCCTTGCCGCGGCAGGAAGGGGCGGCAGGAGGGGAAAGAAGAAGGACCACGACAAGCCGTGGAGCAAGCCGGGCATACCGAAGCAAGGAAAAAAGAAGAGGAAGAAGAAGAAACCTGCGGAGGGTGAAGGTTGGGGGGAGGAGAAGAAGGGTTGAGGTGGAGAAAAATATGTCTGTTTGTATCATTTCGCGTTTGCTTTTTTTTACCTTACGCTACTTCGAGATTACGGCCGCTGTCGCTGTGATTTTTGCCCCAACGCAGATTGAGCCGAATTGATGCACTTTTTCCTGGAGATGCTTTCTTCTTTGCTAAGGCTTAGTTCGCGGCGTACCGTGACTGTAACTCGTCGTTGGCTCAGTTCCGATGTCATTAGGGTTAAAATGCCTCTTATTGATTCGGACCTTGATGGAGAAGGAGACAGGTGCAGCAACTAACGATGGAAATCCTCCCATTTTTAGCCTTAATCTTGAAATTTACCCTTCATCTCTTACAATTCACTGCAGATCTCGCGTGTTGAGATGGTACAAGGATAAGGGTGACGTGATTGAGGTACGTGGTCTATTCCTTTTGATCTCCTCTGTAAACTTCCCCTCACGCCCCCTCTACCCCCTCTCCTTCCACCCTAATCGCTTAAGTCCGGGGACACAATATGCGATATTGAGATAAATTTTGATCCTAGCATTCTCTTCCAAGGTGGTTCTCAGCAGGTGGACGATGATGGGAACAAGATTGGATACGGTGGGAGCAGGTGAGAGAAAAACTTTGAGAGAATTTAGGACAGGTTGGTTGGCGAGTCCGAGGAGCGTAGCGACGAGCTGAATATTCCTGATAGGCAATGTGGTGTTACTTCGCTCCAGCCTTTAACTGTCTTTGTTCACACTCATTGCAGCGTCGGAGAGACTGATTCTGTAGTTTTCGGCATGGACTGTGAGGACGAGGGTATCATGGGGGAGAAGATGGTGCGAAGTTATGAGGAAGGATGCACTGTTGAAGAATACAACGATTGGCGAAAGTCAGGAACTGTCATTTGCGAGGTTATTACTTACGAAGAGGAGGAAGATTGGAGGGAGAAATATGGAAGCGTTGGGGAAGGGGAGGGAAAGTAACTCGGCCTTTGATTCAAAATACTTTTCTTAATAATTCCTAATCTGCACAAAATGCGCTGAGCTCCTCCTCCTGCTCGATCGCCCCCGAATCGTCAAACTTGAGGAAGCATTCCTCCCCATCTACCGAGCTCGCTGAGTGCTTCACCGCGCCTAAGTCGGCATCATTCCTCACGAGTGATGAATCCTTCTCAGAGGGAGGGTAGACCTGCCAGAAATTGGGCAGCTGGTTCTCCCAGTCCGCTAGGATGGCCTTGGCCTTTGAGCTACCCGTAAGATCGGCGTGCCTCTCAATAATGGTCTTGAGCTGCTTAACCCCAGCGGTCGTGGTGACACGCTGAGCCTTGACTATCTCGCCGTTGATTCTTGGCTCAAGCTCGCTGTCGGGGTCAAAGAAGTACGCGAGCCCGCCGGTCATGCCGGCCCCAACGTTCCTTCCGACACTTCCGAGAACGACCACCACGCCTCCAGTCATGTACTCACAGCAGTGGTCGCCCGTGCCCTCAGCGACGGCGTATGCGCCACTGTTCCTAACGCAGAAGCGCTCTCCAGCCCTGCCGTTCGCGTGGAAGTCCCCTCCGGTAGCACCGTAAAGGCAGGCGTTACCGACGATGGAGCTCTTGGTCGAATCGAACTTGTGCTCCGGGACAGGGACCACAGTGAGGGATCCGCCGTGCATCCCCTTTCCGACGTAATCGTTAGCCTCTCCCGTCACCTTCAGGTTCGTCCCGGGCAACGAGAAGGCTCCGAAACTCTGGCCGGCCGAGCCCTTGAAGTTGACATTGACCTTCCCCATGAAGCCTTTGTTACCCCACTTCCTAGCAATGTCTCCACTAAGCATGGCACCGCAACTCCTGTCGGTGTTAACGATGTTGTACTCCAAGTCGATCTCCCCGACGCCAGCGTTGATGACTGACTTGGCGTCCTTGCATACCTGCCTGTCGAGGTCGGAGCTGAACTTGTTGATGTGAACAACGGAACCCTTCTTGACACCTCCCTCAGCCTTGAGCCAGCCCCTATTTTCCTCGACGTTGGGCGCCTCTCCGTAGAGCTCGTTGAGACCGAGACCCTTGGACTTGGCCACGCGATTCATGTTGATCTTATCCTCGGAGAGCAGGTCCATGCGTCCGATGACTTCGTCGATGCTCTTGTATCCCATGTGCGCCAAAAGTTCCCTGACCTCCATGGCGACATACTGGAAGAACTGGACGACGTGCTCGGGAGTTCCAGGGAACTTCTTCCTGAGCTCCTCCTTCTGAGAGGTGACCCCGACGGGGCACGTGTTGAGGTGGCACACCCTGGCCATAATACATCCCTCGGCGATCATTGCAATGGTTCCGAATCCGAACTCCTCCGCCCCCATAAGCGCGGCCATCATGACATCGCGGCCAGTGCGGACACCACCGTCGACCCTGAGGGTGACACGCTCTCTGAGGTTGTTCATAACGAGAGCACTGTGAGCCTCGGAGAGTCCGAGCTCCCAGGGTCCTCCGGCGTGCTTGATGGAACTGAGGGGACTGGCACCGGTGCCTCCGTCGCCACCACTGATCTGGATGACGTCGGCGTCGGCCTTGGCAACGCCGCACGCGACGGTGCCGATTCCGATACAGGATACCAACTTGACCGAGACTCCCGCCTTCTCGTTGATCGCGTGGAGATCATGGATGAGCTGGGCCAAATCCTCGATACTGTAAATGTCGTGGTGGGGGGGAGGAGAGATAAGGGTAACGCCCTCTTTGGACGCACGGAGCTTAGCGATGTATTCGGAGACCTTAGGTCCAGGGAGCTGTCCTCCCTCTCCGGGCTTGGCACCCTGGGCCATCTTGATCTCGAGCTGTTTAGCGGTAACCAGGAACTCAGGGGTGACGCCAAATCGACCGGATGCGATCTGGTGCACGTAAGAGTTCGCAGAGTCTCCGTTCTTGAGTCCACGAAGGTGGGGGAAGGACTCAGACTCTCCCTTGTCGTCGACATCATTGATATCCTTGCCCCTGAGAACGTCCTCCCCTCCCTCTCCGGAGTTTGACTTGCCCCCAACACGGTTGACGGCGATGGCAAGGGTCTCGTGGGCCTCGCGAGAGAGAGCTCCAAGGGACATAGCACCGGTGCAGAAGCGCTTCATGATGTCCTCGATTGGCTCGACCTCGTCGATGGAGATGGCACGGCGATCAGAGCTGAAGTCGAGGAGGTCGCGAAGGTTGGCGAGGGTGGCGGAGTTGAGGGATTGCTTAAAAATCTCATAATTGGCCGCGTTGGGCTCCTTGGTGGAAGCCTTGCCGGAGGCAGGGCTGGCCTTGGTGTCGAGCCCGATGGTGTTGTGGAGGAGCTTGGCAAGGTCAGCGGAATTGGCGTGGTACTCCCCGAGCTTGGGGACGGGCTTGTAATAGCCGTAGTTCTTGAGCTTGGCGGGGGTGGTCTTGGCCTCGGGGCGCATCATGGCAGTCTCAGAAGCGAGCTCAGGGAGGCTCAAACCTCCAACCCTCGATGTGGTGCCTTTGAAGCAGGTAGCAATGATGTCCTCTCCGAGTCCAATGGCCTCGAAGATCTGGGCTCCGTGGTAAGAGGTGAGGAGAGAGATTCCAATCTTGGAGAGAATCTTGAGGAGACCCCCCTCGATGGACTTCTTGTAGTTCTCCTGAGCCTCCTCGACGCTCATCTTAGGCACCCTTCCGTTATTCATCTTCTTCTGCGTCGTCTCGGCTCCCCACCACTGTTTGGTGGTCTCGAAGGCCATGTAGGGGTGGACAGCGTGTGCTGCGATGAGCGAAGCGAATCGCGAAAGAAGTTGGGATGAGGGACGAGTAGAAAGTTGTCAGTTCATGTAGGAAGGCGATATAATCATTTTGCTGTCGCTTTGCTCCTCGTCCAATCTCACCTCCATATCCAACGAGCATGGCAAAGTGGTGGGTGGACCAAGCGGCCCCGGTCTCGATGACGATTCCAGCATCCATACGTACTCCGGCAGCGATGAGGGCGTGGTGAACGGCTCCAACCGCGGCGAGAGGAGGGATGTAGGTGGAGGACTCGAGGTCACTGGGGGACCTAGGCTTGTCGGAGAGGATGACGACCTCAGTGCCGGACATGACGGCAGCGACAGCCTTGTCGCAAAGGTCGTCGATGGCATCATAGAGGTAGTCGGGTCCCTTGGAAATGTCGTAACGGGTGGAGACGACCTCATTCTTGAAACCGCCATTCTCAGGCTCTGCGTAGGACTTGACCTTGTCGAGGTCCTTGGCGGTAAGGACTGGAGAGTCGAGGCGGATGAGACGGGCTCCCTTCTCCTCGACCTTGTAGATGGAGCGCTTCTTTCCAAGCACCATGTTAAGGGACATGACGACACCCTCACGGAGGGGGTCAATGGGGGGGTTGGTGACCTGAGCGAACCTCTGCTTGAAGTAGTTGTAAAGCGGGTGGGGCCTCTCGCTGAGTACGGCGATCGGCGCGTCGTCGCCCATACTGTAGGTAGTCTCCTTGCCGGTGGTGGCCATGTCGTTGATCTGCATGGAGATGTCCTCAAGACTCCAACCGAAGGATTCCTGAAGGCTGGTCGCCCCGACGTCGTCGTACATCCTGTCGGTGTCGTGGGTGGCAGCTCCAACGTACTTGGCCTGCTTCTTGAGCCATTCGCCGTAGGGGTGAGCCGAGGCAATCTCAGACTTAATCTTGAGGTTGTCCTTCCACTCGCCAGTGTTAAGGTCAACGTTGATCATCTGTCCGGGTCCGAGGCGTCCCTTCTCAATGATGGTACTCTCGTCCAAGCCCGGGATGACTCCAGTCTCACTCATCATGTAAACAGTACCGTCTTCAGTCCTACTGAACCTCGCGGGGCGGAGTCCGTTACGGTCCAAACTAGCACCGATGGACTTGCCGTCGCTGAAGACGAGGAGGGCGGGGCCGTCCCATGCCTCGAGGATGCCTCCGTGGAAATCGTAGAAGTCGACGACCTCGGGGTTGTTAGCGAGGGCGGGCTGCGATGAGCGACGGGGCGCAAGCGAAGCGAGCGCGAAAAGGGTTGTTAGTTATATTGGTAGGCGGTATGCTGCTGTCGCTTCGCTCCAGCCTTCCTTCGCTCCTCGTTCAATCTCACCTCGTTCTGGTAGGCAGCTGGTACGAGAGCCATGAGTGCGCAAGGCGCGCGGGCGCGGGACTTGCACATGAGTTCGAAGCAACCGTCGAGGTTAGCGGAGTCTGACCTGCTGAGGTCTACGAGGGGTTCAAGCGTGTCTGGCGAGTCCTGCGTGTTGCACTCCTGCACGATCTTCTCGGTACTCTTGAAGTCGACGAGGTCGCGGATATCGCATGATCCGTCGGAGGCTGATTCGGTGCTGTACTCCATGCTACCCGAATCCTCGTCAACGTCGAATTCGGAGGCGATGGGGGTGCCCTTGCTGGCCTCCCTTGCCTTCATCCAGTTCACGTTACCGAGGAGGGTGTTGATCTCGCCATTGTGGCCGAGGACGCGCATGGGCTGGGCGAGGGGCCAACGGGGGACCGTGTTGGTGGAGAAACGACGGTGGTAGATAATGAAAGGGGTAGTGTAGGAAGGGTTCTGGAGATCCTTGT
>JGI24540J26637_10001591_pt1 | contig 9981 bp, 6 predicted proteins | sample NorSeaMetagenome_FD_26637 | JGI IMG/M metagenome (IMG submission 26637) | reverse complement strand
GTTTTGTTTAATATGATAATTGCTAAAATTCTTGGGGGAAAAATTGTACTAACTGTTCATGATGTAAGAAGTTTTGCTAATATTAATTCATCTAAAATTTACACTAAATTTATTTATGCCTTAGCTAGTTCTGTTCTCACGCATAATATTTTTAGTAAAAATGAAATTATAAAATATTATAAAAATTTAGAAAGAAAAATCTGTATAGTTCCTCATGGGAATTATCTTCCTTTTATTACACATAATAATGATCAGTTATCTGCTAGACAGAAGATTAATGTTGATATAAACAGTAAGGTNATTCTTTTTTTTGGCATGATAAAAAAGGTTAAAAGATTAGATTTTTTACTTGAGTCTATGCCTGAAATTATAAAGGGTTGTTCCAATGTTAATTTACTAATTGCTGGCAAGCCTTGGCAAGATGATTTTTTAAAATATCAAAAGATTATTGATGATTTAAAAATAAATGATCATTGCACTTTACATATTAACTTTATTAAATCTGATGATCTTAAACATTATTACAGTGCCTCTGATTTGATAATACTTCCTTACAGCAAAATATATCAAAGTGGGGTGCTTATGATGAGTTTAAGCTTTGGGAAGGCAGTTGTTTTATCAGATCTCGAGCCCTTTAAGGAGGTGGTAGAAGATCAAAAAAGCGCATTATTCTTTAATTCAGGCGATAAGAATAATTTAGCTGAGGTTGTTCTTAAAGCTTTAAAAGATGATAGTTTACGTAATAGAATTGGTGAAGGAGGTTTAGATTTAATGAAAAAGAAGTTTAGTTGGAATAACATAGGTGAGCTAACTAAAGATGCTTATTTAAAAATGGATTATTTTTACAAAAAAAAGTAATGCAAGAATTAATATCTAAAATACTTAAAAGCGCTGCAGATAACATCACTAATATATCTAATGACAATAAGATTATTTCAAAAATTGAACAGGTAGTATTATTATGCGTTAAAGCTTATGAAAATAATCAGAGAATTCTTTTTTGCGGTAATGGAGGTAGTGCATCAGATGCTCAGCACATAGCAGCAGAATTAAGTGGTAGGTTTTTAAGAGATAGAAAACCTTTATTTGCAGAAGCATTACATGTTAATTCATCTTATCTTACTGCCGTTTCAAATGATTATGGCTTTGAATATTCATACTCTAGAATTTTAGAGTCTGCAGGTAGAGAAGGAGATATTTTAGTGGCATTATCAACTTCAGGGAACTCAAAAAATGTTTTAAAAGCTATTGAGAAAGCAAATAGTATTGGAATGATCTCCGTAGGTCTGAGTGGACTTAATGGCGGTGAGATGCAATCATTATGTAATGTAATGATAAATATTGCATCAAAGGATACTGCAAGAATTCAAGAGGCTCATATTTTAGTTGGTCATATAATTTGTCAATTGATTGAAGAAAAATTATTCGCTTAAGCTATGTACGATACTCTTTTTTTAGACAGGGATGGTGTTATCAATAAAAAGTTAGAAGGTAGGTATGTGACTAATTTTAGTGAGTTTGCGTTTATTAAAGGGTCTGTTCAAGCAATTATTAATCTTAAATCAATATTTAACAAAATACTTATTGTTACAAATCAGCAAGGGGTAGGGAAAAAAATAATGTCTGTTGAAGACTTACACCTTATTCATTCTATGATGGAAGATGCAATATCTTCAGATGTTAAATATATTGATAAAATATATTTTTGTTCACACTTAGATAGTGACTGCTGTAATTGTCGTAAACCAGATATTGGTATGCTATTACAGGCTAAAAATGATTTTCCAGACTTAAATGTCACTAATTCTTTTTTAGTTGGAGACTCTGAATCTGATATTCAGGCGGGTCTAAAGTTTGGTCTTAAAACTATTAAAGTAAGTGATAATTACACTTTATCAAACTGGACAAATTCAATTATATGAAGTTTACTATTTACATAAGACATTTTTTATTAAAGTACATTTTTTTGTTTTGCATATTTTCTTTTAAACTATCTGCTCAGCATAATAATATTCCTTTGGGATATAATTTTAATAGTTTTATCGATAAAGAATTAAATCAAAGTAATAATCATACGTCTTTTAAACCCTTAATAAAATCTTCTCTAAATATTAATGTTGATTCGCTTCTGTCTGCTAATACTCTTTTTAAAAAGAATGTATTAAAAAAAAATATTTTTAACAAAGATTGGATTGAAGTAAAAGGTGAAGATTATGAAATATTAGTATCTCCTTTATTTGATTTTTCTTTAGGTTATGAAGTGAATGAAGAAAAATACACTTATACAAATACAAGAGGTTTTATTGTAAAAGGAGATATAGGATCTAAAGTTTCTTTTCATACCTCATTTGTTGAAAATCAAGCAGTATTCCCAAATTATTTAGATTCACTAATTCGTACTTCAACTCAAGATTATGTTATTCCAGGTCAAGGAAGAGGACGCGTTTATTATAATACTGGATTTGATTATGCTAAATCTTCAGGCTATGTATCTGTTGAAGCAAGTAAACAAATAAAAATCCAATTTGGACACGGCAAACACTTTATTGGAAATGGTTATCGTTCCCTGCTACTTTCTGACAATTCTTTTAATTATCCCTTTTTAAGAATTCAAACAAAATTTGGTGATTTTGAATATACTAATCTTTATGCAGAATTACAGGATATGAAAAATTATTTGTCTGCTGAAAATAATTATGATTATATGGGTTACGCTAAGAAATATATGTCCTCACATTATTTGTCCTACAGCATAAACAATAAATTTAATATCGGTGTTTTTGAGTCTATTTTATGGAAAACTAATCATGCTCTTGGGGCTAATGGTTTTGATGTTAATTATTTAAATCCAATAATATTTTTTAGACCAGTTGAGTTTTCAATCAACTCCCCAGATAATGCAATTTTAGGCTTGAATTATAAATATTTAACATCAATTAATTCTCAGGTATATGGTCAAGTAGTTTTTGATGAATTCACTCTTAATCAATTAAAAAGTAATAATGGATACTGGGCCAATAAATATGGTTATCAGCTAGGGTTAAAATATTTTGATCTCTTTAAAGTTAAAAATCTAAGTGTTCAAATAGAGCATAATTTAGTTAGGCCCTATACATACAGTCACTGGAATTCTTCAAATTATGGTCATTATAATGAAGAGCTTGCTCATCCTCTTGGAGCAAATTTTTCGGAAAATATTTTCATGCTTAATTATCGATTAAATAGAGTTAATATTAAATTTAGATATTTGAATATTACATATGGCGCTGATTATTTGAATGATACTATTTCATATGGTAATAATATTTATTCTGACTATAATGATAGATCCTCTGATTTCGGTATAGATATGTTTAATGGTAATGAAACAAATATTGATTATTATCAAATAAATCTTTCATATATTTTAAATCCTTCGACAAATTCTATCATTGATTTTTCATTAGTTAATAGGATGTTAAGTAACGAGATTAGCTCGTATAATACACTGTTTTATTCTATCTCTTTAAAGTCAGATCTTTTTAATTATTATTACGATTTTTAAATACATGAATAGCTACATCTTAAATATTGAAACCTCTACTAAAGCTTGTTCTGTAGCCCTATTTAATAATGAAAATCTAATTTTCTTAAAAGAACATGCTTCTGAGGATTATTCTCACTCTGAAACTCTGTCTACTTATATTTCTAATATTATAAAAGAATCAGGAATTAGTTTTATTGATTTGTCGGCAATAGCTGTTAGTATGGGGCCTGGCTCTTATACAGGTTTGAGAATTGGTGTTTCTACTGCTAAAGGACTTTGTTATGCGTTAAATATCCCTTTAATTTCTATTTCTACACTTCAAGCTATGGCTTTGGGAATTTCTAAAGAAATTATATCAGATTTATATTGTCCNATGATTGACGCAAGAAGAATGGAGGTCTATTCTGCTTTTTATGATTNNTCAAATAATATTATTAGAGAGATTAAGGCTGATNTTGTAGATGAAANAACATATGAGAGTGAATTAGAGAAAAATGTTGTTTTTTTTGGTGATGGAGCTGAGAAATTAAAAGCAACTATAGTACATAAAAATGCTAAGTTTATTGATGGTTTTTTTCCAAGTGCTAAATATATGGGAGTATTAGCATTTGAGAAATTTCAACAGAATATTTTTGAAGACGTAGCTTACTTTGAGCCTTTTTATTTAAAAGATTTTGTCTCTGGAGCTAAAAATTAGCGTCTTTTTCTTTTACTTTCACTAAATCTGCTCTTAAAAGAGTTTTTATCTCCTGAGCTTGAAGACTTAGCTCTGCTTTTTGGTTTTTCAGATTTAGATTTAAAGTTTTTATCTCTACTTTTACTGGAAGATTTATTAAAACTTCTTTTGTCATCATCTTTAGATCTTCGATCATCACTATTTGGAGGTTTTGAAATTTCAACAGATACTCTTTCACCATTCCATTCAGTTCCTTGAAAGCTATTTAGAATGTTTTCTTTGTATTCAGAGTCAACTTCAAAAAATGTAAAGCTTTTTAATATGTCAATCTTACCAATTGGAATATTTCTTTTTTTGGTGAATTCATTAATCATTCCAATTAAATTTTGAGCTTGTAACCCTTTGTTATTACCAAGATTTATAAAGAATCTTGTGTATCCTTCTTCCGCATGATTACTTCCTTTGTTAGGTCTTTTATTTCTATCTCTATCTCTTGATGGTCTATCTCTATCTCTTGATGGTCTATCTCTATCTCTAGAAGGTCTATCTCTAGAGGTTTTTTTACTAGCGTCAATATTAAGATTACCCGCATTCTTGTAAAATGATAAAAACCTACTAAATTCGGTTGAGATAAAATGTTTAATTAATTGTTCTTTGTCTAAGTGTGCTAGTTTTTCTTCAATCACAGGAATATACTTATCTATTTGCTTACTTACCTCAGTATTAACTACTTTGTCTACTAAGTTTAGTAGTTGCATTTCACAAATTTCTTCACCATTTGGAACTTTTTTTAGAATAAGCTCTCTTTTTAACATTTTCTCAATAGATTGTAATTTCCTTTGTTCTCTGCTATGAGCAATGATTATTGAGGTTCCCTTATTTCCTGCTCTTCCTGTTCTTCCTGATCTGTGGATATATATTTCATTATCATCTGGAAGGTTGTAATTTATTACATGAGATAGCTCATTTATATCTATTCCTCTTGCTGCAACGTCAGTTGCTACAAGCATTTGAATACTTTTTTTTCTGAATCTACTCATTACATGATCTCTTTGAGATTGAGATAGTTCTCCGTGTAAAGCATCTGCGTTGTAACCATCTTGCATCAACTTATCAGCAATATCTTTTGTTTCCCTTCTTGTTCTACAAAATACGATTCCATAAATATTGGTATTAATATCACAAATTCTTCTTAATGCTTTATAGCGATCTCTTGCATTAACCATGTAATAGTGATGTTCAACATTTTTAGCTCCCTCATTTCTGCTAGCCACTTCAATAGTTTTGGGACTGAACATATAATTTTTCGTAATCCTCATTACTTCCTTTGGCATTGTTGCTGAGAAAAGTAATGTTTGTTTTTCCTCTGGTGTTTCAGCTAAAATGATATCTAAATCTTCTTTGAAGCCCATATTAAGCATTTCGTCTGCTTCATCTAAAACAACTGTTTCAATATCAGATAACCTCAGTTTTTTTCTTTTAATAAGGTCAATCACTCTACCGGGTGTTCCTACGACAATTTGTGAGCCTTGAGATATAGATTTAATTTGTGTTTGAATATTAGCACCTCCATATACAGCAGTGATTTTAACTCCTTTCAAATATTTAGCAAATGAATTCATATCTTTTGTGATCTGTAAACACAATTCCCTAGTAGGACAAAGTATTATTGCTTGAGGAGTTTTTCTGTCATTTTCAATTTTTTCAATTACAGGAAGTCCAAAAGCAGCAGTTTTACCCGTCCCTGTTTGAGCTAATGCGATGAGGTCTTTATCATCATTTATAAGAAAAGGAATAGTTTCTTTTTGAATAGGAGTTGGCTCTGTAAAACCTAAATCTTGGATTGCTTTTTGGATTTCATCTTTTAATCCTAAATCAGAAAATATCATTTGAAAATTTTTTTGCAAAAGTACACTTTTTTAGTTGTGACTAGCAGAAGGTACGTATTGTAAAAAATATGTAACTTTTTTAGAAAAAAATTAGACATTTTTGAATTTTCATTTATTACTTTTGTATTTAAATATAATATGATGAAATTATACAACTTTTCTGATAGGCATATTGGCCCAAGAAACTCCGATGTTCAACAAATGATCGAAAAAATTGGAATAACAAGCATTAATCAGCTAATTGAGGAGACTGTACCTTCTCAAATTATGTTAAATAGAGATATGGATTTGCCTGAGGCCATGTCAGAAATTAGATTTTCTGAGCATATGAAATCAATATCTCAAAAAAATAAAATTTATCGCTCTTACATTGGTATGGGATACTACAATACTATCCTTCCTGCAGTAATTCACAGAAATATTCTTGAAAACCCAGGATGGTACACTTCATATACTGCTTATCAGGCTGAAATTTCTCAAGGAAGACTTGAAGCTTTATTAAATTTTCAAACTATGGTAAGTGATTTAACTGCTATGGATTTAGCTAATGCATCATTGCTTGATGAAGGTACTTCAGCTGCTGAGGCAATGATAATGTTATTTAATACTAGAACAAGACTTCAAAAAAAAGAAGGTGTTAAAAAGTTTTTTGTTTCAGAATTATGCTTTCCTCAAACGATAGATTTGTTAAAAACAAGATCTGAGCCCTTAGAAATAGAGCTTGTAATTGGAAATCATGAAAATATTGAAATTGATAATACTTTTTACGGTGTAATTTTACAATATCCCGCAAAGTATGGTGTTGCTATTGANTACTCNGATTTTACAAAAAAAGTTAAAGCAATGGATATCTCAGTTATTGTGGCTGCAGACTTANTAAGTTTAAGTTTGTTAACTCCTCCTGGAGAATGGGGTGCTGATGTTGTAGTTGGTACCACACAAAGATTTGGGATACCACTTGGTTATGGAGGTCCCCATGCAGCTTATTTTGCAACTTCAGAAAAATATAAAAGAAACATTCCAGGAAGGATTATTGGTGTAAGTCAAGATGTTAATGGTAATAGAGCTTTAAGAATGGCTCTACAAACTAGAGAGCAGCATATCAAAAGAGAAAAAGCTACATCAAATATTTGTACAGCCCAAGCACTTTTNGCAGTTATGGCAGGAATGTATGGGGTTTTTCATGGTCCTAATGGTATAAAGTCGATTGGTCAATTTATTCATAAAAACACACAGGTTTTAGCTGAGGGTCTAAAACAAATTGGCTTTCATCAGTTGAATGATAATTACTTTGATACTCTTNTAGTGGCAGTTGGAAACGTTGAAATGTCAACAATTTTAGAATATGCTGACCAAGCAAAAATGAATTTTAATTTAATAGATGACAAACATTTATCTATTAGTATTGATGAAAAAGACGATATTGATTCAGTAAAAAATATTTTAGAGGTTTTTGCTAAAAGTTGTAGTCACAGTGATTCTAGTAATTTAATTGATGAGGTGATAAATAGAACGCATGTCAATAATAATATTTCTGATTCTTTATTAAGAACTTCATCTTTTATGCAACACGATATTTTTAATAAATATCATTCAGAAACAGAGATGATGCGATATATAAAGAGTTTAGAAAACAAAGATTTTTCTCTTACAAATTCAATGATTCCTCTTGGTTCTTGTACAATGAAACTTAATGCTGCAACTCAACTTTTTGCATTAAGTTGGCCAGAATTTAATAATATCCATCCATTTGCACCTATAAGTCAAGCTTTAGGTTATCAGCAAATTTTTGAAGAAATAGAATCTATGCTTTGTGAAATTACAGGATTTGATGCTATGAGTCTTCAGCCAAATTCAGGAGCTCAAGGCGAATACGCAGGTCTTATGGTAATACGAGCTTACCATTTAAGTAGAGGTGATAAACAAAGAAATATATGTCTTATTCCTTCTTCAGCTCATGGAACTAACCCTGCCTCAGCAGTTATGGCAGGAATGCAAGTTGTTGTGACTCCTTGTGATGAAAATGGTAATATTGATGTTAAAGTGTTAAAAGAAAAAGCTATTGAATACAAAGATAATTTAGCTGCTCTTATGATTACATACCCTTCAACGCATGGTGTGTTTGAAGATAAAATTATTGAAATAACTTCAGCAATTCACGAAAACGGTGGTCAAGTATATATGGATGGGGCTAATATGAATGCTCAAGTTGGTTTAACAAATCCTGGAATTATTGGTGCAGATGTTTGTCATTTAAATCTTCACAAGACTTTTGCTATCCCACACGGAGGTGGTGGTCCTGGCATAGGCCCAATAGGAGTGGTTAAACATTTGGCTGAATTCTTACCTAATAATTCTTTAGTTGAAATGGGTGGGGCTTCCGGCATGTCTATTTCTTCTGCTCCTTGGGGAAGTGCTCTTGCTCTTACTATTTCCTATGCGTATATTAAAATGTTGGGTGCAAGCGGATTGAAAAAATCTACCGAAATAGCTATTTTAAATGCTAATTATATTAAAGAAAGGCTTTCAAATGATTATAGTGTTCTTTACACAGGAGAAAAAAATAGAGTTGCTCACGAAATGATCATTGATTTTAGAGACTTTAAAAAAGATGGTATAGAAGTGTTGATATTGCTAAAAGATTAATGGATTATGGTTTCCACGCACCTACTGTTTCATTTCCTGTTGCAAATACAGTTATGATTGAGCCAACTGAAAGTGAATCTTTAGAAGAATTAGATCGTTTTTGTGATGCCCTTTTAAGCATAAAAAAAGAGATTAATGATGTTATAAATGGAGTTTGTGATCCTGAAAATAATGTTTTGAAGAACTCACCACATACCTTAGACATTGTAGCAAATGATATTTGGGAATTCCCTTACACCAGAGAAAAAGCAGCTTTTCCACTAAAATATCTTAGAAAGAAAAAGATGTGGCCATCAGTTAGAAGAGTAAATGATGCATATGGTGATAGAAATTTAATTTGTTCTTGTTCTCCTATTTCTGACTACCAATAGAATTGTACTTATAAAAATTATTTAATCTTCATATTTTGAACTATATTTGTGGCTTAACACAACAAATAAAAGAAAAAATATGAAAAAAATCTTACTCTCAATTGTTGCATTACTTACTATTAATGTTTCAATAGCTCAGCAAAAAGTTGCTAAAACTGATATGATATATGATATCAAGCACGTTGAAAGTGTATTGGCAATCCCATCTAGCTCCTCTTCTGTTGCTCCAGCTCCAGCGCCGTTCTGGACAAATGATTTTTCAAATTCTTCTGACTGGACAATGGTAGATTTATTAAATGGAGGATTACAAAATTGGGCAATTACAACAAATGGCCCTACTGGAAGCTTTTCACAGCCAATGGGAGCAATTTCTTCAACAACTGCGGCAAATGGATTTGCTCTTTACGATTCAGATGCACTAAACACACAATACACTCCTCAAGAGGCTACCCTTACATATAACGGAACTGTAGATTGCTCACAGTACCAATATGTAAATATTAATTTTGAGTGTTATCATAGAGTTTTTCATGATTCTTTATTTCTTGAAACAAGTTTAGATAATTTTGCAACAGTTGCTGGTAGATACCCAATCCAAGAAGGTTTAGGTGTTGGAAATAGTTCTCCTAATCCAGAATATATTTCTGTCAATGTTTCTGCATCAGCAGGAAATCAACCAGCTGTTTATTTTAGATTTCATTATGAGGGTGAATGGGATTATGCTACAATGATTGATGATGTGAATTTTTCAGAAACACCAGACAATGAATTATCATTTAGTGATGAAACATTTGGTGGATGGTGGCTTGGATATCAAGTTACTGGTGATTTAGGAACTGATTTTACAATGTACCCAATGTCTCAAGCTACTGC
>JGI24540J26637_10001590_pt1 | contig 9987 bp, 2 predicted proteins | sample NorSeaMetagenome_FD_26637 | JGI IMG/M metagenome (IMG submission 26637) | reverse complement strand
TAGATCGACGGAATTCTGGTATAAACCCAAGCACAGTGAAGCATATAGCGTGGCTGCAGGCGCAGCCCTGAAATCCACTGCTTCACAAGATATCACTATTAGACTTTAGACGCGGTACGTGTCTCTAAGGCCAACGGCGGAAGCAAGCGCTACCCCGTTAAGAAGTAGTCAGCGAACGACTGCTGCTCAATTCAGCCCCTTGTTCGCTCAAGCAAGGGCTACAAGGCTGTTTGCTAACTCTCCAGGCGGAGGGAATAGCAATCAATTAGGCGGTTCAGTAGCAGGGTCAGGTAACCAAGCTCAGAGCCAACCAAACATGGCTGGGCGCCGTCAAGCAGCGTTTGAGGCGCAACTCAAGGAATCGGCCTTCCTCAAGGCCACGATCAAGCCGATTGTGGATGCAACCGTCACTTTCAAACCTCCGGTCCCTTATGCAATACGGGAGGTCAAGCGTGGCATGGACAAGGGGATCCACTTCAAGGACAACACGTATGGTCTGGGTGGGTTGCCTGCAGATGCACACGCCACGGCAATCAACGATTATGACAACTGGGCTCAGTGGGCTTCGTTGCCTGCTGGGAACGTTGCAGAGCGCAATGAGGGTCTCCACCTGTATGTCAAATGCTTGGCGTGGAACTCTTACGTCTCGGAGTTTGGCACTGCCGAGGAGCGCAATGACGGGCGTGCCCAAGAGAACCTGGCGCTTTCTTTCGTCCACATGGAGAGCTTTCGCGAGCTTGACGATCTTCGTCAGGAGACCATGATGATGTCATCCGCAGCCTTCAATGCGCTCAAGCAGCCGGCCGCCCGTGTAGCTGGTGGTGCTGCCATGCGTGCGGAGAAGCCGGAGAAGATGACGGGAGATATGCAGGTGCTCGAGTTGATCGATGAGCTCAAAACTCGCAAGAATGGCGAGGATATGAGCTGGGATGGCTTCAAACACATGTCCAGCGCCTATCCGGGCATCAAGACAAAGTTCAACAACTACCTCAACAAGCATCAGTCAGACGCCGTCTGGAATGCCAAGTCTCAGCCGGAGCAGGTCCGAGAGTTCATCACGGGCTTCCTCGAGAACTTCGATGACCCAGGTGTGCGAGCAAAGGAAGCCGTTGAGCGAGCCTTGAAGTTTCGCCAGAAGTCGAACATGTCCACCAGCACCTATCTCGAGGTCAAGGAGCTTCGATTCGATGAGGCGCTGCGTGAGGGCAACACTGCCGGTCACGTCGACACACGCATCCGTGAGGAGCCGGAGCGTTGCCGGAATGCAGTCGAGAAGCTGCAGACGCCCATCGAAACTGCTGTTCTCGACCATCTCACCGATGTCAGCCTCGCAGGACACGTGATTGTGGGCTACGAGATGGATCACTTCACGCTGTGGAACGTGATGGTCAAACAAGTGCGGCGTCTTGCTGTCCACAAGCGCCTCGATCCGAAGTCCAAGACGGATGAGTCTCCGTATGGCAAAAACATGATGAAGGTCCAGGACTCGGAGAGCGAGGGCGAGCAGGAGGGTCGCAAGAACCACTTCGCCAAGAAGGACCGCTGGAAGAACCGTGAAGCCCGTGCGGCGCAGGACGGTGGAGGTGCTGGCAACGGAGAACGCCGGGGGCCTATGCTCTGCAGCAGTCTTCCGAACCAGAGCGCTTTCAAGCCAGGTGATGAACGCACCATGCCGCCACGCCGGCAGGGAGGCGTCGCGAACAATTTCTGTGTCTATCACTGGCACGAAGTTGGCTGCAAGAAGAAGGGCGCCTGTGTCTACGGCGGTCACGTGACCAAGGTGGACTATGACAAGGACCCGGAGAAGTACAAGAACATGGACTTCTCGAAGAACCAGAAGAAGGCGGCAAAGGAGCAGGCTGCGGTTGCGGCGGCGGCGCCGGCGCCTTCAGGAACGGCTTCGCTCGAGGCGAAGTTTGAGAGCATGATTGAGCTCGTCAAGAGCATCTCGGCTGCTCAGCAAGAGTCATCAGCGGCGGTGACGGAGTTCAAGAAGAAGCAGGTCACTGCGGATCTTGAGGTCCAGAAGGATTCATTGCGCCGGAAGCGGCAGCATGAAGCGCGTCAGGCAGCGTCGAATGCCTCTGGCGGTAGCGCCTTCGAACAGTCGTGGAATGAGCAATTGAGCTTCATGACGGCTGACGATGAGTCCGAGGTGGACTTATAGATCTGTGTTGAAACACACAGATGGCGCCGGGATTGTCGAAACCGGCGTGGCAGTGGTGGCTTGAGGGCAATGAGAAGGGGCGGTATCAGACCGCGGAATGTAGACGCGCAGTGCAGCGTAGGCATGCACACCAGCCCTACTCGTGGATTCGACTCGGGGATTCGTGGGTGGTGGTGATGTGGGATACTGGCTGCTCGTTGCCTGGGCTCATCACTTTGACAAAGTACGAGGAGTGGAAAGAACGTTTTGGTATGAAGCTGAAGCATGAGAAATGGTATGAGAAAGGAAAAGAGATAAGCGGCGTGTCAGCGGACAACCCGGTGATTATGGTGGGCACGGTGGTGTTCGAGTTCTCGCATGGGGGGCGTTCGTTCGACTTGGAGTTCGGGGTGCTCAAGGGTGGAGACACCGGCTCTGCTGATGTGATTGTGGGGAACTACGTTCTCCGCAATGATCGATATGACGGGGCTGTTGATGTTGGCGCAGGCGTGGTGACGCTGCGTAAGGTTGACAGCCGGGGGGTTATGAAAATCCCCGTGACAACGGAGCTGGCTGGTCTGGCTTCGATGCTCGCTGCTCACATGGCGCACGACGAGATCGATCGTGACGGAGCGGTGAACAAAGACGAAACGGTACCTGCGGCGTTTGACGCAAGCAAGGGCCGGATGATTCTCGATGAGGAGTTTTTGACTCTTCTTCCGGGTGAGGCACGGTGGTGCCACGTGAAGTTGCAAGACCAGGCTGGCGCATTATTGGATGGCCAGTCTTTCGTCGCAATGGATGGAGAACACGAAGATGCTGCGAGTGGAATGGGACTCGCAGAGACGAAGGCGCTGCTGGAGTCAGGAGACGGAGGCGCCGCGCACGTAATGGTGCGCAATGATGGTGAGAACCCAATGGAGTTTGACCGTGAAGACGGGATTTGTGGGGTTCAGCTTGTGGATCGGACGGAGATTCGAGCTGCAAGTGAGGTGACAAAGGAAATGCGCTCGGGGCTCGCTCCCGAGTGCTCGGCTCTGTTCGCACAGTACGAATTGGAGTCCAAGGCAGAGGCAAGCGGTCGACGTGAACATGAGACATTCACGGCGGTCAGTCTCAAAGAGGAAGAGGTAAATGAAGCGTGTCAAGCAAGGCACGTGGGCGTGCAACGCTCGGAAAAAACGGGGGGTCTGTCTGCGGTAGCTTCGCAGAAATGGTGCCCCGAACAAGGTCGAATTGGAAGATTCAAGGAAACAGGGCCGAGAGTGGCTCGCGAAGTTCAAGCGTATGATGGCACGTGGTTCACGTTGCCTGCGCAGATAATCGACAAGCGGTTGATTGAGGTGTGGAAGCGGCATCCGAGGGACGCTGCTGCACGGGAAGTGACTGCTAGTCACGTTGTCTCGAGAGCAAGTTGGTCACAGAGAGACCACGAGCGAGGGTTCAAGGCGAAGACGAGGTTCGATGCGAGTATGCCGAACAACTACTGCTGGGACAAGCCCGAACTCGAAGGTGATATTGCTGTCGACAAAGACATCAGAAGGTTGATGCGCACTAGCTGTGAGGCTACGGCGCAGCTTAGAGAAGCAAGCGCCCGTCGAACTGAGTTTGAGAACAAGGTGGGACGTGGGCGTCGAGTACGCTTTGACATGCGACTGCAGGTCTGTGGTTGGAATCTCAGCACTTTTACGGTGCCTTGGGAGGACGATCCCGAAGGAGGACGGGCAGTCACGTCAGAGTGGAAGCAAGCTGTGGAACGGGAGCGTGTGAGAGTGCCTTTAATAGGGCGTCAAGCAATGTCTGCATCCGTGAAGCAGTCAAGGCAGAATGTTGCCCGTGTGCGTTATCCGGCGTGCGGCAATGGGCTCGTGTTCAAGGAGCTCGCGACTTGGGATGATTTGATGGCGAACTACAAGTCACCCAAGTTCATATTTGGCAAGATCGACCCAAGCGTATGGGCCAGGCCGGATGTGATGCCGTCTGTGGTGATGTACGCAGGCATAGGTGGACTCTCCAAGGGGTCTATTGTCCGCAAGGGCAACAAGTGGGTAGTTTGCGCATTGGCAATCGAGGGTTGCGAGGAAGTCGCACAAGTTCACCAGTGGAACAACCCGAGTGTACCAGTCGTGGTGCACCACATGAAGAAGATGGCAGAAGTGCTTGCTTTGGTCGAGGAGTATCTCCCACGCAAGTACTGGGGTAAGATGTGGATTCATGCATCGAACTCTTGCAAGTTGGCGGCGGCGGCCAACATGCTCAAACGTGATTTAGAGGCAGCAAGGGCTGACACACTTTGGGCCATCTCGGTGATGCAACGAATGCAGCCGGCTGTGTGGACGTTGGAGAACGTTCCGGGGCTGCACCAGTTCTTCAAAGGCAAGTTTGCAACGTGTTATATCTTTGATGCTAACAAGTATTCACGTTGTGGACAATCAAGGCGGCGTCTGTTGATGTCAAATCGAGCTTTACACATCCGCAAGCATTGTGACAATCCGTTGACGATGAGNGATGTGCTNGGCGAGAAGAAAGGTTGGCCGAAGGGGCAGTTCATGCTGCAACGCAATGGCTACGGGAATGTGAAATCAGTTGATCATCCCTCGTTCACTGTAACGTCCGGGTACTTACAGGCAGGAGCGGAACATGTAGGAGACTTTGAAGAAGGTCATATTCTGACGTCAGATGATCGTGCTCTGTTGCAAGGGTTCACCGAGCCGCTTCAGTGGCCGAGGCACGTCACTGAGACTAAGCGCAAGGCGTATGTGGCTCAGTGCGTGGCGGTCCCCTTTGCAGAGGTGATATCAGAGGCAGCGTTCTCTTACCAGAATGCGTGCTTGGAGAGTGAGTTAGTGACGGTAAAGCTGGCTCAGCTCGACAACATGAGTGAGATCGATTCGTTCGTGCTCGCTTGTGCTCTGGCTGACGAACGAGTGAGTGGCGGAGGCCAACTCGAGGCGGACTTGCTGGAAACAGTAGGCCAAAAGGTTGTGGAAGACGGACCCGCGTATGATGTTGATGACTTAGGGCATCACGGCGTCTGGGCTTTCTACGGAGAGGAGTTGGGCTGGGTTCCNAACACCGTCAACAGGAAGGTGCATAGACAAACGTTGACGAAGTTGCCCTGGCTCATCTGCACAAAACCTCCACTACGGCAGGAGACTGTTGTAGAGTTCCGTGACAGGCGGGAGAAGGAGAAGTGGGAACTGCATAACCAGATGTTCGAGGAGCATTGTATGGCAGAAGAGGACGTGGACGTGGCGTTTGACGCCAACCGTGGGAAAGCTCGTCGAGATGCGAGTACATTTTCTCATCGAATGTTCATGAATGTTCATCCGAGGCCGGATGAACTTGCGAGGTATGATTCCAATGCAGAGTTGCAGAAGAGTGATCCGTTGTGGTACGGCCCTTATCTGGATGAAGGTAAGAAGTACCACACACCACGCACCGAGGAGAACGTTGACAAGGCGGCAGAAGACATGGGGTTGAATGATTTGAATTCTGAGCTTGTTGGCGAGAGGCAATATTATCGTGACCTGATTTATGAGTTTTGGTTGATCTTCGACGGGTTGCTGCGGGCAATCAAGGGCGTCGAGATTCACGTGGACTTATCAGGCGTGAAGCCGCATAGGACCCAACCTTACCGTTGGAGCCCAGCCAAGGTGGCGGCTGGGAAGAAGTTGATCGAATCATTCGTGCAAGACGGCATTATGAGTCCGATCTCTTCTGAATGGGCATGGCCGGGGATCTTGGTTCCCAAGCCCAAAGGTGGCTGGCGTTTTGTGGTCGATTTGCGGGAGTTGAATAAGCTCATCCCGCATGACACTTACGAACCACCGGCATGTGACGCTTGTCTTGATTGGCTTGCGGGGAGGCCTTACCGTACGACACTCGATTTGTTGCATGGCTTCCATGGCGTTCTGCTATCACCGGAAACAAGGAAAATCTTTACTGTGGTCACACCGTTTGGCACTTATTGCTACAACAGGTTGGTGATGGGCTACATTAATGCAACGGCTGAGTTCCAGCGGCACACAAATGCAACGTTTGGTGAGCTGTTGTGGGACTCTGTGCTGGCAATGGTCGACGATGTGTGCATTGCGAGTGCCGAAGTACCTCAGCACAGAGGGGATGTGCGGGCCGCTTTCGACCGGCTTGCTAGGCGTCATCATGCTGTCAAGCCAATCAAGGCTAACATCTTGAATGACAATATCGAATATCTTGGGCACATCTCGACGCCCGAGGGTTTGAAACCGACGGATAAGCATGTCAAAGCTATTCGGGAGATGCCTCCGCCGATCGACAAGTCCCTTGGGTTGGTCAACAAGACTCAGCTCAGGTCTTTCATCGGTTTGGTAAAGTACGTCCGTAGATACATCAAGAACTGTGGGTTGCTGTGTGACCCGTTGAATCAGTTGCTAAAAGATGACAGTGACGGAAAATGGCTGGCGCACCATGAGCTGGCGTATGCGTCTTTGAAACATGAGATCGCATACTCGCAAGGGGTGTGGCACATCAATTACAAGCTTCCCATCTTTGTTTGCACGGATGGTTCGAAGCGCGGAATTGGAGGTTATATCTACCAGAAGGTGGATGGAGAGGAGCGTGTGGTGAGTTATTTCTCACGCGCAACAAGGAAAGATGAGCGGAAATGGGATACGCGTGAGTTGGAGGTGCTTGCTCTAATCGCGACCTTGGAACATTTTCATCATTTTGTCGACGGTCAAAAGCTTTATTTGCAGACGGACCACAAGAACATAACTTGGCTGGGATCGATGAAGAACTTTTCCGGCAGGTTGGGGCGTTGGGTACTACGTTTGGCGGAGTACAACGCAGAGGTGGCATACAGAAAGGGCGCTTACTTGTATGTAGCGGATTGTCTCAGCAGGAACTCGTTGAAAGAGGACGAGGGCGCTGACGAGACAGACGATCCAATCGCAGGACGAATGCCTCGTGGGATCGATTCCCGGGAGGATGAGGAACGTGATTTCAAGGAAAAGTTCACGCCGGCGCATTCGGCGCGTGCTGAGGAGAACGTGGTCTGGGGTACGTCGGATGAAACCGCGGTGGCAGAGGTGGTCATCACGGAAATNTCTCCGTACGACACTGACACACAGACGACGTTCATGTGCGAGTATCATTTCAAAACTGACGATGAGAAAGAACTTGCCAACGAAGCTGAGGTGGAGCGTTGCTTTTGCGCGCGGACGCACAACTCTTTTGAAGAGGAGGGGGGTGAGCCGCGGATGCAACGTTCGATGGCAGAATTGGAAAGCGCATTTGAGGCGTTTGCGGCTACGCGTTCACAGCGGGCAGCAGCAGACAAGAAGGCAGGTGGCGAGGCGACGGCGAGCGAGCCGAGTGCGAGTGGGCAGACCCCGAACGCCAAACCATCACGCGGAAGCNGACCTGTCGGAANACAAGTAAGGACAGGCGGAGCACCGGGCACTAGCGCTTTAAAAGGAACTAGGGGGGCCCGGGAGCAAGAAGAGGTCGAAGCGGAGGAGAACGCTGTGCGCACACCTGACGAGCAGTTGGAGTGCGACAAAAAGGACGACCCACTCATTTTTGGCGATGAGATGATGGGTGAAAAGCTAGGACACACTGAGATCAAGAAGGCGCAGCAAGCTGATGAGTTTGCTCAGATGATGGTGGAGAGGTGTACACGCGCGGGTGCGTCGAAAGACAAACGCGCGTCCAAGTTTATGGTGATCGATGGGGCTCTTTATCGAGTCACAGGTAGCGGCGATCCACAAGAAGGAGGCGAGTCGCAGCGCATCTATGTTCCGCTGGAGTTGCGGAAAGCGCTGATGCGCAACTACCACTCGACGGTTTGGGCCAAGCACCAACACTCGAGGTCGATGCACAAGCAAATGGTAGCGTGGTATTATTGGAATACTATGGAGAAGGACATTCAGGAGTATGTAAGCACTTGTGAGCTTTGTCAGCTGGCGAAAGGGACGAAGCCGAGCCGGCAAGGTTTTCTTGGCGGATGGAAGCACAGCAAGGTGCTCCACACTGTTTGCATGGATCTGATTGGTCCGATAGGCGCAGAGGTGTCCGGAGGTAAGGCGGGAGCCAAACCCCGGCACATTCTGGTGATTACTGACCCGTACAGTCACATGGTATGGTTGGAGGTGATTGTCACGAAATCTGCTGAAGAAGTTTACGAGAAGTTCGTGAACAGATTCCTGCTCGAGGAAGGGTGTCCCAAGGTCATCCTCACGGACAACGGCCGTGAGTTCAGCAACAAGCTGTTGCGTGAGCTTATGAGGCTGTGCAGGATAAGGCTCAAGTACACGCCGCCGTACCACCCACGTGGTAACTACACGGAGCGTGTCAACCGGTTTATTGGAGAGTCGCTTCGTGCGATGGTTAATTCTCCTTCCGGCAAGAAACAAGATTGGTATAAGTTGGTCAAGTTTGTGCAGTTTGCGTATCGACGGATGTATATTCCGGGCACTAACTTGACGCCGTACATGGTAGCGCGTGGACGGCAGCCAATTTCACCAAATGAGGTCGGCTTAGTCGATGAGGAGGAAGCGTTGCTGACGGGACCTTCGCTCGACGAGCACAACAAGGCTCTTATCAAGAATCTGGAGACTGCGACTAGACTGCTCACCCAGGCAAGGGAAGCGGTGTTGCGGGAGAACCGTATCAAGTTCAACCAGAGTATGATCGAAACGGTGTTTGAGCCGGGTGAGATTGTACGTTTCTTCAATCACGTGGTTCACCGTGTTGGAGAAACTGATGAGATTGCGAGTAAGTTCAAACTCAAGAACCGAAAGTATGAGGTCGTGTCGCGAAAAGGAACAGTCTACGAGTTGCGAGAACTCGAGTCTGGCGCAACACGGATGGCGCATGTGAGTCAAATTGCGCGTATGCGTCTGATGCAAGATGATACGGCAGCCGGCTCTAAAGCAGTGCACACGCCAAGCGTGGCGGCTCCGATGACGGATGAGGTGTTGTGGGACAAGTTGCGACTCGGCAGCTTCGTCTTGTTTCATCTGCGATCCGATCCGAAGAGTTATGTGCGTTGCGGTGAGGTGACGCAGGTGGATCACGCCGCACGGCAGTTTACCGTGTGGTTTAACATTCACCGCGTGCCAACGTCAAAAGGTGAGAAGTATGATTTCGAACGCCCGTTGGGGGAGACGCGTTTCACGGCGGAGTATCGGAACAAGCGAGGCGAGTCGGGGTGGATTCCGACGAAGGGCGAGAAAGACAAAGGCGGCTTTACTCGTTGTACGTGGCCAATTGAGCCAGCAGAGGCGGAGCTGATTGTTTCAGGCTTCAATATGGAACACGGTGGCAAGGTGCCGCGCGTGGTGCAAGGAAAATGCGATGACTGGTTGCGCAAAAGCGCGGCTAAGGAGGAGCGTGCATTGGTGGCTCTAAGCGAGCCTCGGGACTCGGAGGTCAAGAAGATCGACCGAATGCTGAAACGAGGGTAGCTCTCTCGATGCGGCTCATCCCGGGCCGTGGACGTAGTAATGGGATAAGCTCCAACGTCAAGGAGGAAAGGCAAGATGACAATTCTATTGAGTACTCACTGGGGTCATTGGTCATTTATTGAGGGTTGATCACCTCAATGGTCGCACATTGATACCTGATTATTGATACTTCGAAGGTTCATTCGAAGTATCGTTCTAAGGCAAAGGCAAAGAAACACAAGTTAAAAGGTAATGAACTAGTACAGGCGGAAGTGCACGTGGATGGCTACCACGGCACGGTCGATCTCATGTCGACCCGATGTTCATTGACTGCGAGGTGCAACACCCGTTGTGCTAACCGGTCGATGTTCGTTGTCTCCAGCTAGGAAGCAAAGGTCGCGAGCCGGTCGTGCG
>JGI24540J26637_10001589_pt1 | contig 9989 bp, 13 predicted proteins | sample NorSeaMetagenome_FD_26637 | JGI IMG/M metagenome (IMG submission 26637) | reverse complement strand
TATAAACAACTCAAGGAGGTGAGGCGGGCCCGTCGACGTGCTTTGCACCTTCCTTATCACTGCTAACCCCCNCCCCCCCTACCCTCCATCCTCCACCCCGCAGCACCTCCAACGTAACAAGGGGTTCAAGCCGCCAACGCTCTTGCCCCTGTTCCTCTCCACCTCTACTCTCCTAGCGCTCGCAAACGCCGAATCAACGAGGTTCATAGACGCTATAAATGTTCTAGACTTTGCGTTCATATTAGGTCTTCCAAGGGGACCCGTTACGAAGCTGATGAAGTACATCGAACCTATGGCGTTTTCAGCGTCGTCCTCTCCGTCCGAGACCCTCCTCATCGCCGGCATAGGAGGGAGGTACAAGGTGAAAAACTGGACCCTTTCGGAACCCATGATTTTGTCAGAGGGTCTCACGGGACCAATTACGCACCCCCTACAAGACGGTTCGATCGAGACGTTCTGCGAGCTCGTCAAGTCAGACACCTCACACCGACTCCCCGGGTATGCTAAAGGTTGGAAGGCCTTACCGAAGCTCCACGATATGTCATTTTTGGTCATTAGACACGGACACAGGGTCGTACCAGTAGAAGTCGGCGCGATGAACGCCAGCTCGGGGTTGGCCGAGAAAACTGTCACCATCAAGGAGTTTGTGAACAGGTGGCTGGTGGAGAGGTGAGGGGGAGCGAGGAGCGAAGAGCGAAGAGACGAACTGAAAACGTCGGCGTTGGGAACAAATGGCACACGCGCTCGCACTTCCGTATAAGACAAGCCTCCTCCGTAACCAAGGCAATGATTCTCAACCTTCATCCAATCCCTTTTGCGATTCGCTTCTCTCATCGCAGCTCAGAGAAGGGGCTTTGGGATTACGCCTCATGCCTCGCGGGCGAGGGGGTGTGCTACCTCGCTCAGCACGATATACTCTCCCAGATCCCGTCCCTCACGACCCTCGTCCCTCCCTGTCCCGAGGTTCTTGAGAGCATGAAAACGAAACCTTTGAAGGTTGCGGCATGGCTGGGAACGGGGGGGACCAAGACGCCCCTACACTTTGATTCCTATGAGAACGTATTCGTACAGATCGTGGGAGTAAAGTATGTTAGAATATACCCCAAGTCCACGACGCCTAGGGAAAGGTGAGGAAGAGCGAGGAGCGAAGCGGCAGGAGGAGCGTAGCGACGACCGCATACTACATACTACATAGCACTATAACTGACAACCTTTTGCTCGCTCATCGCTTCGATCATCGCAGACTTTACCTTAAGGGAGGGGAAGGGGTGGGGAAGCAGGGGAACATGAGCGAGGTCGAGGTGGAGAACGTAGACGAGGAGAACCATCCGGGTTTCAAGGACTTGGAGTACAAGGAGGTTCTGCTGTTCCCTGGCGACTCCATGTACATCGCGCCGGGGGACTGGCACTATGTGAGGAGTCTGACGACTAGTTTTAGCGTCAGTTATTGGTTTTAAGTGAATAGAGGAGGAGTAGTTTTGGATAGATTTATATCAGCTTTCTTTCTTCTCCTTCTTCTTCTTCGGTCGCAAGTTATCATTGTTAAATCTAACGTATCCAATTAGCTTGTTCGTCACCTCGTCCACCTCTCCGCACTCCTTGAGGAAGAGTGCGAGGGCCTCGATAGCGCAGATTCTATCGGCTTGGGATTGGGTCCGTGCGTAGACTGAAATTGTGTCCGGCATCAGCTTCACGTGGGTCACCAAGGAAGAGGAGGGAAAATGCGTCTATACTATGCGATCGAGCTGAACGAGGAGCGAAGCGACCCAACGAGACACGTTGTTAGTTTTAGTGTTCGACGGGATTATATAGCTGTCGGTGTTGCTTCGCTGTCGCTGTATTCCCCCCTCCGCCCCTTCTCACTGCCTTCACCATTGCCTTGACATGCCTTCCAAGTCCCATCTACGACCATGATCTGGAGGGGTGTATCGTTCAACGTTGCCTTCTCCATTGCCTCCTCGATCCCCCCCTCGCTCTTCCCTCGCCGCCCCCCGCACCACTTCCCGACGTACTCTACGATGAGCGAAGCGACGGGGAATGTTGTTAGTATTTGTGCAGTAGTGGTATATGGTCGTCGCTTCGCTCCTCCCGTCCTTCGCTCCTCGTCTGCCTCTCACAATTTCTCACCCCCTCGATAAGTTTTGCCTTCTCCGACGGAAACAGCAGCAGCGTCCTCTCTAATCCCCCACCCGCGAAAACTTCCTTTACTATCCTCTCCTCGTCATCCTCCCTTCCGTAAACATAGAAACCCGTCCTGTCCGAAGCAGCGCAAGACAGAAGATTGGCGTCATCCCCGCAGTTGTAGAGCTCTATATTGTGCTGGTAAACGATGAACCTTATGTTGGTCGTGAAAGGAACGGGAGAAAGACGATCGCATATACATGAACACGAGCTGTTCTTTGTCGAGAACCAGCACTTCGTACAACTCTTAGATTGAGCAAACTCGGCCTGCGATGTGCGGTTGATATAGTTTTAGGGGGATATTTTTTTATCAGCATTTCCTTGCACTACGACCGAAGATAGGCTGCTTTGTGGGGTCGGGATATTCAAGTACTGTTCTCCAAATCTGTGATGCGCTGGTTGCCAATGAATGATTTTGCTAATTTTGCTGAGGTTATGGAAGTTCAAGATGCGGATTCACGTCTCCACCCCGAAATGCTGCGTTTAAAACGTCGCGGAAAAAGAACGGGCGCGTTGGGAAAATGAAATAAGTTTGCATTCCCCCCTCTAAAAGTGATTGTCTTATCCAGTTGAATGACGCGAAGGTAATTAAAACCGACGCGTTTCAATCAAAGGATCTGTTCTTTCCTTAAAGTAACCAATCCAACATCCAAAATCAGTTCCAACGCCATTGCAAGCTCCGCCCTTTGGATCTTTCTTCTCTACTTCTATCTTAATTCTCCCTCGACTATGACGAGGCTTTCGTCGTCTTCCACCAGTATGTATTCCGGCGCGTGGTAGTCTCGGGGTGCTGACGTGTCACCATCAACAACCACGTTCTCGTCATTAAATGCTTTTATCGGTGCAGATCTTCTCGTCGTCGTCCCACCAGCAGTACTCGCTCGCATTGCATGCAAAGGAATCATAAGTGTCGGCGCAGTTGATTGGGTCACCGTCGCTATCAGTTGCAACCAAGCACGACACTGTCATCGTGTCCCACCGGCAGTAGCCGTTCGAAATGCATTCTCCTTCAGTGAAGATGTCAGTGGCGCAATCGGTTTTGGCACCTGGTTCAGGCTCTGGTTCAGGCTCTGTCCCGCCATCAGACGAAAAAGGGGTAGGGCTGGGGGTTGGGATGTCTTCAGGGCCTCGGAGGTTACCGAACGCCAAGGCCCCGGGGAGGAGGGCAAGCACTAACGGGAGTAGCTTCATCCTGAGGAGGGGGGAGGGGTATTTGGAGTTAGAGTAAAGTGTGCCGAGGTTGTGGGAAAGATGGCAATTTTTATGGTTTTGGTTGATAGAATAGGACATCACAATCCGGTCAAAAGCGAAACGACGACAAGGCGGTTCCAACAAACGGAAATGCAGCTAAATCTGGGGGCACCAGAAGGTTAAAATGAGGGAGAGAGATTTTTGCAGCGTCCAAACCACCATGACCTTGACCTTGTGATTTCTTTGTATTGGGCCGGAACAGGCGCAACAAGGACACCGTAATGTTGAGCACCGAGACGAGACAGGTAAGTCCAACGATTGCGCCATGTCGGAGATCGTTGCTCACCTCCTTTCTTTTGACTCTTACAGCTGCTAAGTGTTTGCTACGCTCAACAGGCGGTATATTGGAAGCCTGAACCTCGTGAGTTGGGGTTCCATGTCGTCGTATCATGTCTATGAAGAGAAATAATAGAGGAAAAAGGTGAGCAGCCCCAGGAAGCAATTAATAACCACACCAGAGCGATCTTCGCAGGTGCAAAACAAATCCCAACAGAACAATATTCACTGCTACATCATCTAGCATAGTAATACAACCTATATTCCCTTCATTCCTTTCCTCTTCCTTGCTGACCCCTTGCTCTTCGAAAAGACCATTGCCAAATGGTTGCATCTTCTGCCGCAGGTCCCGACCTCCTCACTCAAACACTTGCCGTATCTCTCGGAAACACGTTCTTGCTAATAACAGTTTCCTCTCTTTACGCTTCGTGGGTACTCTTCAAGCCAGGTGAGGCTGAGTGATGGGCAGGGGGGGGAGTTTGGGTGGAGGGTTAGAGCAAGGGATGCTCTCTTCTGCCACCGCTACAAACTGATAACCTCCCACTACGTAATTCCCTCACGTTCCATTCGCTTATCACCAAACACTCCAATCACCCCCCCCAGTTGTTGGAGTCCTTTTCGTCGCCCTCCTGGCTTCCTCCATCGTACGTCAACGTCGCAACCAAATCAATTCTCTGCTTGACAAAACGTCGTCCAACCCCTTCCCCATAACTACCCAAATTTCAATCCTCATGAAATCAACCTACACCAAAATCCTTTCCTGTGCCTCTGATCCTACTGCCCCCCTCTCCACCCTCTGCGACCACCCCTTCGTTTCCCTCTCCTTCATAAGTTTTGTCCATCTCTACCTCAATCATCTCTACCACCCGGCCTTCCTTATCTTCAAAACCATTCTCTTTACTACCCTTGCAATTTTCCTCCACCTCTTTGACAAGGTGAGACGGCGTGTGAAGCGAAGTGAGTTGCGTGGCTATATTCTCGACCCACAGACTAATCCCCTCTTCGCTCCCTGTTTCGTTCCTCGCTGTAGAACCTCCTCTTCTCGTACCGCAAGGTCGGTCTCACTGACGACACCCTCTCCTCCCTCCTGACCCTCTCCGAGGTTTTCACGACGTCGGCGTTTCTCTCGACCTTTATATTAACCCAGGGTCTGGTGGAAGGCGTTGGGGCTCTCAAGGAAATCGGAGAGTGGGCGAAGAGGGAGCTTGAGGACGATGTTGGTGGACAGGTGAGGTTGGACGACGAGCGAAGGAAGCGAGCGTTTCGAGCTGCCTAATATTGCCCTTTACGGCAAGCCAGCCTTTCTTCTCGTCGCTTCGCTGCTAGCCTAACCCATTTCGCGATTCGCTTCGCTCATCGCAGTGGGACTCGATCCTCGGTTTATTGAACAATCAGGTGAAGGAGGCGAACGAAACGTACGGCAACGAGACCTGGTGGGGTATGCTGGAGCCGATTGCGGTTGGGGTCATCAACGGAACGGACGACGAAATTGTGCCAGAGGCTTATTTGGGGTGGGACGGCTTTTGGAACATAACGACCACAATCAAGGAGCACGTTATGAACCTCAACCTTACGAGCGACGACGTCCAAGGATACGTAAGCATCGGGGCGACGAGCGGGAAGGTTGTAGGTGAGTCGAAAGAGCGAGCGAAAGGGTTAGGACTGGAGGGCAGGTAAGGCTGCAGGATGTGGAACTAATCCTCTTGTCCGTCGCTTCGCTCCTTGCTGCAGCCTCCACCCTCGTCGACTTCACGGGATCGATGGCTTCGCTCTTCTCTGCCATTTCAGACTCGGCAGTATCGGCGATTCTTTTTGTGAGCGTTCTTCTCCTCCTTCTCAACTCCCCGACCGATCCCCTCACATCAGTCTTCACCGACCTCCTCCCCACCTCCTTCCCTCTGCATCCTTCCTACATCGTCACGGCCCTAACAGGTGTGCTCCTTCTGCCCCTGAAACTGGCCGCGACCCACGCCGTCGTGACGGTAATGTTCATTACCATTGTTGGGGGAAAGTACGCGTTCCTTTCTGCTGCCGTCTCCTTCCTCCACGCGTTCTTCCCCATCGCACCGGCGTGGCTTATACCCCTACCTTGGGCGGTCGCACTGGCAGTAGAGGGATCGTGGTTGAGGGGTGTTTTTTGTTTCGTGTCTATCAAAGCCGCCCTCTCCATATGCGACGAGAAGGTATACCAGAATCAGCTCGGGAGCGTGAACCCTCTCTTTACATCCCTCTCCGTACTCTTCGGATATCGCAGGTGAGGGGGAGCGAGGATCGAAGCGACGAGCTTTCAACACTATTGCACACGCTCATACTTTAGTACAAGATACAACTCGACCGTAACTACCGCTATAATTCTCACCCATTTTCCAACCTCTTTCGCGATTCGCTTCACTCATCGCAGCTTCGGGAGGCAGGGGGTACTTTTGGGCCCCCTCATCCTCTGTGTTGTGAGGTTGGTTTACGAGGGGATAAGGGGGGCCGAGGAGACTGCGGAGGGGAAGGGCAGGGCGAGGACCGCGAGCGAGGTCTTTACTAGCATAAGGAATGTTTTGACCCCGAGGGGTAGTAGTATGGATGGCGGGAGGTGAGCGAAGGTTGGGAGGAGCGAAAGTTGGAATGCGTTCGTATAACACTGCTAACATTATGCTCGTCGCTTCGCCCAAAGCAGCTTCGATTGGTCAGACGCGGGGGGGACGGAGAAGAAGAAACTTTTTGCGGACGTTAGAGTGATTGCTTCTTTAAAACGCAAGGGGAAAAGGGAGACGCCGGTCAGGGTTGCATTCGCTCTTGACGACGACTGGGAGGGAATAACTAGGAAAGTCGCTACGGTTATGGGTATAGAAGCGAAAGGTGTCGTAGGCATCGAAGGGGAAGATGGCTCGAGGGTCGTTTCAGGATCGGGAGTTAGGGATGGAGAGGTATTAAGGGTAGAAGTGTCATAAATTATTTGTTGGAATCCGATGGTGAGATTTTTTTCACAGCACAAAAGATCAGTTATACGCCTCTGCGTCGTCCTCTGTTCCGTACGTCTCCATAATGTGCATGCCTTTCCTTTCAAGCGCTCCCATCTTCAAATTGTTCGTTTCTGCTACAGCACCCTCTGTGCGAGGAGCATCCTTCACCATCACGCTACCCTCGAGCACGCCAAGGGCCTTCAGCCTCCACTCTAGCCTTCCGGCGTTCGTCCCTGGTCCTCCACACTGCTTCGTGCCAATCAGCTGCTTCTGCATCTCCCCTTCGCGATAGCAAAAGACGGTTGGAAGATTGGCGTCGGGCCACCTCTCGATCGCCGACGTTGAGCGAATCTGCGACGAGTAGGGGGAGGTGGTTGAGATAAGTTTTGCAAGCTTGATGACCTTTGAGGCTTGTTTATACTCGTCGCTCCTCTCTTCACTCCTCTCTTCGCTCCTCCTCACCTTCAAGAACTTGACAGACTTGAACATCTCGGCAACCGCTCTCATGTGCGTTTCCACGGCTTTCGCCTCAATCACCGCCTCGGATGTCAGGACAACCACAACCCACTGGCCATTCTTGCTTCCCTCGTTAACCTCCCTCTCCCAATCTTCCCTATTGATCTCCTCAAAGTCGCCGAATCTATACCTGAGCTTCCTCGCTTCCTTCGCCGCAGCGTCCATTGACCGCTCCGTCTGAATCTCCTTCTTCCTCTTCTCCTTGTACTCGTCCATGTTGAATCCATCATCGAAGCCTCCCATGAGGTCATCCAGCTCATCGTCGAGGTCTTCCTCGTCCTCAACCTCCCTCTCACCCCTTTTCACCTCCTTGACATGGTAGCTGACTGGAATCTCATCGATAGCTTCCTCAACGAGGAGCTTTGCGACGTCCTCTTCATCCATCCCCTTGTTCAGTAAAGCTGCGATGAGGGTGAGAAGCCAAGCGAGCGTGGGAAGCGTTGTTAGATATAGTGGTGGGCAATACGCTTGTGTCGCTTCGATCCAGCCTTCATCCTTCGCTCCAGCCCTCCGCCCAACCGTCTTTCGCTCTCCCCAACCTCTCACCTTGTTCCCTCGTAATGACATTGTGTTTCATTAACGCATCCTCGAATTGAGTTGTCTCCCCCGAGAAGGCATATTTCGTCCTCCCCTTCTTTCCTGAGTAATCAGTGAAACCAGACATCTCGCTGGGCTTCTTGAGCTGGAAATGTAGTTACTGGAAAGACTATGAACAATTTAATATCAGTGTTGGGGCTTGGTTGGTCTGAAATAGAAACAGAAGCCCTGATAAACGTTCGTATTGACTGTAGAGGTATGACAGAATAAATGCAGTGACTGCATTTAGGGAAGTGTTTTACGGGAAATTAGGATTTTGAGGCACGTTGATGGTAGTATCTACACCACGCTGCCTTCTTTAATTCAGTCATCACGCACCACAATTCATTTCCAAAATCTGTGCACCAAATAAAAACCTAAAATCATGCTACCATTGCATTTCGTGTTCCTCGTGCTGCTCTTGGGCCTCGTTTCTGCACGGATCTCAACATCCCCCAAAAGTAAGTACGAAATGCCATTTCCTAATAGAGCTGAAGTCTTATGATGTCGTAAAAGTCTCTGGCCAGTAAATTGAATACCACTCCCTATATTTTCCATCTAACCCTGCTCTTTTCGCAACCGTTAGCTACTGGGACACGGAGACTTCACAACCCTCAGTTGTTCAATCTTCTGTCCGGTGGGTTAGCAGGTACTATCAGCTCGACGATCACATGGTAGGGCAGGGTAGTTGGGGGGGAATTATTGTAGCTACGGCTCGCAGTCTAGAATATAGCTAACACCACTTAATTCTTCTCGTCCTTTTTTCACCCTATTCTTCCGCAGTCCCCTTGAAGTCATCAAGACTCAGCTCCAGTCGTCCTCCACTGGCATCGGTGGCCTATCCAATGTAAAGGGTAGTCCCGTTGGCGTCGCTAGGGAAATCATGAAGAACGACGGAATCACTGGATTCTGGCGCGGCCTCCCGCCAACTTTGGTCGGGATCATTCCCGCCAGGAGCGTCTATTTCTTCAGTTACGATGCTACCAAGGTGGGTGGGATGGAGCGAAGGACGGAAGACTGGAGCGAAGCGACAGCAAAAGCAATATACCGCACATTACCTGCCATAAGCATCCAGCTCGTGGCTCATTGAAAACCCTTTTTCGATTCGCTTCTCTCATCACATTGCAGAACTTCCTCAAGCCCAAGATTGGACTCGGTAACCTCAACGCCGCGATTTCTGGAATCATGGCCGGTTTCACCAGTAACACCGTAACGAATCCTATTTGGATGGTGAAGACTCGCATGCAGCTCCTCTCTGACGCTTCCGTTGGCCAGAAGGCCTACGCTTCCTACCCCGACGCGATTCGCACCATATACAGGGAGGAGGGAATCGGGGGCTTCTACAGGGGCATCACGGCGAGCTACTGGGGTTGCGCGGAGGGTTGCGTTCAGTTTGTGCTCTACGAGAACCTCAAGAAGAAGCTTGTCAAGAGGGAGAATACCAAGCGAAAGGCTGAGGGCCAGAAGGTGAGCGAGGCGAGGAGCGAAGGACAGGAGGAGCGAAGGACGGAAGGATCTAAGCGACGACCGTATACTAGTACAGCGCAATAACAAGGAGGAACGCAGCGACGACAACATGCCGCCCATATCTTTTCAAAAAGAACTTTTAGCTCGTCACTTCGCTCCTCGCCATCGTTACCCCCTTCCCGTATACAACAACAGCACAATAACTAACAATACTTTACTCGTCGCTTCGCTTCGCTCCCGTCCCCAGCCAATCTCCAAGTTGCCTCCCCTAACCCTCTTCTGCTCTGCAGCAGTCTCAAAGTGCGTCGCAACAGTCTCGACCTATCCCCACGAGGTCGCCCGAACTCGTATGCGCGAGCAGGCCCGCAGCGGCGTGTTCAAGTACAAGGGAATGTGGCAGACCATAGGGACAGTCTTCAAGGAGGAGGGATTCCAGGGTATATACGCGGGGATGGGAACGCACACGGCGAGGGTCGTGCCTAACAGCGCGCTCATGTTCATGAGCTACGAACTCGTACAGCGCTGGATCAAGGCGGAGAACAAGAAGACTTTGGCATTGAGGGAGGCTGACTCTGAAGAGCAAGGTACAACAGGGAACAGGAGGGGACAGAGGAAGGTCCTGGCGTGGCAAAAGTAGCGACGAATTTTAGGGGTATATTAGTTAAAAGAAAAAGGTATCACGGAAAAAGCCACAAATATCATTACACGACGAGGAATCCCCCCCCTCACTCAAGAAGTTCAATAATGACCTTCTCAACCTCCCCCCTC
>JGI24540J26637_10001588_pt1 | contig 9997 bp, 3 predicted proteins | sample NorSeaMetagenome_FD_26637 | JGI IMG/M metagenome (IMG submission 26637) | reverse complement strand
AGAAGGTAAGCACGGGGAGTAGACGGCGTTACGATTGCTGCGCTTGGAACTGCTAAAAAATTCAAATTGGCCCTAATCTCCGGTCGTCGCTTCGCTCCTCCCCGCTCATCTCAGCTTGGAAGGAACTTCACAGCCGAGCAGGTGGCAGCGCACGAGTCCTACCAGGCCAACATCCGGCGCCTCCACGACCTCGGCATAAAGCAGCTCTATAACAACAGGGAGGTTCTCCCCCAGGTCGCAGCGGCCATTGACTACATGGACACCAACTACCAGAAAATGAGGCAGAGGCTCAAGGTGCTCAAGAGGAGGAAGAACACGTCGGAGGCGAGCAAGGACGTTAACAGCGCCGCTAAGGATCACTTCGAGGCCTGCACTTGCGCCGTCCAGCACCTGACGGTCAAGCTAGAGAAGGAGCACAGGAATCTCGCCATCGCTAGGTTCATCCTCGAGGAGCTCTCGACGACGACCTGGCAGCTGACGAACGACCTGATCGACATACACGGCAGGTCCGGGGGGGGCGGAAGCGGGGGNATCTGCACCCTTATGGGTTACGGCGACCCCTCTGGGAGGGGGGAGGGCATGAGCTTCCTGAGGGAACCTGAGAACAAGGCCATGCACTCGACCGTTGCGGCGGGAGGAGCGGCACCGAACGCGGGGGAGAAACTCGTCGGTACCGACAAGGATCTTCGTCGTTTGAGCATGAAGGAGCTGGCCTCCATGCTTAGGTCTTATGGGACTCCGCAGGACAAGATCGACACGCTCAAAAGGTGGGACAGGGTCCACCTGCTGAGGGACTTCTCGACAAGGGTCACGTCGGATGGACTGGCAAATGACAACCAGATCAAGTTCGCGAGAGGGGAGAGGCTAAAGTCCAGCGAGCAGAGGCAGGTTTACAGGGAGAGAATCCAGCAGATATGGGAAAGGCAGAAGGAGGCGCTCGGGAAGGAGGTCGATCTCACGGCCGAACTCGAGGCCATCGATGAGCAGGATTCGGAGAGCGAGGAAGACGACGAGGAGAACAAGTTCCAGGATGACCTCCTTGACCTGGTGGGGGGGACCCAGGACGTTGGACTCCTCGCGGGTGGGGAGGCGGCGAGCACGGGCATCTTCGGCGACACGGGAGAGGCGAAGATGAGGGAGATAAACAAGAACAAGCAGGACGCTGCGGACCTCCAGGCGCTTAGGAACGAGCTCGCTGAGGACAGGCAGGAGAAGAAGAACATGGCAGGGGTCACGACGAAACAGCTCGCGAAAAACAAGAAGGGACCAAAGAAGTACGTCGTCAGGAGGAAGATCATCACTACGCTACCTGACGGCACCCAAACTACGAGCTTCCAATTCATTGTCGAGCCTGAAAACAAGCCCACACCAGAGTACCTTCGCCTCGTTAAGGAGCGTACTGAGAAGCGCAGGGAGCTCGGTCTCAAGGAGGCCAGGAGGAAGGAGAGGAAGAGGAGGAATGAGCTCGCCGCCGAATCCGAGGCGAAGAAGGCTGAGGCCTCTGCGGCCGCTGACGGGACCAAGGCACAGACCGTGACCAAGATATTCGGGCACGCCATGTTTGCGGACGAGGACATCGAGTACGAGGAGGCCATGAAGATCAGCATCTCCAGGCAGAGCAAGATTAAGAACAACGCCCTGAGGTTCTCCACTGGCAACCTCAAGGAGAGACTCAACAGGAGGCCAGGGAGGAAGCCCAAGAACGACGTGGACGACTACGAGAACTACACGGCGACAAAGACGACGAGTAAAGACAGATCGAAAAAGAGGCAGAGGGGGGACCACCCCAACGTTCAACTCAACAAGAAGCTGGAGAGGGTCCTGTACCAGCTCGAGAACAGGCAGGAGGCGATCCCGTTCAGGAGGGGCGTGGACAACAAGCTTTACCCTGACTACAAGTCCAAGATCAAGAAGCCCATGGACCTCAAGAAGATCAGGGACAGGTGCAAGTCGACCATGTACAGGAGGGTGAATGACTTCCTCGCCGATGTCAGCCTGATCTACGAGAACTCCGCTGCCTACAACGGCATGACGAACGAGTTCACGAACGCCGCCCGCACCCTCTACCAGACCTCGTGCAGCTTCATCGAGACGGAGAAGGAGGCCTTTGAGATTCTAGAGGGCATGGTCCAGAGGTCCATGGCCAGCAAGAAGGGGAACAGGCTTACTAAGGAACAGCAGGACGCGCAGGACGCATTCGAGAGGCAGGAGCAGGCGAGGCTACAGTCTCAGGAGGCCAAGAAGGCCCTGACGCAGGCGCCTCAGTCTAAGATTGGGTTGCTCACGGACCTCATCAATGACGACGATAGTGATGNTNNTCCGATCNAAGACGACGATGACGACGAGTGAGGTGGAAGGTGGAAGGTATAAGGCGTTATTGCTCTGCTAGGAAACACATATATATTACATTTTGCCACCGTTGACTCTTCGTTCTAATCGAACATCTTGCTCCGAGCAGTGTCCCTGGCCGTGGGCTGGCGGCTCGTCATTGACGACCAGTCGATGGGAGATGTCGAATCCTTCCCCGCGTTTTTAAGCTTCGGCTCGAAGATGATCTCCTTCCCGAGCACTAACTTGCGGTGCCCAGGGTCGGGGTTACTCTTCTGGTGCTGCTTCCATGCCACAACTGAAGGGATCTGGAACCAGTCTGGGGCATCCTCCGAGATTGTCGTGTCGTCTCTGTGGACCACCTTGGCAGGGCGTGTGCTGCCCGAGAAGTACCCCCCCGCTCCGATCTGGGGCTTGTGGGACATGACCTGTGGGATGTGCATGAAGGAGGGGCAGTCATGAGAGACTGAGGTATCGTCTATCTGTCGTCCGTAACCGCCTGCCGCCTTGGCCATCGCAGTCCAAGGGGTCGTTGAAACCTTCATCCACAGGGGAGCGATCACCTTCTTGTCGTAGAAAAGGGCCGCAGTCTCTCTCCTCTCTGTTAAGCTCATGGCCTTGGAGTCCAGATTGGAATCACGCTTAAAAAGCTCCCCGCCATGGCCGTGCATTGTGTCTGTGCCACGATCGGCCTTGTGGGCGTCATAATTTTTCTTATGGGGGTCCCTGTGTGACCTATTGGTAGCCCCTCCGCCCATCCTTAATCGCGAGGATGGCATAATTTTACAAGATAGGGGTAGTTAGGAGGGCTAGAGATGGATTGGGGGGTAGTTTTAGGGTTCACAGTAAGATGACGTCCAATCTAATTTCGATTATATTAACTTTCGCAAGAGTTAGGGTGAATGTCGCTGCAACAGCTTCTCCACAGCAAAAATCGTCCTCTTTCTGGATAAATTTCTGAGGGAGAACCATGAGGTTTCTTGATACGTTAGGGTCGTATCTACCCTCATTAATTGTTCATCAGCTGGTAGAGAGCGAGGAGGTGAGTTTATAGGTTCACCGTAGATTAAGATTGTCAGATCTCTCACCAGTTACCCCGTCCTGACCCTTCCCAAGGACATCACTGATGCTCCCCTACGTCAAACTTACGATACGGTTTGTTTGTTCTGTGATGTTTCTGGGTTCACTGCACTCTCCGAGGCTATGGAGCACTCGGGGCAGGGTGCTGAAGGTGAGAATTGCCACTTAAGGAACCGGGAAGGCCGGAGGAAGGCATGATCACCCTTGGGCTCTCTAGGGGTATCGTTGACTTTGCATTTCAGGCCGTGGGACGCCCTTGTCTCCTTCTCTCCTCTCCTTGCTCTTTACCCTCTACCCCCTCCTTCCCTCTCCTCCACCCCCAGGGCTTGCATACCACCTGAATTCCTACTTCGGCATGATGTGTAGGATGATCACAGCGAATGGTGGGGACATATTCAAATTCGCAGGCGACGCGTGCATAGTGTTATGGCCCAATGACACCCACAACATGAACATTCGCGTTTTGCGCGCCGCCCAGTGCGCGTACACTATCCAAAACGAGCTGGATGAATGCAACCTTGCGGAAAATATCCAGCTTTCCGTGAAGTGCGGGATAGGTATCGGAAATGTCTCCGTCCTGCACATCGGTGGTGTACTCAATAGGATGGAGTACCTAGCCGTCGGAGAGCCATTGCTGCAGGCCTTCCAAGCTGAGGTGAGTTTGCAGGGCACTACAGGAAGAGCGACAACAGGATGAACAATGGGATGCGATGTGATGTGATGTGATGTGATGTGGTGCGATGACTGCGCCCTAGCACGTAGCGGGATTACTAACATGCCACCCGCCCACCCGCTGTGTCGCCTGTCTCCTTTGTCTCCCTTTCGTTCCCCCCCGCTCCCCGCAGCACCACGCCGTGTCTGGGCAGATTATAGTTAGGTGAGAATGGACGAGGCAGCTTTTAAACCCCAACCCGAGGCAAATATAACTAACTCTCTCTCTCTCTCGTCGCTTTTTCACTCCGTTTCGCTCCTCCCAGTGATGATGCGTGGGTTTGCATCAAGGACACCTTTAAGTCGGAGGAGATCTTTTCTGACGGCTACGTGAGGCTGATGGACGCTTCCAGTGATCCCAACGCGCTCAAAATCCACGTGAAAAAGAAGAACATCATGTCCAAGTGGCATGCTGATGACATGATGGACACGTCCATTGAGACCAAAATCAAGCAGTACATTACTGGGGCGGTGCTCCCCAACTTGAACCCGGACGCACCCGACGACGAAAAGTGGGGCAACGAGCTCAGGAAGGTCTGCATCATGTTCGTGAACCTGGGCATCAAGGAGCAGCAGCTCTTGGCTGCTGCACGCTATGACGAGGCGATGAGTGACGTCCACACGGTCTTGTGCGAAGTACAGAAGAGCGTTTACCAGTACGAGGGCGCCATCAATAAGTTCCTTATGGACGACAAAGGTAGCACGCTCATCGCTTGCTTCGGTTTGCCTCCTGGAGCCCACGAGAACGACTGCGAGAGGGGGGTTCTTGCCGCCTTGAAGGTCTGCGACAAGCTCTACGACCTCAACCTCAGTGCGAGCTGCGGTTTGACTTACGGGGAAGTTTTCTGTGGCATCATCGGGAACCGCGTGAGGAGAGAGTACACTGTGCTAGGAGACTGCGTCAATCTCTCTGCGCGCCTGATGCAAAGGGCAACCTCGGAGGGAGGAGGGGTTCTCTGTGACGCTTCGGTGGCCGAAGCGTGCGGGCCTTCCCTTCTATTTACTGAGCTCGATGCCATCAATGTGAAGGGGAAGTCGGATGCTGTCAAGATTTTCCGGACTTACCCAAGCGATAGGGAGAAGTACCCTCTTCCCAGGCCGGTGCACCACGGGGGGGAGAACGCTTTCAAGCCGATATATAAGGCCCAGAAGGAATACTATACAGCGCAGCGCACCCTCTCCTTCTTGCAGATGTACCTGCGCCATAATAGTTTACGCGTTGCTGCGCTCAAGAATGGCACAATGAGCGATTCATCGAGTCGTGGCTACATGAAGCCGGTAATAGGGAGCCCCAAACGGGGCAGAAAAGCTAGTGCGGTCTACGGGGGCGAAGGGGGGAGCAGATTTAAGGAGTTCAAGGCAACCGACAGCAGCCCGATCCTCGGTTCTCCTCTTTCTTTCGGTGACGACTCTCGCGGATCTATGTCCAGGAGGATGTCCGGGGCTCTCGGTAACAACCCTGCTCGGCGCAATTCGGTGCTAACCATGAAGTTGCCCGTCATGGAGGCGACAGCCTCTACAGGAAGGAAGTTGAAGAGAACTACCGTATGCGGCCATCAGCCAAAGATCCACCGCCCCACTTTGACACCAAGTGGGCTTGTCCCGATCCACCACGCTACCTCTTCTGGTGCGTTCGGTTTCGATAGATTGTCCTCAGTTGGTGAGGGCTACAATAGGATGAGCTTTGACGAGTCTGGGGACGAGGAGGACTCCTTCCTCTCTGGCATCCCCGGAGGCGTGAGCACATCGAACTGTGTCGGAGGAAGGAAGGGGAGCATCTTGGGCGGTCTTGCGGACTACCAAATTTTCGTCACGGTCCCTGAGGACCTTCGTATTGACAAATTCCGCTACGATTCCCCTTGTCTCTCAGGCATTTACTTGAGCGAACTTTCCGACTTCGAGGATCTCAAGAGCCGAGTGGTTAAGCTCGCTGTCCAACAAGGTCGCATCCACGAAGACGACAAGGATACGATGAGGGTCGCCCTCATGATCATGGGGACCCGCTGCTTCCTCCCCGAGGAGAACTTTGATGTACGTTACCTTCCCGCGTTTGTTGCATGCAGCTTCGATATGGATCTCGACAAGGACGACATGGACCTAGCAATGAGGAGCAGTGACATGTTCTCGAATGGTGGTAGGAGCGGTAGCTCAGCGAGCATGACTTTCGGTCGGTGTAAGTCCTCCATCGGGATGCAAGGGAACTCGCCCCGCAAGAAGACGATCGAGTTGATGCTTATCAAGGAGATGGAGAAACTCAACGTTCAGAACCGGGTGGGCGTCGTGAAGAGGAGACTTTTGGAGCACAAGATCAGGTTGGTTGACGAAGGGAAGGGGGGGGTAATTATTCTTGAGGGCGAACCTGGTTGCGGCAAGACTGAGCTCTTGGCGTCCTTCGTCGCACGAACACTGCCGAACACTTCTGCGACGTACGTGACCCACGGTGCTTCTTTCTGTGGGCACGTCAAGGCCTTCGGAGTTTGGGGAGTCATTGTTCAGCAGTTCCTCGATCTGAGGGTAACGACCCTTGAGAAAGAGGACGAAAAACTAGGCGACGGAATCGTTGAGAAAAGGACCAAGGTTCTAATGCAGGAGTTGGGGGATAGCTTCGCTGAGGAAGAGAGCACCAGGTACAGGTGGCTTTTGGACTACGTCTTCCTTCTAAATGGGGTCTGTACTGTGAATGCACCCAAGAGTGACAAAAATGCGGAGGGGGGTCCCCGAACTAAGCAGAAGAAGGATTCCAACTTGATCGTGAAGGCCCTCTTGTTCAGGATGATCAAGAGGATGGCGACTTACAAGAGCAGCATCATCATTTTTGACGATGCCATGCACCTGAGTCACGAGAGTTGGAGCTTGGCGTTAGCAGTCGCTAACTTGATTTCGAGCTACTCCAAGTTGAAGGAGAAGGGGGGCGAGGGCAAGCTGTTGTTGATTTTCAGCATGCGCCCCATGAATCACTACAGGAGCAGGTACGAGTCGGTATCCCCAGACTACGATGATTTGGTGGACGCTGACAACGTGAGCTTCCTTAAGTTGGGGGGTATGCCTCCGGAGGAGGTTGAGGACCTCATCTGCGAGAAGCTGGGGACCAACGTGAGACAGATCAGTCAGGACTTGTTCCAGTTTTTGGAGGAGAGAGCCATTGGCAACCCCTTCATTGCCGTCGAGATCGTAAATGCGTTGCAAAGCATGAGAGACGCCCTCGTATACACCCCTATTAGTGACGGGTTGGACGATGAAGAGGAGGAGGAGGGCGGGGAGGAGGAGGGCGGGGACAAGTCAAAGGGTAGGGCTAGCATGATTATTTCAAATTTGCCTACTGGCATGCTGAGCGGAAGTCCGACGGAGAATGACCACGGCTTTGGCGGCAGGAAGGGCAACTTTTACCTGGAAGTTGGATTGAACAAGGATTTTTCTCCGAACAAGATGCTGTACTTGGAGAAGGTTATGAGCACATTTGGGGCTCGGTTGGATAGGTTGAACAGTTGCCAGCTAGGTATTTTGAAGGTTGCGAGCGTTGTGGCGAAGTTCTACCAGAAAAAGCTCCCGAGGAAGTTTGACGGGCTCACATTCACATGGAGCGCCCTGAAGGAGGTCTACCCCGTAGCCGGCCACCGGGCACACCTTGCTAGCGAGCTGGAGTCTTTAGACGACAGCGGGATCTTTATGATGATAACCAAGGAAGTGCACGACTTGACGGGGATGAAGGATTACGTGTTCAGGTTCAGCTATGCTGCAATGTGCGACTGCGTGCAGAGCAGAATGCTAAAGGACCAAAAGGCCCAGCTCGAGGAGGCTGTTGTCAAGTACGAAACGTTGATGGACAAGGCACGCCGTAGCCAGCACATGAAGAAGATGAATGAAGCTGGTGGGAAGGATGCTGCTAGCGTCTGCATGAAGGAGGGGCTGATGCACATCCAGAGGAGGAGAACATTTACGATGACGATGAAGTTCAAGAGAAGAATGCAGACCGGTGGAGAGTGGAAGGACAGGTTTTGCATCCTGAAGAAGGATGGACTATACATGTATAAGGAGAGGGGGGACGAGAAGGAGACCCAGGTAGTCTTTTTAGTCGGCGCAAAGGCTGAGATCGAGAAGAACTTCGACGGTGTTCCTGGAGAGGAGAAGACTCCGGGGATCAAAGAGAACTGCTGCTTCAGGATCGACGCAAAGTCTTATGAAAAGAACGGGAAGAAGTACGACAGCTACAGGACCTTCGTTTTGGCCGCTGAGAACAAGGAGGAGATGGACGACTGGATTTACATGATCAGGTATGTCATCGAGAGCATTGAAGCGGCAAAGATGAAGGTAGATGGGAGGGACAAAAGGGCGCTAAGCAGGAGGAGCTTGAGCAAGGAAATGAGCAAAAATATCATGTACAAAAGTCCAGGGAACGGTGGGATTGTCGATAATGATGATCCGGAGACTTTAGAGGGCGAAGGTGACATGAGACTTGTTGTCAGCATTAAGAGGGGGGAGGAGCTAATCAACCCCGAGGCGTTCGGTACGAGCAACCCGTACTGTACCCTGATCCTTGATGACCAGCATTGCAGAACAGGGACACCCAAGTCGTCTTCGGTGAATCCAATCTGGGATGAGGACTTTGTGTTCCCCGTCGAGCTGCACCAGTGGGTTGACAGCGGTCTCAAGATCCAGATTTGGAACAGGGACATTCACCTTAGCGACGACTTCCTTGGTTATGTCGACGTTGACCTGGCGGCCCTCATCCCTGAGGACACGCCTGTAGACTCGAAGCTTGATGCTGAGGTGGCTGCCGCGAAGAAGAATGGGGAGACTCAGTTCGGGGGGCTCGACGGGGTCTCGAACGGGGTCAGGGCTCAGGGCAAGGAACTTTGGCTCGACCTAAACGCGAAGAAGAAGTCCCAGACTGCCAGGGGTATGCTCATGATCCACATCTACCTGTTGATGCCTGGGAGTACCAGAAAAAAATGTGAGGCGGCCGGAGGAGTTGATAAGTTTAGGCAACTCTTGCAAACCGAGGTGCTGGACGCAGGAGCGGAGGAGAGGGATAGGAAGGTTAGGGAGGAACTGGAGAGGAATAAGGTCCGAGAAATGGCGAGCATTAGCTTCGAGGAACTGTTGGGGGATGAGGAGGAGGATAGTGAGGGCGGAGATGGGGATTTGGATGGGGTTGGGGATAGGGCCGAAGGGGACAAGGCGGAGGCCAAGGAGGAGGAGGAGGGGGCAAATTTTGAGGGGGCAAATTTTGAGGGGGCAGAGGAAGGAGGCGCGAACGGGGGAAGGAGGTCGAGCAGCGTGGTCAAAAGGGCCAGCAACGGGTCCGCCATTGCCGCTAAAAGAATGAGCGTCAGCGTCATGTCGCAAAAGCCGTACATGGAGAGCAAAAATGAGAAGATGAGGGCGAGGGATTCTTACATTGACAAAGCTTTGGAGAAGGTGGGAATGAAGATGGAAGGCGGAGGGGCGAGGACCAGGTTAAAGCACGCTCACAGCATGGACAGCAGCGTGACGACCCTGACTACGAACAATAGGGGAGCATCCAAGCTGGTTGGTGCCGTCTTGAAGACGGAGCAGCTTCTCCAAAACTTGCTCGACAAGATGAGGGGAGGTAAGGACGAAGGGGGCGAGGTCAAGGGACAACTGGAAGACATCATTCAAACCATCAGAAGCGTTGAGGACTTTGAGCTTGAGATACAAAGGGAGGAGTTCAAGCGGGGGGGGTTAGATGGGAAGAGGGAAGCTCACTGGAGCACGTTGAAGAGGGTTGTGGGTATTGATAGGAAGAGCTTGATGCAGCTTGACGAGAAGGATAAAAAGTGGCTCGCGGCGAACTACACCAGGGACAACGTGGACGAAGGGAGCGAAAACGGTTCGAGTCTGTATGGGGGTGGGGGCA
>JGI24540J26637_10001586_pt1 | contig 10008 bp, 2 predicted proteins | sample NorSeaMetagenome_FD_26637 | JGI IMG/M metagenome (IMG submission 26637) | reverse complement strand
GGTTACCTTTGGGCGACGAGAGATCTCGGCATCACCTACGGTGGGAAGCTCAAGATACCGATGGGTCTCTCAGAGTGGCCACCAGGCTTCCACGAATCATCAGGCCTCTACACCGCGCATGACAGCTCGTGGGGTACGTGCGCGCATCCGCTCGGTGGCTACGTAATCATGTACTGCAATGGCGCAGTCGACTGGTCAGCTAAGATGATCAAGATAGTCCCGGACTCATCGTGCGAGGCCGAGACCGCGCTGGCGTCACGGGCAGCCAAGGCGACCTGTTTCGTGAGAGCACTCCTTCGATTCCACGGGCGTCCAGTCAAGGCCGCAACACCGACACTCGGTGACAACAAGGCCATGTACATCCTCGTGACCCAAGAGGGCGCATCGGCACGCACGAGATACTACGAGCGCGCTACCATGCTTATCAAACGCGCAGTACTAATGCTGCTGTTGGTACCGCACCTGATCAGCACGCACTGCATGGTCGCGGACCTATTCACGAAGGCTCTCGACAAGGGTGCCTTTATCAAGTTCCGCGACGTGATGATGAACAATCACACACCACTACGCGAGGCTCTGTCGACAGCAGTGTGCGGGTTGCACGGAGAGGCTGGCCGATTGGCCAAGCGCCTCATGCGTCAGTTGTGACTGACGAACTTGATATCGATACAGACAGACAGACAGAGAATGGACATGCGTCCAGGAGGGAGCGTTGTTGCGCGTGCGGTGATGTGTGTACCGCGCCCGACCTGCCTTCTTGGGGTTCGGACAGCGCCGACGCTTGTCGTCGCTGTGGACGCGGCCGCCGTGTTGACCGGCAGGTTGTTTCCTTTACACTTGAACGAATATAACAACGTGGTGCAACCGCCCGGAACCATCCGATGGCGACTATCGATATCAAGTACCTGACACAGCCACACGATGGGCAACCCGGGACGCCATGGGACGACTTTGAGGAAAGGATCCTCAACGTCCTCGCGGGCAAAAGCTGCGAGAACGGATGGTCGCTTGCGGACTGCGTCCGGCAAATCGACGAGGGCTCGGCCGGCGGACCGGCGATGCCAGGCGCGGCCGCAGCCCTGGCCAAGGCCCAGTCATGCCAACGCAAACGCTTCAAGGACTCCTACGCGATCATCACGCAGCACGAGCTCGATACGGACCACCGCTCGCACATGTCGCAGAATCACTTCCAAGACGGCCCTGGAGCGTGGGCCTACCTGATCTCCGTGATGCGCACCGTTCCGACNCGTCTCGAGGAGCGCGCGCAGGATAAACGCTGGGACGACATGGACATCATGTCGGACGTAGGCGTGGAGGAGAACTCTCTCCTCAAGATGTCCGCCAGGATGAAGGCGCTCAACGCGAAGCGGCCGGTGGCGAACAGGAAGAACCAGACTCAAATGACCGAGAAGTTCCTTGAGATGCTCTTCTCCATCTCGAAGCACTTCAGCGAGTCTGCATTGGTCGAATACAACGCTCCGGCAGCCAACTGGCAGTTCGTGCTCAATGCTGGCCCCGCAAACGGACAGCGTGACTTCCACGCGTGCGTGCGGCACTACCACCTGCTGTGGCAGGCCGCGGTCAACTCTCGTCTGCCCGGCTTCCACACGCGGGCACCCGTCGCGAGGCCCGCAACGAATGCACGTCAGACGCTGGAGGCAGGCCTAATCGTTACGGAGGGCTCGGCCGGGCTCGGCAAGTCGGCGCTCATGGAGCGAGCACTCATGATGCATTCGGCAGCAGGCAGCAATGACTATGCCGTGCCGCGCTCCGGATCCCCGGCTCGCACCCTCGAGCTCCTCGCAGTCGCAGGCAACGATCTCGCCTCGCGACATGGAACGACGACAACGACCGATTGGGGAGAGCTCACGCAGGAGGAACTGTGTGCGGCGTGCGAGCAGGGAGGAAAAGATGGAGAGTTCGAGATGATCTACCAGTTCGATGCCGACAACGTAGCCAGCGTCGAACTTATCTGCGACGGCTGCGGCGGACACGGCCACATCCGACGCGTCTGCCCCTCGAACCAGGCCCGCCGACGCTCGATCGAGTACTGCATTGCGGGCCTGCAGGCCAGGCTTGCGAAGAAAGGGCCAAGCTCAGAATCGCGGCGCCCGCCTGGACGTGGCCAGCGTGCCCCCTTCCAGTCTCAGCCACGCCGCTACGCGCCTGTGCGTCGCGCAGACGGCTCGAAAGCGGCCTTCCCCAAGCCGTACGGGGAGAAGACCGCGCCGCGAGGCCCCCCTCGCCGCCGAGCGTTCACGGCCGAGGAGGGAGAGGAGAATTATGAAGAAGATCTTTCGGCCGAGAACGAGCAGGAGTCGCACATGAGCGTGCAGGAGCCCGCCCCCAAGCAGCCGGTCTCCTTCTCTGACGACTCCCTCTACGAAGACGAGAAGAGCCTCGTCATGACCGAGGTCGATTCTCAGGCTAACCCCAACCCGAGTGGTTATCCACCAAGTCGGGGGGATCCCCCTCTCGTCCACTCCAAGGTCGACTCGGGCGCGTCGATGACCAAGGTCGACTCGGGCTTCACCTCACCCAAGGCCACCGTCGAGAAGGAGCTCAAGACGAAGCGCGCCCCCGAGACGAAGCTCAAGACCGGCTTCCTCTCATGGCTCATGGCGATCGGAGTACTTCTCATGGCCTACGTCGCCGCAACCCTCGAGGGACTCGCGCGAGCCATCGCGTGCCTGGGCGTCGTCGGCGTGACCGGCGTCGTCGCCATGTCGATCATGGTCGAGTCGGCGCCGACGGAACGGCTGATGCCGTGCCGCGAATAGGGCTTCCTCACTGTCCTTCGTGACATGGTTGCCACGATCGACAGCGGCGCAACATCAACCGCCATCTCGCTCACGCGGCAGCAGGCCGAGGGCCTACTGTACGAGGTGCTCGAGGAGCCCGTCGACAAGAACATCTACATCGCCGATGACAAACCCCTGAGGATCGCCATGATTGGCAAGATGAAGGTCCCAACAACAGGAGGCTACGAGTTGATCCCCGAGGAGGGAGTCGAGCCTCGTGATTGGAAGAAGGTCCCGTGCCAGGTGGATCTCCCGTCGTCGCGTACCCTCGTCATCGACGGCCTGGGCGAAGACGTGATCCTCCTGAGCGTCAAAGGCATGAAACGAGATGGGATCAAGACCTTCCTCAATGATGACAACTCAATCCAGCGCGAGGACTGCCTGTTGATGGAGAGAGACGGACGTCTCTTCGTGGTCCCCTTCACCAACGCGAATGCCTACCAGATCCCGCTGGGCAAGACGCAGCGCGAGGAGGCATCTGTCGCATTGTCGAAGAGATACCAACCTGATCAGGCAGCAAGCGCAGATGACCGAGCCACCGATGCCGCTGAGGACACGACGCGTGTGACATCCAAGCGCTCCCCCAACGTGCCCCATCATTTCCATTGTGCACTAGGACACGTGGGTGACGCCCGCATGCGCGACAGCAACATCACGATCGACGGAGTCAACGTATCCTCGCTGGAGCATGACCCCGCGACGTGCGTCGGATGCAGGCTCGGCAACACCGGTCGACACATCACAAAGCATCGAAAGTGGAAGTCTGTTCAACCACTTGGACCGCCCTCTCAGAAGTATGACCACTTCGGGCAGGAGGTCAACTCCGACATCTGCACCGGCTTCGAGCCGTCGTTCCCTCACCGGTTCACCTCGATGCTTAACTTCAAAGACCGATGGGGTACCGAGGGCTTTCTCTACTTCCTTCGCGCGGGTAACTCTGCCGAGATATGCTCGAGCCTCGACCACTTCGTCGAGTCGAACTACAGTCGGCTCGTTGATGGCAAGATCGGTCGATGGGTCACCGACAACGGACGCGCGTTCCTGTCGTCGGAGACAAACGAGCTCGCCGAGGTGCTGTCGAACGACAGAGGCTTTAGCATCCCATTCGACAGCAACTCGCTGGCGGTACCAGAGAGACACTGGGGCGTTCTAGAGCGCATGATGCGCAGCATGCACGCAGGAGCAGCAGATCCATCAAACACTACAGACCACGGTGCTCCCTCGTGCCTCTGGACATGGTCGGCGCAGCAGGCAAACCTTCTGCTTCACTACCTGCCGACCCGTGCGCTCTCACCCCCGATGTCACCGTACCAGTTTACCACAGGCGACGCGGCGCCCGTGGACCTCAGCTGGGCACGGGCCATGTTCTGTGATGTGACCGTCTCCGTACCGGACAAAGACGTCAACGGAAAGACAGGTATGCGTTCTGCAGACGGATGCCACTTTGGCTTCGACCGCAGACGCGGCTGCCACTTCGTGTACGTGGAAGCGCTGCAGAGGCTCACGTCCTGCACCGTTGCTGAATGGCGCGACAACTCGTTCGTCATGTGCAAACGTATCTCGGCGGACACGCCCGTCGATTACTTCGAGGCGTTCGACTTGCCGTTCAGCAACGCGACCAGCCAGATGATCAAGCACAGACATATAGTCCGCCACCGGCAAGAGAGAGTGTCGGCACTGAGTGACAACGGTCGCTCATTGAAGATCCTGGTGCTCTATCATCGCGAGCGAGACAAGAGCCTCATGGAGTCGCTGCGCGCCATGGGCCACGAAGTACGTTCAATCGACCTGAGCAACAGTGCTTCGCAGGACCTGCTCTCGAAGAAGGTCCAGTACTCAGTGCTCGATTCGGCTCAGCAATACCACTTCGTATTCATGTGCCCCCCGTGCACATCATCCAACATTGCCATGGAGCCGCCGCTACGCACGTATCCCGATCACACGCGAGGCATCGACGGCCTCACAGGGCGACGTCTCGCACTCGTGACAACAGGTAATGCGCACTTTGACTTCTGTGCCGAGGTGATGCACAGGTGCAATACCCTCGACATCCCATGGGCCGTCGAGAGCTGCGCAGGACGCAGATACAAAGACTCGGCGGAGTGGCCCAAGTTCTCGAAGAACGGCTTCATATGGGACTACCCGCCGATCGAGCGCGTGATGCGTGACACTACAGCGAAATACACCGTGTGCGCGCAGTGCCAATGGGGCGCAGAGTACCAAAAGTACACGGGATTCCTGACGAGCGGCGGACCAGCTAGCAAGTCCTTCACGAACATGTTCGCGTCTGGCGTGTGCGTGTGCAGCTCGCACAAGGTGCAGCTGCAGGGCTACGACACCGATGGTGTCGCGAAGACGGCAAAAGCAGCGGAGTACCCGCCTCTCTTCGCCTCCGCAATCGCACACGCAGTTGTTGACTCCTGCTCCTTGTCAGACCAGGAGGGAGAGGAAGAGAATTCGAAAAATTCTTCATGGTCTGAACAGATCGCACTCCTCAACCGCGACGAGTTCGAGAAGGAACTAGCGCGTACTGCACACGAGATACCCAAGCCGAATGCTCCCGTCACTTTCGGCCTGAGCCACAAGGAGCTCAACGACCTGCACGCAGCAGCGTACCGCGAGCGCCTCGAGCTCGAACCCGACGTGGAGATATGGATGTCCGACTCGGAGGGAGCGTGGATGAGCGACGAGCGCGAGCGCGCATTCCGCGTCTCGGAGACAGGCTCAGAGCTCGCCAACCTCAAGACGGTGGAAGAGCTCAAGCGCTCCAAGTTCTGGCCTCTCGTGAAGACAGCAATGGAGGAGGAGATCAACGGAAAGTTGCTCAACGGGAGCTGGGAGTGCGTGACGCGACCCAAGGGCAACCAGACCATCCTGAAGTCTCGATGGGTCGTCGCCGTCAAGCTCAACGACGACAACTCGATCAAGCAGGTCAAGATGCGGTTCGTCGCGTGCGGCTACTCCCAGAAAGAAGGCAAGGACTTCGACTCCGTGTTCGCGGCAACTATGCCCAATGTGAGCTTCAGACTTCTCGTCTCGTGGATCAATGACGAGGACCTCGACACCGACCACATCGACGCGACGAAAGCATTCACGCAAGCCGATGTCGACAAGCCGATCTATGTCGAGTCACCCGAAGGCTTCACGGTGGACAACCTCAAGCCAAGCCAGAGCGCATACGTGCTCCTGATCTTCAAGGCTCTCGAGGGGATCAAGCAGGGAGCAGCGTTGTGGTTCAAGCTCTGCAGAGGCGCCGTTCTGAAGCTCGGTGGCAAGAGCTCGCTGAACGAGGTGAACCTCTACATCCACGAGAAGCTCGGGCTTCGCATCGGCATCTTCGCGGATGACATCATCGTCGGCTTCAAGTCGTCCGTGCTCGCCGGCTACAAGCGCTGGAAGAAGGAGTTCACATCAATCATCCGATGTAGCCAGGCCGACACGATCAGCCCAGTGCTCAAGTTCACCGGCGTGCAGATCGAGAGGAACAGGCAGCAGCGTACCATCAAGATCCACCAGGAGCGGTACATCGAGCAGATGGGAGAGCTGCTCAAAGACGAGATCAAGCGTCAAGAGATCCCACACGGCACGTCGAGAGAGCAACGGCTCGCCTTCGACAAGATCCTCGAAGAAAAGGACTCGCCGTCCATCGATCGCATCAAGCTGCTGAAGCTGCTCGGCAAGATCGTCTGGCCGTCGTCGATGACGCGTCTGGACGTGTCAATGGAGACGAGTAAGCTCTGTTCCGCCGTGCCAGATCCGCGGCAGTGCCATTACGATGCAGCACTGGTCGTCGCTGGTTACCTTTGGGCGACGANAGATCTCGGCATCACCTACGGTGGGAAGCTCAAGATACCGATGGGTCTCTCAGAGTGGCCACCAGGCTTCCACGAATCATCAGGCCTCTACACCGCGCATGACAGCTCGTGGGGTACGTGCGCGCATCCGCTCGGTGGCTACGTAATCATGTACTGCAATGGCGCAGTCGACTGGTCAGCTAAGATGATCAAGATAGTCCCGGACTCATCGTGCGAGGCCGAGACCGCGCTGGCGTCACGGGCAGCCAAGGCGACCTGTTTCGTGAGAGCACTCCTTCGATTCCACGGGCGTCCAGTCAAGGCCGCAACACCGACACTCGGTGACAACAAGGCCATGTACATCCTCGTGACCCAAGAGGGCGCATCGGCACGCACGAGATACTACGAGCGCGCTACCATGCTTATCAAACGCGCAGTACTAATGCTGCTGTTGGTACCGCACCTGATCAGCACGCACTGCATGGTCGCGGACCTATTCACGAAGGCTCTCGACAAGGGTGCCTTTATCAAGTTCCGCGACGTGATGATGAACAATCACACACCACTACGCGAGGCTCTGTCGACAGCAGTGTGCGGGTTGCACGGAGAGGCTGGCCGATTGGCCAAGCGCCTCATGCGTCAGTTGTGACTGACGAACTTGATATCGATACAGACAGACAGACAGAGAATGGACATGCGTCCAGGAGGGAGCGTTGTTGCGCGTGCGGTGATGTGTGTACCGCGCCCGACCTGCCTTCTTGGGGTTCGGACAGCGCCGACGCTTGTCGTCGCTGTGGACGCGGCCGCCGTGTTGACCGGCAGGTTGTTTCCTTTACACTTGAACGAATATAACAACGTGGTGCAACCGCCCGGAACCATCCGATGGCGACTATCGATATCAAGTACCTGACACAGCCACACGATGGGCAACCCGGGACGCCATGGGACGACTTTGAGGAAAGGATCCTCAACGTCCTCGCGGGCAAAAGCTGCGAGAACGGATGGTCGCTTGCGGACTGCGTCCGGCAAATCGACGAGGGCTCGGCCGGCGGACCGGCGATGCCAGGCGCGGCCGCAGCCCTGGCCAAGGCCCAGTCATGCCAACGCAAACGCTTCAAGGACTCCTACGCGATCATCACGCAGCACGAGCTCGATACGGACCACCGCTCGCACATGTCGCAGAATCACTTCCAAGACGGCCCTGGAGCGTGGGCCTACCTGATCTCCGTGATGCGCACCGTTCCGACGCGTCTCGAGGAGCGCGCGCAGGATAAACGCTGGGACGACATGGACATCATGTCGGACGTAGGCGTGGAGGAGAACTCTCTCCTCAAGATGTCCGCCAGGATGAAGGCGCTCAACGCGAAGCGGCCGGTGGCGAACAGGAAGAACCAGACTCAAATGACCGAGAAGTTCCTTGAGATGCTCTTCTCCATCTCGAAGCACTTCAGCGAGTCTGCATTGGTCGAATACAACGCTCCGGCAGCCAACTGGCAGTTCGTGCTCAATGCTGGCCCCGCAAACGGACAGCGTGACTTCCACGCGTGCGTGCGGCACTACCACCTGCTGTGGCAGGCCGCGGTCAACTCTCGTCTGCCCGGCTTCCACACGCGGGCACCCGTCGCGAGGCCCGCAACGAATGCACGTCAGACGCTGGAGGCAGGCCTAATCGTTACGGAGGGCTCGGCCGGGCTCGGCAAGTCGGCGCTCATGGAGCGAGCACTCATGATGCATTCGGCAGCAGGCAGCAATGACTATGCCGTGCCGCGCTCCGGATCCCCGGCTCGCACCCTCGAGCTCCTCGCAGTCGCAGGCAACGATCTCGCCTCGCGACATGGAACGACGACAACGACCGATTGGGGAGAGCTCACGCAGGAGGAACTGTGTGCGGCGTGCGAGCAGGGAGGAAAAGATGGAGAGTTCGAGATGATCTACCAGTTCGATGCCGACAACGTAGCCAGCGTCGAACTTATCTGCGACGGCTGCGGCGGACACGGCCACATCCGACGCGTCTGCCCCTCGAACCAGGCCCGCCGACGCTCGATCGAGTACTGCATTGCGGGCCTGCAGGCCAGGCTTGCGAAGAAAGGGCCAAGCTCAGAATCGCGGCGCCCGCCTGGACGTGGCCAGCGTGCCCCCTTCCAGTCTCAGCCACGCCGCTACGCGCCTGTGCGTCGCGCAGACGGCTCGAAAGCGGCCTTCCCCAAGCCGTACGGGGAGAAGACCGCGCCGCGAGGCCCCCCTCGCCGCCGAGCGTTCACGGCCGAGGAGGGAGAGGAGAATTATGAAGAAGATCTTTCGGCCGAGAACGAGCAGGAGTCGCACATGAGCGTGCAGGAGCCCGCCCCCAAGCAGCCGGTCTCCTTCTCTGACGACTCCCTCTACGAAGACGAGAAGAGCCTCGTCATGACCGAGGTCGATTCTCAGGCTAACCCCAACCCGAGTGGTTATCCACCAAGTCGGGGGGATCCCCCTCTCGTCCACTCCAAGGTCGACTCGGGCGCGTCGATGACCAAGGTCGACTCGGGCTTCACCTCACCCAAGGCCACCGTCGAGAAGGAGCTCAAGACGAAGCGCGCCCCCGAGACGAAGCTCAAGACCGGCTTCCTCTCATGGCTCATGGCGATCGGAGTACTTCTCATGGCCTACGTCGCCGCAACCCTCGAGGGACTCGCGCGAGCCATCGCGTGCCTGGGCGTCGTCGGCGTGACCGGCGTCGTCGCCATGTCGATCATGGTCGAGTCGGCGCCGACGGAACGGCTGATGCCGTGCCGCGAATAGGGCTTCCTCACTGTCCTTCGTGACATGGTTGCCACGATCGACAGCGGCGCAACATCAACCGCCATCTCGCTCACGCGGCAGCAGGCCGAGGGCCTACTGTACGAGGTGCTCGAGGAGCCCGTCGACAAGAACATCTACATCGCCGATGACAAACCCCTGAGGATCGCCATGATTGGCAAGATGAAGGTCCCAACAACAGGAGGCTACGAGTTGATCCCCGAGGAGGGAGTCGAGCCTCGTGATTGGAAGAAGGTCCCGTGCCAGGTGGATCTCCCGTCGTCGCGTACCCTCGTCATCGACGGCCTGGGCGAAGACGTGATCCTCCTGAGCGTCAAAGGCATGAAACGAGATGGGATCAAGACCTTCCTCAATGATGACAACTCAATCCAGCGCGAGGACTGCCTGTTGATGGAGAGAGACGGACGTCTCTTCGTGGTCCCCTTCACCAACGCGAATGCCTACCAGATCCCGCTGGGCAAGACGCAGCGCGAGGAGGCATCTGTCGCATTGTCGAAGAGATACCAACCTGATCAGGCAGCAAGCGCAGATGACCGAGCCACCGATGCCGCTGAGGACACGACGCGTGTGACATCCAAGCGCTCCCCCAACGTGCCCCATCATTTCCATTGTGC
>JGI24540J26637_10001584_pt1 | contig 10018 bp, 8 predicted proteins | sample NorSeaMetagenome_FD_26637 | JGI IMG/M metagenome (IMG submission 26637) | reverse complement strand
CCTCCAAAAAATAAAGCCAAAGAAGAAAACAGAAAAACAAAAAAAATGAGTGTAAAGATTACTATTTCTATTATTTGAGGAGAAAGCATGCCCATTGGGTTGTCATCGATTAGAAAGCCTTCTATTATCGAATTAATAATAGATCCCGCAATAAAGAAATACAATCCAATTAGAATACTTGTCAATCCTTTTAAAGTGAAGTTACTTTCAAGAGTATCATGCATGTCTTTGGTATTTAGTTGCTAAGATATAAAAATCAAACCTATAAGTTTGTAATCGTTTTTCTGATGGCTACTAAATTCGTTAACAGCGCTTCTAAGTTATCCAAATGCAACATGTTAGCACCATCACTTTTTGCATTGGCAGGATCAAAATGAGTTTCTATAAACAGGCCATCTACGTTGTTTACAATTCCAGCTCTCGCAATCGTTTCAATCATTTCTGGCCTTCCTCCAGTTACACCTGCAGTTTGATTGGGTTGTTGAAGTGAGTGAGTAACATCTAAAATTGTTGGAGCAAATGCTCGCATTTCTGGGATTCCTCTAAAATCTACAATCATATCCTGGTATCCAAACATNGTTCCTCGATCTGTGATCCAAGCTTTTTGAGAGCCGGCATCTTTTACTTTTTGAACTGCGTGTTTCATTGCGTCAGGACTCATAAATTGTCCTTTTTTTAAGTTCACAACTTTTCCAGTTTTTGCTGCTGCAACAACTAGATCTGTTTGGCGAACTAAGAAGGCAGGAATCTGTAAAACATCTACATATTGAGCCGCTTTTGCTGCATCTGAAACTTCATGAATATCTGTCACAGTTGGCACTCCAAAGGTTTCGGAAACTTTACGTAAAATTTTCAATGCCTTTTCATCTCCAATTCCTGTAAAACTGTCAATTCTACTCCTGTTCGCTTTTTTGAAACTCCCCTTAAAAATATATGGAATTTCTAATTTATCAGTAATTTTAATTACTTTTTCGGCGATTCTTAGTGCCATTTCTTCACTTTCTATGGCACAAGGTCCAGCAAGTAAAAAAAAATTATTAGCGTCCGTGTGTTTTATGTTTGGAATTTCAGAGAGTATCATTCGTTAAAATTTTTGTCAAAAATACGAAATTAAATTAGCTATATTTAACCTTTTAAAATCTAATGTGAATGAAAATAAAAGTGACACTGATTATGTTATTATTGGCTTTGATTTCCTGTCATAATAAGAAAAAAGTAGTATCGAAAGTAGTCTTTTCCAATGAATACAAAATAGATTCAAATACGGTAAAAAAGCATTTATATACCTTAGCTTCTGATAAAATGGAGGGGAGAAGGACTGGAACTGCTGGTATAGAAAAAGCGGCAGTTTATATAGAAAAAGAATTTAAACGAATAGGTCTAACTACTTTCAAAGATTTAAAAACATTCAGACAACCCTTTACTTTTAAAAATAGAAGCACTGAAAAAGAGATTACGGCAAGTAATATCATTGGTGTTCTAGAAGGAAAAAGTAACAAAAATGAATTTGTGCTTTTTTCTGCACATTATGATCACTTGGGAATTCTAAAAAAAGCGGAACAAGTTGATAGCATATATAATGGAGCAAATGACGATGCTTCAGGGGTAACAGGTGTATTAGCACTCGCTGAACATTTTAAAAATAAAAATTTTAACGAGCGCACCCTTGTTTTTATTGCCTTTGCAGGGGAGGAAATGGGGTTAATGGGCTCTTCACATTTTGGTAAAGAAATCGATGCTAAAAAATTTGTGGCTGGAATCAACTTAGAAATGATTGGTAAAAACCCAATTTCCGGACCAAATACAGCTTGGTTGACTGGTTTTGAACGTTCTGATTTTGGCAAAATTATTCAGCGAAATTTAAAAGGATCACCCTATCAGTTATTTCCAGATCCGTATCCTAAATTTAATCTATTTTTTAGATCAGACAACGCTTCTTTGGCACGTTTGGGGGTGCCTTCTCACACTTTTTCAACAACACCAATTGATGTTGACAAGGATTATCATCAAGTATCTGATGAGGCAGGGACTTTGAATATGACAGTCATTACTCAAACCATCCAAGCTGTTGCGAAGGGAACAGAAAGTATTGTCAAGGGAACTGATACTCCTACAAGAGTTGTTTTGGAATAAAAATAGTTCCCTCTTTTTTATTGGAGTTTTGCTTTAAAGACAATTCATATTTTACAAAGCTTTTGTATTTTTACCTTTTATAAAAATTCTTTTGATGAATATACATTTTATTGCCATTGGCGGAAGTGCAATGCACAACTTAGCAATTGCCCTTCACCAAAAAGGTTACCAAGTTTCAGGTAGTGATGATACCATTCATGATCCCTCCAAATCTCGTCTAGAAAAGTATGGTTTGTTACCTTTTGAGTTTGGTTGGTTTCCAGAAAAGATTTCCTCAAATTTAGAGGTAATTATTCTTGGTATGCACGCAAAAAAAGACAATCCTGAATTGTTAAAAGCTCAAGAATTAGGATTAAAAATTTATTCCTATCCTGAATTTTTATACGAACAGTCTAAAGACAAAACTCGAGTTGTTATCGGAGGTTCTCATGGTAAAACGACGATTACTTCCATGATTTTACATGTATTGAATTATCACGAAAAAGAAGTGGATTATATGGTTGGAGCTCAATTAGAAGGGTTTGAAACCATGGTACATTTAACAGAAGAAAATGATTTTATCGTTTTAGAAGGTGACGAATATTTGAGTTCCCCCATAGATCGGCGACCTAAGTTTCATTTATACAAGCCAAATATTGCTTTATTGAGTGGAATAGCCTGGGATCATATCAATGTTTTTCCAACTTTTGAAAATTATATAGAGCAGTTTAAAATTTTTACGGATTCTATGATTCATGGAGGAAGTATGGTGTATAGCCAGGAAGATATAATTGTAAAAGAGGTCGTAGAATTATCAGAAAATCACATTAAGAAATATCCTTATACAACTCCAAATCATTATATTGAAAATGGCATTACATTTTTGGAGACAACAGCAGGAGACTTACCCTTAGAAATTTTCGGAAAACACAACTTGCAAAACCTTGCCGGTGCAAAATGGATCTGTCAACACATGGGAATTGATGAAGATGGTTTTTATGAAGCAATTGGAAGTTTTAGTGGAGCAAGCAAGCGTTTAGAGAAAATTGCAGAAACGAATGCTTCAGTAATTTTTAAAGATTTTGCACATTCACCCAGTAAAGTAGCTGCAACCACGAAAGCAGTCAAAGAACAGTATTCTGAGAGAACNGTATTGGCTTGTTTAGAATTGCATACTTATTCTAGTTTGAATGCTGAATTCTTATCAGAATACAAAAACTCGTTAAAATCTGCTGATACAGCAGTTGTTTTTTATTCTCCAAAAGCAGTAAAAATGAAACAACTAGAAGCTGTTACATCGCAACAAATTGCGGAGGCTTTTCAACGAGATGATTTGATAATTTATACNAATCCTCAAGAGTTTAAAGATTTTTTATTCCGTCAAAATTTAGACAAAGTAGCGCTTGTTTTAATGAGTTCTGGAAATTATGGAGGATTGGATTTTGAAGATGTTAAGAGGTTGCTTTAGTTTTTTACATTATANCATCGTTGTCCTTCATCTATTATTTTTAACCAATATACTTAGTTATTATCTAGTGAATTNGNATTGAATCTCTCTCTAAGAGAAACTTGGTTGATTTATTCACCATCGTAGGTCTTTTTTGAAAAAATAGATTTATGGTTTGAGAAATAAACAAGTACTCGCTGGTCTTCCTTTGATTTTTTAGATTCAATAAACCTGTCTATGTCCAAGATTTTGAATAATTTATTGTTGAGACTATTGATTGTATCTAGCTTAATCTTATTGTTTTGAGGGTAACTGAGATGGGGGTTTTCAACCACATCGTATACTTTTTGAGAGAAAACTTCTTGATTTGAAAGGATAAGATTCATGATTGCATTTTCATTATCCTTGAGAAGATAATCTACTCCTTTATACCTGAGTCCAAGCTTAGATGTTTGTGGCATTTGATTTTGTTTGTATCGCATAAAAAAGATTCCACAGACAATTATAAAAAGCGCAAAAATTCCAGCATTGTACAAACCAATATACAATTCATTAGGAGTCGTATAAATATACTGTTGATCATTTTGAATTTTTGGTAAAATGAGCCCAGAAACAGGATAATTGATAGTACGACCATTTTTAAAACTGTAAAGAGTGTCATTTAACACAAATGCTGATTTGTTAAAAATACTGATACTTAAGTTTTTTCTTTCTAAAGGTTCAAATGAATTTGTTTTGAAATCTACTAACTGGGTTTTGTCATTGAGAGTGTTTACGATAATTTTTTCACCATGTTTTATGTAATTGACAAAAAAGGGAAGATTTGATATTCCAAGATTTGTCCATTTTTTTGTCAAAAAATTAAACTTCCAAATCTCCTTGTTTTCTTCAAAGCTAAAGCCATCAAAAAGATTTATTATTTTACCGTTGGTAACAAAATAATCTTCGTCAATTAAAATTCCTTTGTGATCATACAATCCAGGAGCCAATAGCGTTCCTTTGGTTGGGTAAAATTCCCATTCCTTTGTTTTTTCATTGAAATAGTTGAAAAAATTTCTTGTACTCCAAAAGCCATAACCTCCAAATTTAAAAATGGTGTCATTTTTTTTAAATACGTGACTCCCGAAAGACATCTTGTGATCAAATGAGTTATCAATTCGTTTTAGGGTGTCATTTATGGATTCATACACCATTCCACTTGATTTGTTTACAATTCTTGTGGTATTGTTTTTCCATTTAAACAATTTAAAATCTTTATCTAAAGAATATTCCTTTCCAAAAATATTTTTAGGAACATAAAAGTCATCTATAATTTGATTTTTAATAGTTACAATGCTTATATTATTGTCGTTTTGAACAAAAAAGACATCCTTATCACTAGAAAAACAGATTCCATCATCAAGACTCAACAAGAATTGTGGAATCAATACTATAATAATAAATAACGACCTGCTTTTTTTTAATATCATAACCCCTAGATGTAATATTGTTTGTATTAAAAGATAGTATTACAATATTAATATTAATATAATAATATCTATTAAACAACTTTTTTGGCCTTTTTTATTCCCTTGTTTTACGGTACTTTGAATCTTTCCCTTTGTTTAATTGGGGTTTCATCGAATTTATTTTTTAATATTATTATTGCTTCTTTACAAATACAATAACAATAAAACGTAATTTTAGAAGTAACTGAAAAGTGAAGGTTGAACTGAATTGTTACTTTTTNAGCATGAATCGCTTTTGAATTGCTTTTTTAAGCACACTCGGNTAATATTCTTTTAAATCTGAAAACAGCGATGGACCTGTATCGTAACTTCGTGCAATACTGTTTCCAAAATAGTTGTAATTAAGTTTGAAATTGTCAGCAAGTCTTGCTCGTATTTTTTTAGGTTTCATGAACTTTTTTTGAGGTAATGTCGCAATAAATCCAAAACCTCCTACATCCCCTAAGTTTGTTTTTTTGTAAAATAAGTGTATAAATTTTTCTTCAAATTGTCTGGAAACTGAAAAATGGTATCCCAAGTCATTTTGCATAAATGTCCCGTAATTTAAGCGAATGTCAACATCGTGTTTTCTCCACCTGTAGTTTAATGTTGCATTGTAAAAAGATTGCTGATTTGAGTTGTAAATAGGAATCACTTCTTCGTCGAGATAAGAATAACGCGTCATCCCATAATTAAATGAAACNTGAAAAGCCTCTTCCTGTAACAGTTTGTCGAATCGAATGTTGTATCCAAACCTATTGAACTGAAAGTACCCNAAAGATGCATTNATNAAACCATTATAAGGCAACTTAAAATCNTGTGAAAGNACCACCATGTATGGGCGTGAATAAAATTGATTATTCAAATCATTGATGATTACCATCTGATATGATGCATTTAGTTGTGTTCCATGCCCAAGTACTGTTTGCATATTTGGTCTGGCGTATAGTTTTTCTTTCACTCCATTATCAAAATTTCCAAGCTGATAGTCTAAATGAAATCCCAATTGAAAATCAAATTTGTAAAAGGAATTATTGTAGGGCGTATGTTCTTTATACACCGATTCCATTTTTGCTACATTTAAAGAGGCGTATATCGATTTTGTATCTGTTTCAGAGAAGGCATTATTCTGAATTGAAGAAAGTACCTTAAATGGAATGTTAAAATATACTACGGGAAGACCTGTGTTATAAATTAACAAGTGAGTTGGTTGATTAAACACTACGTTCGATTCAGAAAGTGTTTTAAGAACCTCTTCCAGCGCATCTCCCTCAAAACGATATCGGTTATTTTCATAACCAACATAAAGTTCGTCATTCTTTGTAAACACACGAACATTTTCATACCCAAGGGATACCATTTTTTTAGCCAACTCCTCCTGAGCTACAAATGAAGTGGTGAACATTAGGAACAAAAAACGAATAAAACGTATTACCATATCTGATATTTGTAAGCGATCATCGCGGCTGGTTTATTGAGATCCCATAACCCAGCTTTCAAGACGAACCTATTAAAAAATGTATGCGAAAGCCCTAAGTGTATGTTTTTTGAGTCATATTCCATGGACAATGAAGTATTAGGTAAGTTTTTATGTGAGATTTCGGCACCTCCAAAAAGCCCTAAAAAATCGTATCGGTACAAACTTAACACATCGGAACCATATCCTATTGTTGGTTTGAATTGAAATNGATTCAGATAAAAAGATTTTGTTAAAACTAGGTAACTCCCTCCATAATTCACACAAGCTTCACATGATAAACCAAGGTAACTTGTAAAGTCTTGCGCACCAATGGTAATGCTAGGTACGTATTTTGTTTCCTTCAAAAGGCGAACACGAAAAGCAAACATTCGATCTGGAAAGTATCTTGTTTCAAAATTTACGGGTAGATTTAATTCATGTGTATATCGAAACATGATTTCTACCGAGGGAAGAACCGTAACTGTCACAAAGCTAGGCATTCCCGGATTTTCTTTTTTATCGTATCGTTGAAAATATCCTTCGGGTATGAAGGAGGCGCCCAATACCAAGGTTCTGTCGGGGTGCATTTCTGCTGTTGGAATAAAAAATAGCCCCTGAGTTCCAGTTATAGATTGTGCACTGACAAAAAAACCAGAAAACAAAATAAGAAATAGATATTGTTTCATTTCAATTGTAAATAACAAAAGTACTAGTATAAATGATATACTAGTACTTTTTAAACTTTTTTGTTGTTTTTAATGTCTTACGATCGTGTGAACACGAGAGCTGTTGTCATTTTTTAACTTTAAAAGATATACGTTGCTCTTTAAGTTGCTAATGTCAATGCTACTTTCTGAAGGAGAAACAGAAGTTTTAAGAATCTCTCTTCCCATTACATCATAGATTCTTGCTTCTAATGTTTCGTTAAGACCTGAAATTAAAACTCTATTTCCTGTTGTAGGGTTCGGGTATATTTTTAACTCTGGACTGTTTTCAAAGTTTCCCAATGATAGTGAACTGTTTATTGCAAACGATGGTGTGATTGCTTCTGCAGGTACTAAGTTAGTATCCTCACTCAAAAAACCGGCTGCATCATCTACAGAAAGCAATTTGTTTTCATTAGAGAGCTTGAAAAATTTCACATACTCTCCGTCTGATGTTGGTTTAAATGCACCAGATGCATCTGAGTATATTAACATTGTTTTGTTATCTTCAGACATGGTAACAGTCCATAATTTTCCTGAATTAATGGTCAATTGTGGTCCAGAAATCACCCCTCCGTAAAGAGTTTGCCAAGATGATATATTGTCTACTGTACTTGTCGTGATTTCGTTTTCGAAAGTTAATAAAAGTGATGCTAAATAGATATTTGCTTCTGTTTTATAGTAGATGTCATTACCATCAACCGCAATTGATACTTGTTGAGCTGATATACTAGAGGTTATACAAATAGCGAATAATAAGGTGTATATTTTTTTCATATTTTTATTTATTTAATAGTTAAATTGTAACCATCTATTCCAACCATATAAGAAGCTAGATATACTAAATCTACGGTATTTACTTCTCCATCTTGGTTTACGTCAAAAACGTTGTTAAATGTGTCTGGAATTTCATATCCACTTATTTCAACAGCATTGGAAGCAAGAAATACCAAATCAACCGCAGATACAGATCCGTCTCCATTCATATCACCAAGCCCAATAACATCAATATTTATGCTTGTTTTGTTGGTCGTAAAAATATCGTCAGTAAATTTTATTTCTAAAGTATCTGAACCAAAGAATTTTTTGTTTGGTGAATATAATAAGTTACCTGTTTCAAGTGATACGGTCCCTGAATCTAGCGCTTTTGTTGTGTTTAATGAGATCTCATCACCATCTGGATCTGAAATTGAGGTTAGTATGTAGTCTTCAGTATTGAATCCAATTTTGATTGCAAAATCAGCAATATCTGAAGGCGGTTGGTTGTAATCCAATATTGTTATTGCTAAGTTTTTTTCTGTTGTTACATCTGAAGTACCGTCTCCGGAACCTGAATCATGAGAACCGTCTCCGGAACCTGAATCATGCGAACCATCTCCAGAACCTGAATCATGCGAACCGTCTCCGGAACCTGAATCATGCGAACCGTCTCCAGAACCTGAATCATGCGAACCGTCTCCGGAGCCTGAGTCATGCGAACCGTCTCCAGAACCTGAGTCGTGTGATGAAGATGTTGTTGCAGTCATGGTTACATTTACTTCATTATCACCATCGATTGAATTGTCATTGATTGCTGTAAAGGTAAATGTTTGTGCTACATTCCAGTTTGATGCTGTAAAAGTCAAGGTGCTTGGACTAACATTAAATTCTGTTTCAATAGTATATACTGGAGTGACTATAACTGAGTTCGTTGGTTGTGAAACCAATGTTATGGAAATACTTTCAGAAACATTCGTCAATGGTCGATCATTTTCAGAAATAACCAAATTATTTGTAGAAAGGGTGAAATCCGGTGTTTGAGAATTTATTGTTACTGTGAATAACAAAGAAGTCAGCACAACAATTGTTGCGTAATTTTTTTTCATGGGTTGCTTTTTATATTCTGTAATAATATTCAAAAATATACAAATGCCTTTGACTTTGATCAATTTCAAGCGTAATATTTGTGTAATATTATCTTAAGACTAAATTTTAAGATAAAAACAAACAATTAATATTAAACTACTTAAATTTATTAGATATAAAACTTTTTGACCATGAAGAAATCTTTTTTAAAAATTGTCTTACTTGCAGTTGTTTACATAAATTCAACAGTTATTTACGGAACAAATTCCTTGTTTTCCTATGATAATTTAGAATTAAATTCTACAAAAATATTGACTAAAACTGCAATTTCAAATGAAAAAGAAGTTGAAGATCCAACATTTACTGTTTCTGTGGAAAATGATGCTCTCGACGAAGGAGATATTCAAACAATCACTATCACATTGTCAAATGCGAGTGAGAATGTGTCCAAATTTAAAGTCAAAAATGCATTATCTACAGTTACCAATGATGATTTTAGGGTAAGTTTAGGAGGAGAAGTGAAATTTGAAAAAAAGTGGTCAGATGATCCTGAAAACGAATTGTATCAGGATAGAATTAATCAATACACATGGCTTTCAAGAGGTACACGTGGACATTTAGTAAACAAAAGTTCCGATGTTTTATTCTATCAATCTGGTCATAATAATGTAGGTCCAACCGGAGTCACCTTTGCATTGGGAACTTATGAGAACCTAGACCAATTAACTTTTGTCACATGGCGTGAAATAAAACCAAAAAATAATACCAGTAAAAATTATGTGATGAAGGTGGTTAGTAATGTTGATGCAGATGGAATTTTCTCTTACGATTATTACAGTATTGTCTTTACTTATTGGGATAATAACGGGAACCAATATAGCGCTGATGATCCTAAGCCGGGAACTTCTTACAAATATACAAGAAGCGCTTATCCATTGAACACAGATTCAGAAGGTTATAGTTC
>JGI24540J26637_10001581_pt1 | contig 10025 bp, 14 predicted proteins | sample NorSeaMetagenome_FD_26637 | JGI IMG/M metagenome (IMG submission 26637) | reverse complement strand
AGGGGGGGGGGCAAGGCGTCTGAAGGGGGGGAGGACAGTGATAGCGACAGTGACAGTGATGCCGACAGCGATGACAGCGAGAATGAGTTCGTTGAGAAGGAAGGGAAGGGATTCACCACGCGTCTTGCTAGGCAGGGAGGAGGTGAGTCGGAAGTTGCACCCCTAGTAACATTTGCAAACCCTCGCTCACTCCCTCCCCCACTTGCTCTCTTCATCTCTCTTCGCACCCCACAGTCGGAGGAGCGCAGATGATGGTCACCGCTCGTAATCTTCGTATCAGAGAGGATACAGCGAAATACCTCCGCAACCTGGACCCCAACTCCGCCTACTACGATCCCAAGTCCAGGAGTATGAGGGACAACCCGAATCCAGAGGTCAACCCCGAGGACCTTCAGTTTGCGGGCGACAACTTCACGAGGATCACGGGAGATGCGGTCGACTTGGCGGACACGCAGCTCTTCGCCTGGGACGCCCAGAGTCAGGGGGTCGGGGAGATGCACGCCCAGGCCAACCCTAGTCAGGCCGAGCTACTAAAGAAAAAGTTCAAGAAGGAAACAGAAACCCTCAAAGTAACGAAGAAAAAGGCGGTGCTGGACAAATATGGAGGTGGCGAGTACTTGGACGGTGGCGATGGGATGGGTGGCGGAGCAGGTTTGGAGGGAACTGGTGTTCAAACTAGTGGAGAGACTGTCGAGGAGCGTAACCTGCGCTTCGGGGTCACGACTGAGCAGAAGGAGTACTCTAGGGACGGACGCATGAAGAGGAATGACGGAAGACCCGAACCCATGCCAAAGAGCAAGTACGAGGAGGATGTCTTTATCAACGGGCACACCAGCGTTTGGGGAAGCTACTTCCACAAGGGTGCCTTCAAGTGGGGTTACGCGGACGACCACAGTCTGCTCAGGAGCAGCTACTACACTGGCGCGAACGGAAGGAAGGCCAACGACGAGGCTAACGCCATGCGTCACGGAACGGGAGCAACAGGGTCTGCTCAAGTTGAGCAGGCAAGGGCGATGCTAAAGGCCAAGACTGGAGGGGGGGGAGCAGCAAGCAAACCGAGGGTGAAGCAGTCTGATCTCTACGGAGATGCAGTGCCAGGGACCTCGTTTGATAAAAAGAAACTGGATGAGGCGCTTAAAAAACAGAAGGAATCCGAAAGGGGGGACGGAGAGGAGAAGGATGACAGAAAGAGGAAGTACAATTCCATGGCGGACGACCAGGTCACCGTTGAAGAGATGGAAGCTTACAGAATGTCGAAGAAGAGGGACGAAGATGTTCTGGATAGACTGGCCGACTCTGAGGAGGTGCTCGAGTACAAATAAAAATCAAACTTTTGGTTTTCAGAAAGGCAAATCTAAAGCTACACCTCCGACCACTGTCCTTGACCCTCCCCCTGTGGTCTTTGGCTGTGTCATTGTTCCTCCTCCACCCTCCCCTGACCCCACTGGCTCATTCTTTCGCTTCATCTGCCAGGACATCAAGCACGAGTCTCCTTTGCCAAGGATGTCAACCATCCCTTGCCTAGAAATGACAGTTCCGTCGTAGTTTACGATTATTAATGCAAGTTCTTCGCCTCCCAGCAGGTTGAACTCTGCGATGAGCGAGCAGGGAGGAGCAAAGCGACGAGTTTAAGATTTTCCGTTATGTAAGGAGGCGGTATAAAGGTTTTGCTGTCGCTTGTCGCTTTTCGCTCAAGCCGTCGCTTCGCTCCTCCCTCTCCCTCACCTTCCCTCCCGTATACCTTCCCCCCTGCCTCGATATCGATTTGGAGAAAGGGCGGCAGTCTCTCGTTTGACATGAACTCGGCGATGCTTTCTTCTTCGGCTGTGCTTGAAGGGACGACGATAATTTCAAGGACGTGGCCCCTCTGCCCCGTCAAAGTCTTTGTGGTAGGGTCAACCCCATTAACTGCGGAGTTTGAAAGTTAGTTAGTGGTAGTTTTTTCCTTTTTCCTCCTTAATTCACGCGTTTGAACTTACCCCTATTGTAGAACTGCGCGAGGTGGAAGAGGAAGCTTTGAAGTTGGGAATCCTCCCCTGTTCCGATTAGGAGAAGGCCAGTGGTCTTCCCAAACAAACAGTCGTCCGGGTGTTCAATGACCCGACCATTGTGGTCGAACAACTGAGTTCCCCCCTCGGTAACTTCGGTAAGAAAGTGCCTCACAGACATGTCTTTTTGGGACTCTAGATATTTTGGGTCCCAGGCAAAAATCCCTCTTGCATCCCCTCCGTCCGATTCGAGCTTCTTTAAACCGTAATTGCTGTCTCGCGTCGGTTTTGTTTCCTTCCCTCTTTCTGCCTGCCCCCACTTTCCGTCAACTTTCAATTTCCACGCATCCTCATCTCAAACACCTTCCTCCTCTTGGACTATTTTCCAAGGCCACCCTCCCGACTGAGCCTGATGTCCAAATCTACCCCATCCCAGATACCGTACCGAACGCCTCCGCCCCATCCTAACACCAAGACTCTATCAAAAGCAACTCCTCCACTGAACAATGGCTCGCCAAGCATTCTCTCCCTGTCCCCAACCAACTCAGCGACCTCGTCGGAAGCTGCTGCCTTCGACACGCCCGTCAAAAAGCCTCTGCATCTTTTAAACGATCCGCCTGCTGCCCTTCGAACCCCTCCTCAGACGCCCAACACAAAAAGAAATGTGGGGAAATGGAAGAAGGGGAAGTTGGTCGGTCGTGGAGCGTCCGGACAAGTGTACGTTGCCCACCTAGTGGCGGACACAAAACAATTCGTTGCAGTCAAACAGATGCAGCTTGGATCTCATAGCAATGCAGAGATAAACGCGATTCAGAATGAGGTGAGGCAACATTGGGAACGAAAAAGGCAGCTGGGTGCAAATAATAACACAATTAGGCCGCACTCCTCCTTGCAGATCGACTTACTCAAGAACCTGAACCACCCGAATGTGGTCAAGTACCTTGGAACGGAAAGTACTGACCTCGTCCTCAACATCTTTTTGGAGTTTGCTCCTGGAGGGTCCCTACGTCAACAACTCAACACGAACTGGGGAAAGCTGAGCGACAAGAAGGCTGCATCTTGTACGTACCAGATTCTTTGCGGCCTGCAGTACCTACACCTGCGGGAGGTTTTCCACAGGGACGTCAAGGGTGCTAATGTGCTAGTGAGCAGCTCTGGTAGGCTCCAATTGACCGACTTTGGTGCGAGTAGAAGGCTCGGCCATGATTCTGTGGTTTCGGGATTGAAGGGGACTCCCCACTGGATGGCCCCGGAGGTCATAAAGGGCCAGCAAGGCGACGGCGGTTGGGCAGAGGCTGACGTTTGGAGGTGAGGCCAAGCGAGGAGTGAAGGACGGGAGGAGCGAAGCGACGACCGTGTACTACTACAGCACAATAACTAATAACCTTCTGCTCGTCGCTTCGCTCATCGCAGCGTCGGATGCACTGTGATTGAGATGCTGACTGCGCAGATGCCCTGGAGTGATTATCCTAACCCTATGGCCGCAATGTATCATATTGAAAACGGCGAGAAACCCCCCCTTCCGGACGATGTCCTCTCTTCAATAAGTAACGATTGCAAAAGCTTCATTTATGAGTTCTGTTGCTGTCCCAATGCCAAGGACAGGAAAAGAGTTAAGATCCTCCTAGAACACCCCTGGCTGGTCGAATCCGTGGAGACTCGAACGATGGAGGTTGCCGAGGGGAACGAAGGGGGTGGAGAGGCCATGCTTCCGGGTCCGGTAAGTCCCCTCGGGGGCGGAGGAGGTAGCAACAATGAGGTTGTGTTGGCTTCCGAGTTTGATAACAAACCTGCTGACAAAGGGAATGAAAGGGCGACAAGTAATGAGGACGAGGAGAAGAAGAAGAAAAAGAAGAAAAAGACAAGGAGACAACTTCCAAAAACTCCGAGTGGTGCGGGAAGTGGTGGCGATGGGGGCGAACCGGGCAGTGAAGAGAATGCAGCCTCTGCCGCGCCGCCTTCTCTTCCCAAGCGCCCTAAAGCCAAAAAGCGCCAAGAACAAGAGCAGGACAAGGAAGAGGAAGAGGAACAACAGGAACAACAAAACAATAGAAATCGCCCGCTACCCAAGCCAAGCGCCGAGAGACCACTTAACAGGGGATCGAAGACCGAAAGAGACCCAGAGAGCCTCAAGTCAAACTCAGGAGAGCCTTCAAGACAACTTTCCCTCGAGGAACAGCAAGAGGAGCTCCGAAAAATGATGGAAGAGCAGAGCCAGAAGATTTGGAAGAAACAGCAAGAAATCGACGCTCAGCAAGATTTGGTCAACGCGCAGCGCGCCCAACAACAGGAGGAATCAATGCGGCAACATCAGCAACAGCCACGAAATCCACAAACGACAAAGGACTCTCCGAGGAAACAACGGACCAAGGAGCATTCCCTTTCCATGTCCTCGCAGGTGAGGGGGGGGAGAGCAAAACGACGACCGTATTGTAGATAATACTTGACTAACAACCTTCTGCTCATCGTTTATAGAACGCTCAGCCTTCTCCCAGGTGGACCAAAGTGATGAGCCCAAGAGGCCAAGAGTCAAATGCTCCCTCTTCTCGGAACCTGCAGATTAACACCGACCTTGACAACAACTCTTCGCGTCCTTCTGGAGCCTCGGCTGGCCTATTTGTAAACAATAGCAACAACAACAACCGTAGTCGTTCGTCTTCGTCCCTCGTCAGGCAGCAGGCAATGGAAGAGCTCGCAAGGTCCCGCTATCAGAAGCACAGCAACCGCAATGCCATCAGCGCAGGGGTGGGCAACGCTTGCGTTACTCCCCATGATGGGCTTAGCAGGCAGCTTCCCCCCCTGCTGCAGCTTAGGGAGCACCAGATTATGGATGGGCGTGGTGGAGGGACGAGGATGTCCGTCCCCATGCTCCCCATGAGGCAGATTGCCTCCGCCCCCACAGCGGTCCTGCAGCCGGTGATCGATCTTCTCAACGCCGAGAAATCTAGCAACCGACTTATCGCCCCTCTGGGATCCTCGCCGCAATCTATCCATGACGTTGAGCGCGAGGATAAGAAGAGAAGGAAGGAGAGAAGGAGAGAGAAGCAACGTGCGAAGGAGGAGGCTATGAGAAGGTCGATGGAGCTAGCAGAGAAAGGACTCTTGTGAGGTTAAGTTGTTCATCTTGTTTGTTCGACAAATTATATTTTTTTAGCGTTACATGAGTTCAAACGAAACCTTTCTTGAACTTGAAGTTCCGCCGTAGAGTAGCATGACTCCGAACTGCGAAATGGCGCACAGGAGTCCAAAAACGTTTGGAGCGGTGACAGCAATATCCTGTAGAGAGGGGTGGGTGGGGAGTGAGACGAGGCGAGATGAGGTGAGGCGAGGAGCGAAGCGACGAGATGAAGGGAAGGGAAGGTTCTTATGGGAAATACGCTATCGCTTCACTCCATCCTGCGTCCCTTCTCACCTTGATCCCCTTGATGCCATAAATGCTCCACAAGAAACAGTTTACAGCTGTGGCAAGAGTGAACGGTAGAGGGATGGTGCCAGGGGGGCACGACTTGCTCTTCATGATCGCACCAAGCTTCACGAGAGGGGAAATGAACATGACCCCGCAGACGAGAGTCGCCAAGGATGCCAGCTGGTTCTGGGAAGCGGGAGGAGCGAAGCGACGACCGGTGGCTTTAGACTCGTGTGTCGACTTGTTTCCATTCTTATCATTTCTTACCTTCATTCCGCCCAGGAAGCATGTCAAGCCCAGCCCCAGGATGGTGGCTCCGACAGTCAAATGGGTGCGCACGGTAGATGGTAGATCTATCCTAGTCCAGAGAGATGGCCCAGGGTTTGAAGAAGGGCTAAGATCAACGTAACGATCGTTCTTGAGGGGCGAAGATTTTGCTGCGAATATAAGGCAGTAACCGAATGCCAGGCAAGCACCAACAAAGTTGCTGGGAGGCGAGGGGCGGAGCGAGGCGATGCGATGCGAGGAGCGAAGCGAAGCGACGAGAAGAGGGTTGTTAGTTATGGTGATGGGAGGTATGGTATCACTGTCACTGCGCTGTTACTCCAGCTGTATCTCACCAAAGAATTAGAGGCGGCGCCTTTAAGAGAAGGCCGTACATCATCCAGAGCGAACCGTTGACCGCCATGGAAGAATATGGAAGGAGGGGAAGTGAGTTTATAGTCACCTTGGACGTTGATGGGATGAGGCCCTCCACATCCTCATCCGACTTGATGTCAATGCCGCGCGGGATGGTGAGCAGAGTAGGGAGAGGGCTTAGAGTCAGGATAATCGACGTCCAGGGAGCAACAGTCCCACAAAGGGAGACAAAGGGAGAAGGAGCGAGCATGGTTTTGATCGGTGCTGATATTAGTGCTGTGGTGCTTTATAGAAGGCAGTTTTTTATGTAGTTCTGAGACGGTTGTAGAGAGTAGGTGATATGTGTTGGGTATTTTCCGGAAATCTGTCAAGTGAATTAAGGAGCAAAAAGTGGGATGGAATTTTGGTGGTTTATTTTGGTGTTGATTCGATTTTCGCGAGTGGGGGTAAGCTCGTGGTCATTGTTAGGGTTATGGGTAGTCCTCCAGGAGGGATAGTAGAGTCGGCCTTTTTAAAGAGAGGACTCAAGCCTCTTGGTCGAGTTGGCGAAGGAGGGGGGGAAGAAGCTGCTGTTTACAACTTTGACGTGGCAAGGGGGGTGTTCATGATGGTACGTGGTGGCGATAAATTCCCCAGATGGGTTCCGAATGAAGCGTCAGAGGAGGAGTTGATGAGGGATAGGGGGTGGGGATTCCTTGATTCAGGTAAGGCGGAGCGAAGCAACGAGCTGACAGCCATCCTCATCCTAACCCTTTTCGTCATTCGCTTCGCTCATCGCAGACAATGAGGAGCCAAGGAGTGTTGTCGATTGGGTTTCTTACGATCATTTTGGAAATGATAATGAAGGGTTTAATCAGCCAAACGCCTATGTTAAGAAATGGGACAAGGACGTCATTGATGCATTGAGAGGGCCTGACTCTCTGAGTGAATTAACAAGGAAGATTATCCTATTGGGTGATACGGAACCCTGGGGTTCAAAGACGACAGCAAACAACGTTTCCTTCCAGGGATCTTTCACGAATATCTGTTCGGGTCGAGAGGACGGAGTATTCACGACCCCCCTCTGTCCTTCAAGTCCTGTCTTTGGCATATCTTCGTTGGTCCTGAATACAGTGGAGTCGGGGTGGCTCTCCTTTAGCGCCCCCCTCCACAACGCCACAACCCTCGTCTACCCCAACAACAACGCCACCGATAAGAGAGTTGAAGTAATTTGTTCCCGCGCGAAGACGCATCTTGGGCACTTCTTTGATGACCCGAAAGTTCCAATCTACTGTATCAATGCAGCCGCCCTGAACTTCATTCCTTTCCAATTCCCATCCTTCTTATCAACCCTCATAGTCGAGGGCAGCGATGCGGACAGATGGTTTGCGGAGCATGGGCATGGGACACATGGAGTCGAGGACATCGAAGGAGTCGACCTTCCCCGCGAAGCTACGCGAAAGGAGACTGAGGCTGTGCTCACGTACTTCTACAAATGATTAGAGTTCCTGCTCAACGAGACAACTACTCTTTCTTCGAAGAGTCAATCGGACAGCTTCATCGTGGAGGGCAGGCGTCTGCTCGCTTGCACGAAGTGCGTAATCTTCCCAGACGTGTCAGGGAGAAAGTTGCAGTGGCTGCTTTGGAAACAAATCGAAAAGCTAGTTGCCAAGGGAGAACCTGGTATAGGGGTGCTCCTGTCTGTACCAAACAACATATCAAGACTTTTCATCGAAAACGTGGGACTGCTACTCCGGTGGATTGGGCGGGGGGATGAGATCTTGATTGAGGAGTTCAAATTTAAGGATGGGACAACGATCACAAGGATTCTGTTCCAGGGCTCTTATGTGCCATGGGGAAAGACGGTGACAGCAAGGCGTTGGAGCGACCTGGCGAACGAGATCGAATGAATAAATATTGTGTTGTAGTGCAAACAGGGACTTTTACTGCACTGCGCTGTGATTTTCCGTAGTGTAGGTAAGTTACCGGGAAGAAATAAACTGCAAGGTCAAATTTTCGGACGGAGGAGGTATAGTGTATCTAACCGAAATAATTTCTCACGGGACAATTTTTCACCAAAAGCGATTTTGAAAGTTCTATTAACGGGCATATTTGTATTTCATCGGAATTATTTAAATTTATTTATGTATAATTCATACTTCATAAGAATATTGTGTATTTTTAGTATTATGATTGGTATTTTAAGTATTGTAAATTTACGATGGTTTATTATTTTGTACTATATTATTCTACTTATATTAATATATTATACATATATTGTAATATATTACTATTATGTCAATTTTTACATGTAATATTGATGAAGCAAATTTGACTATTTTTCATAATATACAATTGGGTACTTATAAGTTATTTGAGTTGTAATATGTGATGCATATAGTCAAATATAGATATTAATAGTAATTTATAATTTAGGAATACGTTCAAATCGAAATTTTGAGCGAAAATCGACCCCCTGTATCTCCCTCAACTCGCATCTAACGTTTCAATTCTTCTTTCTCTCGCTGTTTTAGACTCGGTTCTTATCGTTTCTAGTAATTTATTGGGGCACATCAACTTTATTTTAAAAGTTATCAACTTTGGTCGTCGACTCTCGGTGGGAGTGAAGTAAAAGGAGGGCAAGAAATCACTTAGCATCGTTTTTAAGGAGATATGATGAGGAATAAAGGGAAGAACTCGGCGTAGGCAGCCGGTTTATCTGCGGAGACATAGAGGATGAAGAAGGTTTGCCCGAACTGCAATAAAGTGGGCAGTGGCGAAAAGAACTTCAGCAAGTGCGCGTTTTGCGAGCTCACGCGATACTGTTCGAGAGACTGCCAGAAGACTCGCTGGAAGGTAAGATGGACAATTAGCGATAACTTGTTCAATACTAACCCTAATGTTCGTCCCTTCACTCATCGTAGGAGCTCACAAGGAGGAGTGCAACAGGGTGGTTTATGATTGTTGGTTCAAGGCGGCAGCGCAAGGCAGGGTCGACGACATCAAGAGGCTCCTCAAGCGGGGCATAAAGGTGGGCAAAACGACTGAAATATCAGGAAAGAAGGGTAACATAGCCCTCAGTTTGGCTGCATGTGGGGGACGGAATGAGATTGTGAAGCTGCTTTTGGAGAACGGCGCGGATGTAGACAAGGCGGAGGATTGTGGATTGATTACTCTCTACGCTGCCTCTGAGATGGGCTACTTAAGGGTCGTTAAGTATTTAGTGGAGGAAGGGAAGGTGGAGGTGGACAAGGCGATGAATGATAGACGTACTCCCCTTTTCATTGCGTCTCAGGGGGGCAAGTTGGAGGTCGTGAAGTATTTGGTGGAGGAAGGGAAGGCGGAGGTGGACAAGGCGAGGGAAGAATGGGTGGACTTCTCTCTTCATTGCATCTCAGTACGGCCACTTGGGTGTTGTGAAATATTTGGTGGAGGAAGGAAAGGCGGCGGTGGAAATAGCGTTGAATAATGTAGAGACCCCTCATTATGTTGCGTCTCACGACGGCAAATTGGAGGTTGCGAAGTTTTTGGTGGAGGAGGGTAAGCCGGAAGTAGGCAAGGCGACGAACGATGGAGAAACTCCTCTTCATATTGCGAAAAGTAAAGGGTACGAAGGAATAGTAAGGAACTTGAAGGAAAAGGGGCGGAGGACTAAGGGTTGGGAGGAGAAAGAAAAAAGAAAAAAACACGAAGTCGTGTGCGTTGTTTGAAAGTTCCTCCTGGTACTAAAATATATACAATCTCATTCTTGTCCACAATTCATAGACAATTATTTTCTTCCCCCCTGATAACTGTATTAAAATAATTTCATGTGCGAGACGACACGAAATTACCACCAAGGGCTTCTCTAATGCTTCGGCGACCAAAACGCGCACATACTTGAAGAGACGATCTCTGTGTCCTTCCCATCCCCGTCAAAATGGATAACCCCCCTAACTAACCCCACTGCCCCCCCCCTCCTACCCCCCTAACCCTCTACCCAACAATGCTCCCCCTCCTCTTCCCCGCCCCCA
>JGI24540J26637_10001580_pt1 | contig 10026 bp, 6 predicted proteins | sample NorSeaMetagenome_FD_26637 | JGI IMG/M metagenome (IMG submission 26637) | reverse complement strand
TCGGCATTTAAATCAACTGATTGCGGATTGTCGCCAGTTAACGTTATTACCGGTGCTGTTGTGTCACCAGGTGCTACTGGAGTAGGCGCTGAAGTTGGACCCCCGCCACCACCGCAAGCGGTCAAAACAGCAGTCATTAAAAACGGAAGAAAGACACGTAATTGATTCATTTTTAAATACCTTTTAAATACCTTTTAAATACCTTTTAAATACCAAAGGGCTAACCTAGGTTAGCCCAAAGTGGACCAACTTTAACCGAGCCACATTCTCACCCAAACAAAAGCCTTTCAGATCACAATATGAAAGGCTTCATCGCATTAAATTACCAAGCTAGCGTGTTTGCATCTGAGAACCCATAAGCCTCTTGTAGCTTAGCCCTGGCTTGTGTCAGTTTACCAATATACGCATAGACAGCTTCGGACGCAGTTGCCCCAGTTGCAATACCATTCTGGCTTCCATCAGCTAGCACAGGAGCATCACCAATTAGATCAGAAATCATTATCAAATCTTCGACGGTAACGATGGCAGAGGCATCTCTAAATGGCGACGCAGGACTAAATTGTAAGCTCAAGACAAAGCCTTTTAACTCTGACCAGTGTTTGGCTACTGTCTCAAAGTTATCTAAACTCGCAGGAGCGCCACTCTTATACCCACTAACATCTGCAATGACATCATTAACATAATGAACCGCGGTAGCTGCAATGCACTTTTCCCATGCAAGAGACGCCATTTTGATATGTTCTTGAAGTTTTGCATCTTCAGAATCTGTCAACTCTGGTGCAGTTTTGTTGGCCGCATTACTGATGATTTGTCGCGCAGCTAGGATCGCGGTCATAACATCACCAGAAAAGTCTGTTGGGTTGGGACCGGAGGCAGACCCTGCATCACGCTTCGCACAGTTTTGAGAGTGTGCGAAGTTATACTCACTTCGCACATCAATCATGCCATCAGCATCTGTGTCATGGTAGCCATTCTTCCATTCATCGCGCCCACTCTTGGCTCGCGCTTCCAGATCGGTATAAGCTAGNTTATCTCTAGCCGCACCATAGTAGCCAAAGCCTTCGTCAAACTTATGCTCACCCGCTGAGTANTTCTTTGGGGAATCACCACCATCATCNGTNGTCAATTTACTGGCGAAATCAGTNTTGAAGTAATCATTAGTACCCTGGGAGAAATTAACTGCACCCATCAAGAACTTTTGCATTAACTGACGATAATTACGTCCATGAGCATCAGTATTGACATTGACACCTGACGTTACTCCGTCAGCATCAGTAATCTGAACAATCACACCGTCAGATGCCAAGACTGCTTGGCTCGCAATCCAATCATCAACCAACGCCAATGGAGTNGTTATGGCATTACCCGNNGCATCCATGCGGTTCCAACCAATAAAATCACCAATTAACTTNGATTCTTCTCCGCAACCAGCACCACAGCCACCAGCGATTTTTTTATGCAGGTTTTTACCTGTAGAAATAGCACCATAGGTGGCGGCATCTTTAAGAGTCACATTTTCAGCATCTTTAATATAAGTCCCTAGTAAAGTGTCCGTAACGTCTGCGTCAGTGCCGTAAACGAAAAAGTCAAGACTAGACTTCACTGAGTCTGCAGTGTTTGCAGCATCATCAGTAAGAACCGTCGACATGTAATATGCCATGTCAGAGATTAAGACCTGACGAGCGGTCTGACCGGTATAGCTCACTGAAGAATTTTCTTCCGCAGAAAAGTAAGTGTTAGTAAATGCATAAGTGGTTGGCATCGCATCGCAAGCATCACCTGCACCATTAACATCCGCATCTGCTTGGTCAGTGTTAGCTACTAAGGGGCAGTTATCATCGGCGTTTCCTAAAGTATCACCGTCCTGATCTTCATCACACGCGTCCCCAATTCCATCGCCATCAGTGTCAGTCTGGTCAGTGTTTGCTATCGCCGGGCAATTATCGCCATTATCACCCACAGTATCGCCGTCAGTATCTACTGATTCAGCAGGATCGTTAGGGAATGCATCAAGTGAATCTTCGACGCCATCACCATCCATGTCAGGAGGTGTATTAGTCCCGCTGCCACATCCGACAAGCGTCGCTAATAAAAGTGCAATAAGTATCTTCGAAAAAATTGAATTAGAAATCATGATTAGTCCTTTTAGTCCTTTTGAGTCCGAATTATTGAATAGCCTGAATGCCTAAACTAATTAAACCTGAATCCCTTTAGGTATAAATTAAAACTGGTCTAAAGAAACTTTTTAAGCTGGTAAATCAGGGTTAGGGCATTCCTGCCAAATTTCGAGGTGAATGATAATCACTCTTATTCGCATAGTCAACAGTAATAAGAGTAATTATCATTCGCAGTCAAATAAAAGTATTATCGGACGACAAGGAATCATCACTTGAGAATTTTTTCATTAGTATGAAAGGATGTAGATTTGGAATATCAACACCCCTGAGCAAAACGCTTATTGGTCTGAGTTTTCACCAAGTGCATCGTCTATCAACTGCTTTAACTCACCTTTCTCATGCATTTCAGTGACGATATCACAGCCACCAATAAGCTCTCCAGCAACCCATAGTTGCGGGAAAGTCGGCCAATTACCATAGGTAGGTAAGTTGCTGCGTATTTCTGGGTTAGAGAGAATATCTACATAGGCAAACCGATGACCGCAGCTCATTAATGATTGAACAGTTTTAGAAGAAAACCCGCACTGCGGTTGGTTGGGTGATCCTTTCATGTAAAGAAGCACGGCATTACTTTCTACCTGATCACGAATTGTTTCCATTATATCCATTGTAGCTTGCCTATAAGTTTGATGACCTTGAAGCGACAATTTTAAACCTTTTCAACCGGTGGTGACACCGTTATAAAAACTTTATTTTTGGTAAATCAACTCGCTCTGTGTATACCGAAAAAATTCTGGGAACTTGTCAATCTTGCCAGTCCCCTTAATCCACGCTATCATTTAATATGGTTTTTAAAGGGCAGCACTGCTGCCTTTTTTTGTTCATATGAAAAGTCCGAAAGGGAATGATGGCAGCATGACTTCAAAAGCGTTAATGAACACCTATGGCGACCGCGCGGCAACGCTTATCAAAGGAGAAGGCGCTTGGTTGTGGAATGACAAGGGTGATAAGTATTTAGATGCATTGTCTGGTATAGCCGTCTGTGGGTTAGGCCATTCTCACCCCGCTATTACTAAAGCGATCACTGAGCAGTTGAGCACTCTTACCCATTGCTCCAATTTTTTCACCATCCCTAATCAAGAANTNCTGGCAGAGAAGCTTTGTCATATCTCCGGTATGGATAAGGTNTTTTTTGGAAATTCTGGTGCTGAGGCNAACGAAGCGGCCATCAAAATGGCGCGGCTTTTTGGCCATCAACAAGGCATTTCACTACCGACTGTNCTGGTTATGGAAAACGCCTTTCATGGTAGAACACTGGCTACACTGAGTGCCTCTGGNGGGCGCAGAGTCCAAGCGGGATTTGAACCTCTTGTCACAGGATTTGCTCGAGCCCCCTTCGATGACATTCCGGCGCTACAGAAAATCGCCGACAACAATCAAAATATTTGCGCTATTTTTGTCGAACCCATTCAAGGTGAGGGTGGGATAAGAATTGCCTCAACAGACTATCTACAGCAACTTAGAATTTTCTGTGATCAAAACAACTGGTTGTTGATGTTAGATGAAGTGCAAACCGGTAACGGCAGAACGGGCAAATATTTTTGCTTTCAACACAGTGGCATTGTCCCTGATGTTGTAACCACTTCAAAAGGGCTCGGTAATGGATTTCCTATTGGGGCCTGCCTAGCAGCGGGAAAAGCGGCTGAACTCATGCAACCTGGAAACCATGGTTCGACCTTTGGCGGAAACCCACTCGCCTGTGCCGCTGCTCTGGCAACAATTAATACTATTGAAGATCAAGGATTACTCAGCAGAGCTGCGGCGATAGGCGATAGGCTTATGGCTGGTCTTAAAGAAGGATTGTCGTCATCTTCGCATGTACTGCATATTCGTGGTCGTGGCTGCATGATTGGTATCGAGTTAAATAAGCCCTGTAAATCTTTATTTATGGCTGCCATGGAAAAAGGCTTAATTATTAATGTGACCGCAGACTCAGTGATTCGATTATTGCCCCCATTTGTTATGACCGATGACGAAGTAGATCAAGTGGTGGCTATACTGGTACCGCTGATTAAAGATTTTAAAAAGGACTAATATTTTATGGCAATTAGGCATTTTCTCACCCTGCGTGACCTTAGCCCCACCGAGTTGAATCAAGTGATCCATATGGCTATCGAAATGAAAGCGGCTAAACGAGAAGGCCGGCAGGATCCGATTTTTGCTGGCAAAGTACTGGGCATGATTTTCGAAAAGTCATCAACAAGAACTCGTGTGTCCTTTGAAGCGGGCATGGCGCAACTTGGTGGTGATGCTCTGTTCCTATCGCCCAATGATACACAGCTGGGGCGTGGCGAGCCGATTGAAGACTCAGCTCGAGTTATCTCCCGTATGGTTGATATTGTCATGATCCGCACCCATGGCCAGGAGATCATCGAGCGCTTCGCTGAATATTCTAATGTGCCAGTAATCAACGCACTGACTAATGAATTTCACCCCTGCCAGTTGCTGGCGGATGTGCAAACCTTTGTTGAACACCGTGGATCGATTCAGGGTAAAACTGTCGCTTGGATAGGTGACGGTAATAATATGTGTAACTCATGGATTAATGCAGCCATTCAGTTCGACTTTAACCTACACGTTGCCTGCCCTGATGGCTACGAACCGGATGCCAGTTTAGTAGCGGAAGCGGGTGATCGACTAATGATCACCAATGATCCTATTGTAGCCGCAAAGGGGGCACACCTGGTCACTACCGATGTGTTTGCCTCAATGGGTCAGGAGCAAGAACAGGAAGAGAGACTCGAGAAGTTTGCGGGCTTTCAAGTAAACCATCAACTGATGTCACACGCGGCAGATAACGCGCTATTTATGCACTGTCTCCCTGCTCACAGAGATGAAGAGGTGTCTGCAGCGCTATTGGAAGATAGCACTATTTCGGTAGTTTGGGATGAGGCTGAGAATCGTTTGCATGCGCAGAAGGCACTGATGGTATTTTTGTTACAGGCCAGCAGCTAGCTGGCTTGTATTAAGAGATTAAAATTTAGGACTCATTGTAAACCACACCGTCAATTTCATACTCAACATCACCACTAGGCGCNTTGACGACAACGACATCACCGATTTCCTTGCTGATTAAAGCTCGGGCAATGGGTGACTGATAGGAAATCTTACCGGACTTTACGTCCGCTTCATCATCACCAACGATTCGATAGGTTACCGTTTCATCAGTATCCATATTGATAATGGTTACCTTAGAACCAAAGATTACACGATCCCCTTGGGGTATCTTCGATATATCAATGATCTGCGCATTAGACAGTTTCCCTTCAATATCTTGAATGCGCCCCTCGGCAAAACTCTGTTGCTCACGCGCTGCGTGATACTCAGCNTTCTCTTTGAGATCGCCATGTTCGCGCGCTGTAGCAATCGATTCAACAATCCCTGGACGCACAACCTTAATTAAATGGGCAAGTTCTTTTCTTAGAGCAGCTTCACCCTCTGCTGTCATCGCATTTTTTTGCATTAAATAATCTCCNTATGCAACTGCTGCAAACTTCTCACTTCAATGTCACCACCAAAATTTAGCGCTTCACAAACGGCATTGCCACCCGCCATAGTGGTCGTATAGTAGACACGATGTTGCTCAGCGCTCGAGCGTATAGTGGATGAGTCAACAATAGCTTGACGACCTTCAGTGGAATTGATGATTAGATTGATCTTATCACTTTTGATCATATCGACAATATGCGGCCTGCCCTCTTTAACCTTATTAACCATTTGCACTTCAAAACCAGATGCCTCGATGACCAGTGCAGTTCCTCTNGTGGCAGCCAGTTTAAAGCCAAGCCCAACCAGCTTTTTAGCGAGTGCTGGCAGCTGATCTTTGTCACGTTCGCGAATGCTAACAAACACTGTCCCTTTGCTCGGAATTTTGTCACTAGCACCTANTTCTGCTTTTCCGTAGGCTTCAGCAAAAGTCGACCCAACACCCATCACTTCTCCTGTGGACTTCATTTCAGGCCCAAGAATTGGATCTATACCGGGGAACTTATTGAATGGGAATACGGCCTCTTTGACACTAAAGTATGGCGGAATAATTTCTTTAGTAAATTTTTGCTGTTCGAGTGTCTGACCTACCATGCAACGTGCCGCTATTTTTGCAAGGGACACACCAATACACTTTGACACAAAAGGAATAGTTCGAGACGCACGTGGGTTTACTTCAATAACGTATATTTTACCGTCCTGCAGCGCCAACTGAACATTCATTAAGCCGCGCACACCAAGCTCACGAGCCATCTTTTTACAGACTTCCCTCATCTCATCTTGGATACTTTCACTGAGACTGTAGGGTGGCAGTGAGCAGGCTGAATCACCAGAGTGGATTCCCGCTTGCTCAATGTGTTGCATAATCGCACCAATCACAACCTGATCTCCGTCACTCACCGCATCAACATCCATCTCAATCGCATTAGGTAAAAAGAAATCAAGTAGTACAGGTGAATCATCGGATACCTGGACAGCGGTTTTCATATAATGACGAAGCTCGTCTTCCTTATAGACGATCTCCATGGCCCGTCCGCCTAAAACATAAGACGGCCGCACTACCAACGGGTAACCAATATCTTTAGCTAACTCAACAGCTTCATCAGCGCTTCGCGCCGTGGCATTGTGAGGTTGCAATAAACCCAGCTTTTCAATCATTTGCTGAAACCGTTCACGGTCCTCAGCACGATCAATGGCATCTGGCGTAGTGCCAATAATAGGCACGCCTTCTGCTTCCAAAGCACGCGCAAGTTTTAACGGTGTTTGACCACCAAACTGAACGATAACTCCTTTCGGTTTTTCAAGACGAACAATTTCTAGTACATCTTCTAAGGTCACCGGCTCAAAGAATAAACGATCGGATGTGTCATAGTCAGTGGATACTGTTTCTGGATTACAGTTGACCATAATGGTTTCATAACCATCTTCACGCATCGCCAACGCGGCGTGGACACAGCAATAATCAAACTCGATACCCTGCCCGATGCGGTTAGGACCGCCACCAAGGACTAGGATCTTGTCTTTATCACTGGGCTGGGCCTCACATTCCTCTTCATATGTAGAGTACATATAGGCCGTTTCAGTCGAAAACTCTGCTGCACAAGTATCCACTCGCTTATACACAGGGTGCATATCAAAACTGTAACGATGCTCGCGTACTTCAGTCTCGGAGCATCCTAAAATGTCGGCCAGACGATTATCAGCAAACCCTTTACGCTTTAGGCTATAGAGCCATTTCTCATCAAGGTCGACTAGCGCTTTACCATTTAGACCATTCTCTTCAATGATCAAGTCCTCGATTTGCACCAAAAACCAAGGATCTATCTTAGTAATACCAAATATTTCATCGCAGCTCATACCGTGGCGAAAAGCGTCTGCGACGTACCAAATCCGATCAGGTCCCGCTTCGGCTAGTTGGTTGTATAAAACAGCACCAAAATCATCATCACTAGTATCAACTTTGGGGTCGAAGCCGGCAACGCCAACCTCTAAACCTCGCAACGCTTTTTGTATGGACTCCTGGAAAGTCCGTCCAATAGCCATGACCTCACCCACAGATTTCATCTGCGTAGTTAACGCCTGATCTGCCTGGCTAAACTTTTCAAAGGCAAAGCGCGGTATTTTTGTTACCACATAATCTATGCTGGGCTCGAACGAGGCGGGGGTAGCCCCTCCGGTAATTTCGTTTTGCAGCTCATCTAGTGTGTATCCCACCGCTAACTTAGCCGCAATTCTTGCGATCGGAAAACCAGTTGCCTTGGAGGCTAATGCCGATGAGCGCGATACTCTCGGATTCATCTCAATAACAATAAGCCGTCCATCTTCAGGATTCACCGCAAACTGAACATTTGAGCCACCTGTCTCAACGCCAATCTCACGGAGCACCTTGATGGAGGCATTACGCATAATTTGATATTCTTTATCAGTCAGCGTCTGAGCGGGGGCTACAGTGATGGAATCACCCGTGTGTATTCCCATTGGATCGAGATTTTCAATCGCACAAACAATAATACAATTGTCCTTACGGTCCCTAACAACCTCCATTTCGAACTCTTTCCAACCAATCAATGACTCGTCAATCAGCAGCTCATTGGTTGGTGAAAGATCCAAACCTCGGCGACAAATCGTTTCAAACTCTTCACGATTGTAGGCAATACCACCACCAGAACCACCCATAGTGAATGAGGGCCGGATAACGCAAGGAAAACCAAATTGATCAGCAACCTGCGTTGCTTCTTCCAGACTATGAGCAATTCCAGAATTAGGCGTATCGAGACCGATTGATTTCATTGCTTTGTCGAAACGTTCTCTATCTTCAGCCTTGTCAATGGCATCAGCATTGGCACCGATCATTTCAACAGAAAATTTATCAAGAACACCGTGCTTGGCTAGATCCAAGGCACAATTGAGCGCGGTTTGACCACCCATTGTTGGGAGTAAGGCGTCAGGCCGCTCTTTCTCAATGATCCTTGCTACGGTATTCCACTCAACAGGTTCAATGTAGGTCGCATCGGCCATTGATGGATCAGTCATGATCGTGGCTGGATTGGAGTTAACCAAAATAACTCTGAAGCCTTCTTCTCTCAGCGCTTTACAGGCCTGAGCGCCAGAATAATCAAACTCACAGGCCTGACCAATAATAATCGGCCCGGCGCCGATGATGAGAATGCTTTTTATATCCGTTCTTTTTGGCATGTTTACTCCGCTAACGTCTGTCGGTTAGCTTCCATTAAATCTATAAAATGATCGAATAAAGGGGCGGCATCATGGGGACCAGGACTCGCCTCAGGGTGACCTTGAAAACTGAAAGCGGCTTTATCGGTTCTATGAATACCCTGCAATGAACCATCAAATAATGAGCGATGAGTGGCCACTAGAGTATCGGGCAAACTGTCTTCATCAACAGCAAATCCATGGTTTTGACTGGTAATCATCACGACATTATTTTGAATATCTTCAACTGGATGATTAGCGCCATGATGTCCAAACTTCATTTTCATCGTTTTAGCCCCTGAGGCTAAAGCGAGTAACTGATGTCCCAGACAGATTCCAAAAACAGGAATTTGGGTTTCTAAAATCTCCTGTATTGCTGTAATTGCATAATCACAAGGCTCAGGATCTCCCGGTCCATTAGACAGAAAAATACCATCTGCTTGCATCGCTATCACTTCACTTGCAGGGGTCTGGGCTGGCACCACGACTAACTCGCAATCACGGTCAATCAGCATGCGTAAAATGTTTCGTTTGACCCCATAATCATAGGCAACCACCTTGTACTTGGCACTCCCGGCAACCTGAGTCTTATGGCCAGCACCCAAGGTCCAACTATGCTCCACCCAAGGATAGGGGGCGCTAGCGGTGACTTCTTTGGCCAAGTCCATACCTTTGAGACCGGCAAATTCTCTTGCCGCCGCTAATGCAGTTACTTCATCAATGTCCCCGGCCATAATACAGCCGCTTTGAGCACCTGTCTGACGAAGTATTCTAGTCAATTTCCGAGTATCAATATCGGCAATCCCGAGAACATTTTTGGTCTTGAGATAGCTGTCCAAACTTTGTTCGCTGCGGAAATTTGAGGCTAGAAGGGGTAAGTCTCTAATCACCAAACCCGCAGCCCAGATTGTTTCGGACTCTTCGTCTTCAGTATTAACCCCTACATTACCTATGTGAGGATAGGTTAGCGTGACAATTTGACGAGCGTAAGAGGGGTCAGTGAGAATTTCTTGATAACCAGTGAGGGCTGTATTGAAAACCACCTCACCAACAGACAGTCCGTCTGCGCCAATGGCAGTTCCTCTGAAAATTGTTCCGTCTGCAAGCGCAAGTACGGCTTCCCGGCGAGTCTGGGAATTCACACAACCTC
>JGI24540J26637_10001579_pt1 | contig 10028 bp, 9 predicted proteins | sample NorSeaMetagenome_FD_26637 | JGI IMG/M metagenome (IMG submission 26637) | reverse complement strand
TCCCATTCCCCCCCCCAACCCTCCCGTCTATTCCTCCGTCGAGGCCTCAATCACCGCCGCGTTCTCACCCACCTTCCTGCTAATCCTTAACGAGTCCCACATGCACAACGTCCCCAAGGGCTCAGAGACGCACTTCAAGGTCGTGGTGATTTCTGAATCCTTCAGGGGACTTCGGCCTCTACAGCGGCACAAGCTGGTGAACGGGGCCCTGAAGGAGGAGCTAGAGGGGCCCATTCACGCCCTCTCCATCGTGGCGAAGGACCCAGAACAGTTTGAGAAGATGGGGGGGGCGGCTAAGTTCGTACCGGAAGGTGAGATCAGATGAGGAGCGAAGCGATGAGCTAACAACGCAATCACAAGCGGCGAAAACTCCCCGCACTCCTATTTCAGTACAAGACACAGCTTCACTGTAACTACCGCTATAATTCTCACCCATCATTCAAATCCCTTCTGCAATTTGCTTCGCTCATCGCAGCCTCCCCCTCGTGCAAGGGCGGAGATGGGAGCCTGCCCCAGAGGAATACCAAAGGTTAATGAAAAAGACCCGAACGTTCCAAATATACAACAACACTTTTTTGGGCATCCCTCTCCTCTCCTTGCTCGTCGCTTCGCTCATCGCTGCAACTTTCGCACAAGGGCCGCCTCAACCCTGAGGCGCTCTCTCTTCACCCTCTCGGCCTCCCAGTACTTATCCGCTACCCTCCTCCTCTCCTCCGCCTCGCGCTGCTCCTTGGCTTCCTGGTTCAAAAAATCCTCCATCTCAATCTTCTTCCTGTTATAGTAGTTGGAAAACTTCTTGACACCTTTCCCCACAACACTCCTCTTGAAGCCCTGCTTCAGCGCGGAACCCAAGAAGCCCGCGATACCCATGCTTCTCCCGTTCTTAATGTTGTCCATGATAACCAGGAACTCGTCCCATTCGATTTCTCCGCTTCCGTCCTTGTCAACCTCATCAACGAGCTTCTGCAACTCATCTTCGTCCATCTTCTTCCCTCCCAAGGCCTGTACCAAAATTCCAATCTCCTCAGCGTCGATGCTCCCGCTGCTGTCATCGTCAAGCTGCGAGGAGCGAAGCGACAAGTAAGGGGAGTTAGTTTATCGTATAGAGCAGCACTAGGCAGCGTGTGGCGGCGAGCGAAGCAAGTTGCCAAGGGCAATGAATGTGCACGTCTAGCCCCGACAGCTTTTGCGCTTCGCTTCGCTCATCGCTGCACTCATCGCTGCACTCATCGCTTCGCTCATCGCTTCGCTCATCGCTTAGGCAGCTCGCCACGCTCGCTGCCTCCGCCCCATCTCACCTCAGCGAAGAGAACCTCGTACTCTTTCAGCTCTTCCTCCGTAAATTTGTCCCTCAATTTCCCCACCCTCGACAAGTACCCGCCCTGCTTCCTCTTCTCAACGAACATCTTGATGTAGTCAGCCAGCTCAGGAGCGGGGTGCTCAATGTGGTAGTGCTGGGTCAAGGGAACATTGTCCATGACCTGCTGCTGGTCGTACACGGAGAGGCACTTGAGAATGCAGAACGTCAGCTTACGGACCGTCAAGTTTATGGCGAAGATCATCCGGACCAAGTTCGGGACAGGTTCGAGGGCCAGAAGCATATCGGGGACCTGGGAGTTTTCCATGAGGGTGAGGATCGCGCCCAAGGTGTTCTCGTGAACCCTTGGGTCTCCTTTTCCCAGCATTTTCAAAAGCCTTGGCAAGACCTTCGCCTCCGTCACGAACGCGATCCTTTGCTCGTCCGAGTCATAGATGCTCATGATCGCCGAGTTGGCAGCGGACTTCACAGGCCACTGCTCGGCATCAATCATCTTAGCAATAGGAAGGTAAGTCAGGGCCTTCTCCTCTTCAGTGAGCAGGTCCTTCAAATGGACAAGGATCCAGGCCCCCGATACCTTGGCGTTCCAATTCCCCACCTCGATCATCTTGATCGCCGCCTTCACCGTCCCACACTTTATGGCATGCTTCCTGAGAACCTTCTCCTCGCACATGCTCAAGAGTACGGCAATCGCCTTCTCCTGCACCATGATCAGAAGGAAGTCCCCATCTAGCTCCAAGATCTTCAGGAGCTCCTCAAAACCCCCAGTGTGGCTGATCTTTAACTTGTTCCTCTTCAACCTCGACAGCTCGTTCAAGCATCCTACCGCCGAGAGCTGACAAACTTCCTCCTCCATGCTCAGCATCTTGATGAGGGGCCCCGCAGCACCGTAGTCGCAAACTTGCTCACAGCGGATTTTGTCCTTGGCAATGCACGCAAGGCAGCAAGCGCACATTCCTCTCGTCACAGGATTGGCATCGACACTAAGCTGAATCAGAGCGGGAATTGCCCCGAAATCGGCCATCTTTTGCGCGTTGGCTTCCTCAAGGGCCAAATTTCGGAGGCACATAGCAGCGTATTCGGACAATTCGCTATGTCGCTCCTTAGGGTCACTGTCCGGGTGGGCCGCGTCCGCAAGGATCGAAACGAGTTTCTCAATCGCCTTACTGTTTCCGACCGCCTGCCTCGAGGTTTCGTCCACAGCGAGATTGGCCAGTGCATCCGCAGCGCAAGTTATCAGAAACTGCCAGGAGCGAAGCGACGAGTGAAAGGTTGTTAGTTTGGGGACGAGCGAAGCGAGTCCTAAGGAGAATCAAGATAAGCAGGAGGAGCGAACGAGCAAAGCGAGTCCAAGAAGGTTCGAAATACGAAGTCGTCGATTCGCTCCTCCTGCCATTCGCTCCCCGTCCGATCTCACCTCGCCATTTGTCTCCTCGAGAGACTCTGCAAGCGGGATGATCCCCCCCATCTCCACAATCGTTTTCCTCTCCCTCGCATTGACATCCCCGGCCTTGGAAGATCTCGACCCCCTGGCAAAGTTAGAGAGTCCAGCAGCGGCAGGAGCGGCCATTCGTTTTGAAGAGCTGGTAACCTGCTTGGATATGTGAGATGGTCTCGCCGCCGCGAGAGAAACGTCCAAGATGAGAGAGTCGATGACATCGGCGGTGGGCTTGAACCGCCTGACCGCTTCCTCTTCTTCCTGAATGGCGAGCTGACGCTGGGCCAAGAGTGCTTCTGCAGAGTTTGCATTTCTTTCCCTCATCAAGCGCGTGATGGCGTCCTCGTGCGCGAGCTGATTTTTCTGTCTCATCTTTGCGCCCTCTAACTGCATCTGCGCGTCCTCCAACTGGATTTCGCGTTCGAGCTGTTCTTCGTACTCCTTTTCTTCCCTTTGCAGTGTCTCCTCCGCAATCCTGTTCATCTCTTCTATCTTGGCAAGCCTGCGATGAGCGAAGCGAATCGCGAAAAGGTTTAGGATGTGGGACGAGAAAAATAGCGGGGGCTTAGGTGATGGCGCTTCTTAAACGGAGGTATACGCGCGATCTATTTTTCAGCGCCAATGCTACTGATCATTACTCGTCGCTTCGCTCCTCGCTCCGTTCCACTCCGTCTCACCTCTTTTCCTCCCTCGCCTTCAGCTTTGCATCCCTCGCCTCTTTCTTTTTCTTCCTCGCTTCCTTCTTCGCCTTCTTCTTGGCAGCCTCGTTGGCAAAGACCTCAATGGACATGTCTGCGTTCACCTTGATCTCTGGCGTGTAGTCTGTTGAAAGCCTTTTCACTGCACCGGTGATATCCTTTGGTATCAGGTCGATCTCGCCGACCTTGCCGGGAAAATTCGAGACCATCCCCTCAAGAATCTTCAGCTCCCCGAGCCCGGCGTCCGACACTCTATGGAGCATGCCCTTCATCTCAGAAGTGTTCGGTCTGTGGATGTTTTCAGTAGCATTCTCCGCCATATGCTCAGCCATATGGCCAATCTTCGCCAGTTCTTCCTTGACACATTTCACGCTAGGCCTCTTGATTACACTGGAGAGATCAGGCTTCTTCAGCTTGTTCAAAAAACTTCTTTTCTTGCTGCGCTTTGGAGAGGCGTTGGAGTTAACATCAGTCAGGTTGGACATGACGCTCGAGTTATCCCTATCATGGACATTCTTGAGCAGAGGCAGGATGCCAGGGGGCGCCTCATGCGCTGGCATCACTTAATGAGGATTTTTGGGGGTCCAATTCTGGAGGTTAACAGATTTCATGATGTTTAGAGCAGCACACAAGAGGTTGACTACGAGGATCCGGCCACTCGGGTCCGGCTCTATATTGAAATCGAGACAGTCAGTATCTTTTTCGACCGCGATCGACGCCGAAGCTGACAGTTATTCTGGACCCATTGCGTCCTCCCCCAATTCGACCCCCCCCCTTCAGGGCGTCCCCTCGAGGTTCGAGCAGCTCAGCGCGCTCAGATTAGGGGAAGAGTACGACGTTCTCATTATTGGAGGCGGAGCTACCGGAGCGGGAGCCGCCTTGGATGCAGCCTCCAGAGGACTCAAGGTTGCTTGCATTGAGAGGGGAGACTTTGCAAGTGAGACGAGTTCGAGGTCCACGAAGCTCATCTGGGCGGGGATCAGGTACCTGGCGACGAGCGCGGCCGGGCTTTTGAGCAAGCGCTTGCTAACCAGTCCTGTCGAAACCTCCAAGGACTTTTACGGAGAGTTCAAGGTGAGGTGGAGTGAAGGATGGGAGGAGCGAAGCGACAGCAAAATAATTATAGCGCCTTCCTATATAACTAGCAACCTTCTGCTCGTTACTTTGCTCCTCACCCCGCTCTTCTCTTCGCTCATCGCAAGATGGTCGTCAACTGCCATCAAGAGAGGAGGTACATGCTGGAAAAGCAGACACATCTGACGAACTGGGTGCCCATCGCAATCCCCTTCGACAAGTATTTCGTGTGGCCTCCTCCATTCGGGCACCCTCTTTTCTCCATGTTTCCAGTCCTTGCGCCCTTCGTTCTCAAGTTCTATGACTCTTTGTCCAACTTTTCGTGTCCTCCGAGTTACGTCATGGGGCCTAGGAAGGCTGCCGAGAAGTTTCCTCAATTGAGGTGAGGCTGAACGAAAGTCGGGAGGAGCGTAGCGACGACCGTATACTACAAAGCACTGCAACTAGCAACCGACGGCTGGAGCGAAGCGACAGCAGTAACTGTCTTTCTCTCTTAAAACAAAGAACCTTTAATTAGGAGGAGCGAAGTGACGACTGTTCTTCTCAAACTTTCTCAGGGCTCGCTTCGGTCGTCCTACAATTAACAACCTTCCACTCGTCGCTTCGCTCATCGCAGCCACAAGGCGTTGAAATTCGCAGCTGTCTTTTACGAGGCCCAGCACAACGACGCCAGAACCAACGTTGCCATCGCCCTGAGCGCTGCCGAGTATGGGGCCAACATTTGCAACTATGTTGAGGGCACGGAGCTCATTTTCAAGAAGGGCGGAGGAAAGGAGGCCGTTGGGATCAAGGCAAGGGATGTCATGGGAGGAGGAGACGACATGGAGATCAGGGCCAAGAAGATCATTTTTGCGGGGGGTCCGTACACGGACCTAATGAGGAAGATGGAGGACAAAGACACCAAACCGGCGGTACAGGGCGCGAGTGGGAGCCACGTTGTGCTCCCGGGTTATTATTGTCCGAAAGATATGGGTCTTCTCGACTACAACACGAGCGATGGAAGATTCTTGTTCTTTTTGCCTTGGCAGGGCCACACGCTCGTGGGAACGACGGATAAGAAATGTGACGCCGAAACTCTACCCGCTGCCCCCGAGGATGAAATTCAGTGGATTCTCAACGAGTGCGGAAAGTACCTGAGCAACGACCTAAGGGTGAGAAGGAGCGACGTGCAGAGCGCATGGAGGGGATGGAGGCCACTGGCTGTCGATCCTCACCTTCCACCCGGGGCGCCACCCAGCAGAGACCACGTCATCAGCGAAAACCCGGAGACTGGGGTCATTTTCATTGCGGGAGGGAAGTGGACGACGTGGAGGGAGATGGCGGAAGATGTGGTCAATAGGGTGACAGACAAGAAGTGCAAGACGTTGGACATCAAGTTGCTCGGTGGCGAGGGGTACACGAGGAACACCCACGTCAAGCTCACACAGAAGCACGGCATGGGGGCCAACGTGGCAGAGCATTTGGCGAAAACGTACGGTGCGAGNGCGTTCGACGTTTGCNAGCTGAGCAAACCTACAGGGCAGGCGTGGCCCAAGTTTGGTGTCCCCCTCCACCCCGAGTTCCCTTACATTGAGGCCGAGGTTGTTTACGCGTGCAGGGAGTACGCGTGCACGATTGAGGACATCATCAGCAGGAGGACAAGGTTGGCATTTTTGAACAAGGAAGCCGCCATGGAGTGTGTCGACAGGGTCGGGGAAATCATGCAGAAGGAGCTGGGGTGGAGCGACGAGATCAAGGCGGAGCAGGTGAAGAACGCCAAGCTCTACGTCGGAAGCTACGGGGGACCCATTCCAGACAANGTGAGAAAGGGTGGGGTGGGGTGGGGCGGGAGGAGCGGAACGATGACCGCATACTACTATTACAGCACACACACATACACACACAGTAAACTTAACACTAACAATCTTCTGCTCGTTGCTTCGCTCATCGCAGAGCTCTGCGACTCTAAGGAGCGCGACCTTCAGGGACATCCTCGACATCTTCAAGGCCATCGACGAGGACGGAAGCGGATTCTTGGACAGACAGGAGGTGAAACACGCTAGGTGAGGCGGCTTGATCGGGCGAGTAGCGGGCCAAGCGGCGGCGAGCAAAGCGAGTTGCCAAGGGCAATGAATATAGCACATCTTGTCTCGGCAGCTTATGGGAGGAGCGAAGCGACGACCTTGTACTGCATAGCGCAATAACTAACAACCTTTCTCATCGCAGCGAGATCCTTGGATTCCCAATGAGTCCCGACGAACTGGACGAAGCGTTCTCAGAGATGGACAAGAGCGGAGATGGCAGAGTCACCGTCAAAGAATTCGAGGGCTGGTGGAACGGCACAGGAGGAGAACTCCACGAGAAGATGCACAAAGAGTTCAGCGTCGGGAAGGACATCGAGAGCATCAGGGAAATGGGAACGGGGGCATTCTTGGGTTAGGATAAAGCGGGCATGCGTTTCCGTAAAAAAGTCTAAAATGTATTATGTCTAGTGTGGAGGGAGGAAATGGTAGCCTTGAGGGAGGCGATCTCGTTGAAGGTCGAGGCTTTGAATTCGTCGTGGTTAGTTTTGAGGGAGGTGATCTGCGAGGAGCGATCGCGGAAAGGGGCGAGAAGCAAAGCGATGAGTGGAAGGTGGTTAGTTTTGGCACTGGAAAACCCTCAGCCCAGAATTCCTTCGCTCCTCGTCAAATTTCACCTTGTTGGAGGTTGAGGTCTTGAGTTCGTCGTGGTCGGCCTTGAGTGTGGCGTGGTCCTTCTTGAGCTGGTTGTGATCCTCCCTCAGTTTAGTACAATCCCCGCTATCCCCGCTATCATAGCCAAGGAGTTTCTTCAACTTCTTCTTGGGATTTGAGGAGGAAGACGAAGTCGAAGTGGTAGTTGTCGGCCTTCGTTTAGGAGGGCAAAGACTTGCGTAGTGAGGAAGAGGGCAAGGAGTCGCGTATTGAGGAGGAGGGCGAGAAGTTGCGTTGTGAGGAGCAAAGCTCAATGCCTTTTCTATGTCCACGTCATGTCCCAGACTCAATGCGACAGCAATTTCTGCAATGAGTTAAGCGAGAGAGGAGCGAAGTGACGAGCAAAGGGGATGAGAGCGAAGTGTTAGTCAAGTATATTAGCATAGCTCTAGCTGTCGCTTCGCTCTAGCCCCCCCTCGTCCAATCTCACCTAACTCCTGTTGCAGTGCTGCTTCAAGCATCCCCTGAACTTCATCATCAGCATAATCTCTATTGTCGTCACTATATCCTATAATTGGAACGCAACATTCTGCAGAGCGGGAAGGGGGGTATGAGAACGGGAAGGGGGGAGCAGTGGGTTCGGACCTGTCGGAGGGAGCTTTCGGAAGGGGGATCAACTCACCGTTTGGGGTTGGGGAGTCGCAATGAAAAGCATAACAAATATCACAACTGACGTATGCTAGCGCATGACAGTTACCGCATACCGTGCATCTCCGCATGTGTTAGGTAGCTGAACTAAACAGTTGAGGCGAGGGGGGAGAGGTGCCTATTTGTCAATATCTAAGAGGCTATAGGGCCTATAAATTAAAACTTGACAATGAATTGGTCTAGGTTGGTCAGGTATATGACAGCAAGTTGAGAAATCTATTTGAAATGTCCACCACTCAACAAGGTGGAAAAAAGTAAATTGTTTCATTAGGGTGTCTGCCTGAGCTCGTAGAATGCTCACGTCAAGGTTTGAACTTGATGATTTCAAGATAAAAGTAGCAGTCGTGGGTGGTGGAATCGCCGGTATGTCAACTCTATTATCGTTTTTAAATGCTGAGTACAACGATGGCCGGCGATGGGAGGTTGAGTGTACGGTCTATGAAAGGGATGACGCTCTTGACAGCAAAAATAACGGTTACGGCCTCACGTTGACATACAATACGAAGGGACCGTTGGCCTCTCTCGGCATTTTGGAGGAGATAGCGCGTCTGGATGCACCAAGGTGAGCAAAGGCTGGAGCGGCAGCAAAAGGATTAAACCATTCCCACACAACTAACAACATTACTCTCGTCGCTTCGATCCTTACCGCTGCTCGCTCCTTAGCCGTAGTCATTACATCTTTAATTCTGGCGGGCGAGTGCTAGGCTTCTATGGCAACAACTTTAGGGGACATGGGATTCTTTTGCCGCAGAGGGGCAATCTGAGGGTCGCAAGGGGTGTGATTAGAAGGGTTTTATACGAGCATATCTGCCGGAAAAGTGGAGAGGCGAGTGTAAAATTCGGCCATGCATTGGAAAGGATAACTCGCAACTCTGAGAATGGGAAGCTATGCCTCTGCTTCCAAAATGGAGTGCAGGTCGATAACGTAGATTTAGTCGTAGGCGCGGACGGTGTGCGGTCAAGGCTGCGAACCGAATGGGAAAAGGGGGAAAAGGTACCTGAGGCCTTACCAGTACCGTTGGACATTCTTCTCATTGTCGGCGTGTCGACCGCAGTCCATCCGCTGTTGAAGGAACGCGGATTTCACTCCATGGATGGAAGACGACGCTTATTTTTGATGCCCTTCGAGGAAAAGAAAACAATGTGGCAGTTTTCCGAACGAATTGACCACGAGGAAGGGAAGTGGTTGAGGGAAACGGGAGTGGACGCATTATTTGAGTACGTCAAGGGGGAATTGAAGGGTTGGCACGAGCCGGTCCCTGATTTAATTGACCAGACTGACATTGAGACGCTTTGGGGAACATCGTTAGTAGACCGAAACCCGGTAGCTGTGTGTCACAAGGGAGGAAAGAACGACGTGGTTTTCATTGGTGATGCGGCACACGCTATGTCACCCTTCAAGGGAGCNGGCGCGAATCAGGCTCTGATGGATGGAGTACAGCTCGTGGAGAAGGTCCAAACCGGTAAGAGATTGCGCACGGCAGTCTTAAACTTCGAGAGGGAGATGATACAACGAAGCAGGGTCGGGGATAGTCGGAGGGCTGCAGGCGAACTCCACTCCGCCGAAGCATTGAAAGATGAAAATCATTCCTTCACCGGTCTCGACACAGAGGCGTGGTCGAAGTTGCGGGAACAACTTGACGAAAGGGAAATTAAGGCGGCTGGAGAAATTGACGAAAGGATACGAGAAGTAATGGTTGAGGTGGGAATGGAGTGCACGATAGGGGGGAGCGAAGACGGGATTTTTGATGAACGCGAGCCGGAGAGGATCATAGAGGCAGTGGAAGCAGGAGACCTTGCGACAGTGAGGAACATCTCAATTGAGAACCCTAACGCACTCAAGGCGAAGACAAAGGAGGGAAAAAATTTGGCAACGCTTTCGAGGGAGATGGGATGGGAAATAATGGAAAAATGGTTCGTGAAGGATGTGGGAATGAAGGAGAACGCGACATAATAAAGGAATATTTTGAAAAGCAAAAAGTGCAAAATAATAATTCAAGACTTTTGGGGTTAGGGTTATTTATGGTTATTCAACTAAGGGTTATTCAACTGACATAATTTAGATTAAAAGGCTGGAACCGGCATGTGTTGGGATTTTGTCGGGAAAACCATCCTGGGGGGGGGTGGAAGTGAGGGAA
>JGI24540J26637_10001576_pt1 | contig 10033 bp, 10 predicted proteins | sample NorSeaMetagenome_FD_26637 | JGI IMG/M metagenome (IMG submission 26637) | reverse complement strand
GGTGAAGTAGAAATAATGTTTAACTTTAGGTATTCAACAGAAACTACAAAAGAAGAGCTTCAGAAAAAAGTAAATGATATTTTAGATAGTCATAAACTTAATTATTCTATTGATTGGTCACATTCAGGCTATCCATTTTTAACTCCACAAGGAGTCTTAGTCTCTGCATGTATCGATGCAATTGAAAAAATAAAGTTAATTAAGCCAGAACTTTCAACATCTGGCGGTACTTCTGATGGTCGTTTTATTGCACAAGAAGGAACGCAGGTGGTTGAACTTGGTCCTATTAACGCAACAATTCATCAGATTAATGAATCAGTTTTGGTCCAAGATTTAGATGATCTGACTAAAATTTACTCACAAATTTTAACTAATCTATTGGTCTAGGCTTGTTATTAATAACGCTACAGGTTAATAAATGAAATTCGAAATTATCACTCTTTTCCCTGAAATGTTTTCTGCGATTACAGAGGAGGGCGTTGTTGCAAGAGCAATAAAGAAGTCGATTATCTCAATTAGAGAATGGCAACTTAGAGACTTCAGCTCTAATAAATACAAAAATATTGATGATAAGCCTTATGGTGGTGGTGGTGGAATGGTAATGCAAGTAAAACCAATCAGGGATTGTATTGCAAAGATTAAAGAGCAGACTCCAGAAACCAAAGTTATTTACCTGTCACCTCAAGGCCAAGCATTAAACCAGAGTTTAGTAGAAAAACTAGCATCCTTTGATTCATTAACTTTGCTTTGTGGTCGTTATGAAGGTGTGGATGAGAGAATTATAGAAAATGATATTGACTATGAGGTTTCTATTGGAGACTACGTTATTAGTGGCGGTGAATTAGCGGCTATGGTGTTAATTGATTCAGTGAGTCGTCGCTTACCCAATGTTTTGGGAAATGAGGATTCTTTAAAAGACTCATTTACTAATAATTTACTTGATTATCCTCACTATACTAGGCCAGAGACTATTGACGGCCAAACTGTTCCAGAGGTTTTATTAAGTGGAAATCAAGCTAAAATAGATTCGTGGCGTAATGAGCAATCAATTGAAAAAACTAATCAAAAAAGACCCGACCTTATAACCAAGTAAATCTATTATGATAAAGTCTCTAGTAGAATTGTTATTACTAGGCCAATCGTATATAATTTCAGCTATATTTTGAATCAATCTCTACATGAATAAAAATCACTCTTTTATAGGCTCAAATGTTGCATTAATTACACCAATGTTTATTGATGGAGCTGTTGACTATGAGGCACTTAATCATTTAATTGATTTCCATATTGATTCAGGAACAAGTTCAATTGTTGCCGTCGGAACTACTGGTGAGTCTGCGACTGTAGGAGTAAAGGAGCATCTAAAAATAATAGACCATACAGTAAAGTATGCTGCGAAAAGAATTCCAATTATTGCAGGTACAGGGGCTAATTCAACATCTGAGGCTATTGAGCTGACTCAAGAAGCAAAAAACCTAGGTGCTGATGCTTGTTTATTAGTTACACCATATTATAATAAGCCAACTCAAGAAGGATTATTTCAGCATTTTAAATTAATAGCAGAAAGTGTTAATATCGATCAAATTCTTTACAATGTCCCTGGCAGAACTGCAGTTGATATGTCTGTGGATGTAACTTGTAGGTTATCTGAAATTCCTAATATTATTGGAATTAAAGATGCAACTGGAGATCTTTCAATCATAAAGCAGTTAGTTGCAAAGTGTCCCAATGATTTTTTGTTATTAACAGGAGATGATGCTACAGCTGTTGATTTTTTAATTGCGGGTGGCCATGGCGGTATTTCTGTAACCGCTAATATTGTTCCAAAAGAGCTTCAGAAAGTTTATTTATCAGCAATTGCTGGGAATGAAGAGCAGGCTAAAAAATTAAACTTGCAACTATTAAATTTCCATAAAAATTTATTTATAGAGGCGAATCCAATCCCTGTTAAATGGGCTCTTCATAAGATGGGAAAGTGTGAGGAAGGCATTAGACTTCCTTTACTGGAGTTATCTAATGAGTTTAAATCAATTATTGAGCATGACTTAAAGGAGCTAAATTTAATATGAAAAATATCAATTATTTAACCATTATTCTAATTAGCTTTTTGGCTGTGAGTTGTTCAAAGATTTCAGATCCTATTAAGAAAGTAAACTTAGGAAATCGTGTCGTAAACTATCAAGCTGATGAAAAAGTTGATTCTTTAATAATTCCTCCAGATCTTACTGCGCCAAGTTCTCAGGGTGCATTTACTGAANTTATNGAAGTAAGTGATGAAGAAATTGTTGTNAAAAGAGTTCAAAACGTTGAAGTTATGCGTGATAANTATCGCCGCTGGCTAGTTGTAGATTTACCTCCAGGTGAAGTATGGAAGCTCTCTAAAGAATTTTTTAGATCTTATAATTTTAAGATTAACAAAGAAAATCAAAAAATTGGTATTTTAGAGACTGATTATCTTGAGATAGAAACAGTAGTCCCTGAAAAATCGCTTGGTGCAATTCGAACTGCATTAGCAAAAGCTTTAAAAACTCAGTATGGACTCCCAATTGCTGATAAGTATCGTATTCGAATTGAGCCTGTTGAAGGTCAAAATAAATCTGAAGTTTACTTAACTCTCTCATCAATTGGTGAAGTTGTTAATGGTGCAACGAGAGTTTGGCAGCCAAGAGAAAAAGATGTTGAGCTTGAGACAGAGATGCTACTAACTCTAATGGTATTTTTAGGTAATGATAGGGCGGAAGCTATTGATAAAATACAATCAAATGAAGCTAGTAAAGAGGCAACTGCTTTAGTTGAAACTTCTGAAAATGGTTATGCTAGCTTAATTTACCCTTATGATAAAGAGCAGTCATGGAGTTATCTTGGGTGGGCCCTTGATGAGCTAAATATTGACATAGATGATAGAGACCCAATTGAAGGTAGTTACTTTATAAATGTAAAGCCATATACGGGATATTTCTCTAGACTCCTAAATACTGCTAATTCAAGCAAAACATATCAGTTGATTGTTAGAGAGGTTGATGAGCTTTCAACCTATGTTTATTTTATCGATCTATCTGAGGAAGATGAGGACGATACCTTAACTTATAGTTTTGAACTTTTTAATCAAATTGCGTCAAAGTTTTAATCTTTTTAAATACTAGCTAGATTTTATTTAAATCATGCTCACTAATATAAAAATTCAAGATATCGCTGATCAGAAAATTTTGATTAGCGATTTAACGGATGATGATTTACTTGAATTCTGTCAAATTGCAAATCAAAGATACCGAGATGGAAATCCTATCATTAGTGACGAGGACTATGACTTTGTATTTAATCCTGAGTTATCAAAAAGACTTCCAGATCACTCTTTTTTGCAAAAAATTGAGGCTGAAAATGAAGGTTTTTCAGAAGAGAAAATTAAACTTCCTCAAAAAATGTTATCTACAGATAAGGCCTATAGTTGGGAAGAGATAAATAAGTGGCTAGATAGAGTTTCTAAGTTTTCAAGTGAAATTGATTATCCACTCGCTGATATTCAAATAAAAGGAACAGCTAAGTTAGATGGCTTTGCTGGGTACGATGATGGCTCTAAACTCTATACAAGGGGAGATGGTAATAAAGGAAGTGATATAAGTAGAGTTTTCGCAAGGGGGCTTGGAATTTTTAATAATAGTGAAAGAGGACAAGGTCCTGGAGAAATAGTTGTTAAGCGTAGTTATTTTGAAAAGCATCTTAGTAATCATTTCGAATATCCAAGAAACTTCCAGGCTAGCCTTATTAAAGAAAAAGAGTTAGATTCATTAGCAATTGAAGCAATTAGTAATAAAGCTGCTTTATTTGTTCCATTTACGCAACTACCTCAATGGCTTGGGAGTATTGAAGAATTTAGTAATCAATTTTTAGATATAGTTGGTCAATTGGAGAGCGGGGTTGATTTTGATATTGATGGTGTGGTATTCGAAATAGTAAATCCCGAGCTTAAAGATTATATGGGTTCTAACAGAAAGTTTCACCGCTGGCAAATTGCATTCAAAGAGAATAAAGAAAAAGCTCAAGTTAAAGTTATATCAGTCACAGCTCAGGTTGGCAGAACTGGAAAGATAACACCTGTTGCCGAGTTAGAGCCAACGCAGCTTAGTGGAGCAACAATTTATCGTGCTTCTGGCCATCATTATGGCCTTGTAAAAGAACAAGGTTTAGGTGCTGGAAGTGTTATTGAATTGACTCGAAGTGGCTTAGTTATTCCTAAAATTAATAAAGTTTTGAAAACTGCAGAAGTAGATATCCCTTCTAATTGCCCAAGTTGTGGATATAAACTAAGCTGGGATTCTGATTTTTTAATGTGTTTTAACCATGAAAAATGCCCAGAACAAATTATGGGAAAAATAATATATTTTTTTCGAATTCTTGCAAATAATGACGGGTTTGGACAAGCTACAATTCAAAAACTATACGCTGAAGGCATTCACCGAGTAAGTGATATTTATCTTCTAAATGAAGCTAAATTAATGTCTATGGGTTTTGGTGAAAAAACCTCCCATAATCTAATTAATCAGCTCATTAGATCAAGAAAAGAAAGTATTGAAGACTGGAGGTTTTTGGCTGCTTTTGGGGTGCAAAGACTTGGAATGGGAAACTGTGAGAATTTACTAAGAAATTATTCAGTCGAAAAAATTTTTGATTTATCCGTTAAAGACATTTCAAATATTAATGGCTTTGCTGAAATAACTGCAGAGTTAATTTTTGATGGCTTAACCTTAATTAAGCCTCAATATGAGGTTTTAATTTCAGGAGGTTTTAAATTAGAACATACACTCTTAAATACTGAATTAAATCAAAGTAATAGTCCTTTTAATAGTAAGACAATTGTTTTTACTGGAACAATGAGTGAATCTAGGGCTAAGCTTCAAAAACAAGCCAAAGCTTTCGGTGCGAATGTTGGAAAAAGCGTTAGTTCAAAAACTGATTTTTTAATTATTGGTGAAAATGTTGGTCAATCAAAAATTAAAGATGCCAAATCTCATCAGGTTGACCTTCTTACCGAAGCAGAATATTTAAAACTACTAAAACTCTAATTAAATATGAAAGATGAGTTCAATGAGGTATATTACCAGCCAACAAAAATAAACTTAAAATTATAATGAAACAAACAGCGTTAAAAATTATACTAGTTGATGAGAATATGGGGCGATCTGCGATTCTTAGACGTGCACTTCAAGATAAAGGTCATGAAGTTATCTCTCGTTTAGAGGGGAGTGTTAATCTTGCAACCAGTAACGAAATTACCCATGCTGATGTTGTCATTGTCAATGCAGATATTCCAGATGAGGCTGTTTTCGCTAACTTGAGGGATGTTAATAAAACTAAACCTAAGCCTATTGTTATGTTTACAGAAAGCTCAGAAGATCATATGGCTGGTACTGCTATTAAGCAGGAGTTAATGCATATATTGTTGATGGTCTTGAGGAAAAACGAGTTCAGCCGATTATTGATGTTGCAATTGCCCGTTTTAGAGAGTTTCAAGCACTCAAAGATGAGTTAGATGCTACTAGAAATCAGTTAGCTGAGAGAAAAGCAGTTGAAAAAGCTAAAGGCTTGCTGATGAAGCATAAAAAAATAACTGAAGATGAAGCCTATCAATCTATTCGGAAGATGGCTATGGACAAAAATAAAAGAATTACTGACGTAGCTGATGGAATTATAAGTGCTTTTGAGCTAATACAATAATCTATTTATTTCTAGAAGCCTTTTCTTGATGACCAGATATGCCAAAACGAGAGGCTAATTCTAATTCAACCTCTTCAAGTGAAATATTTTCATGACGCAGTAAAACTAACAAGTGAAACCAAAGGTCTGCTACCTCATGAATAACTTCTTCCCTTCCCTCTTCTTTGGCAGCTTTAATAACTTCATCTGATTCTTCGCTAATCTTTTCTAGGATTTTATTTGTTCCTTGACGATATAAAGAGGAAACATAAGATTTATCTCCTGAGGATAATTTTCTCTCTTCAAGTATTTTTTCGAGAGCTAAAAGCATGTTATCCATAGATTTCCTTTGGATCTTTTATGACCTCTGAGATACTTTGCCATTCATTATTTTCAAGTTTATTAAAAAAACAATTAGCACGGCCTGTATGACAAGCAATACCACCTTGTTGACTTACCTTAAGCAAAATAACATCTTGATCACAGTCTGTATAAATCTCAACTATATCTTGACTATGGCCAGACTCTTCGCCTTTAAACCAAAGTTTTTTTCTAGACCTTGAAAAATAGACTGCTTTTTTCGTTTTTACAGTTAAAGATAGCGCTTCTTTATTCATCCACGCCATCATTAAAATTTCAGAAGATGAAAAGTCCTGAGTAATTACGGGAACTAGTCCGTTTTCATTAAACTGAATTTTATCTAGGGGTTTCATTGTTTAGCATTAAATTGTTTAATTACAATTTTACCAATGCAATGTAAATCGATGAAGGTTTATTTTTATAGGCCTGCTTTTAGGCTTGCTACTATAAATTGATCTAAATTACCATCGAGTACATCCTGAGTATTACTACTTTCAACCCCTGTTCTTAAATCCTTAATACGTGACTGGTCAAGAACGTATGAGCGTATTTGATGTCCCCAGCCAATATCTGACTTTAAATCTTCAACATCCTGCTTCTCACTGTTTCTTTTTTGCATTTCAAGCTCGTATAGTTTAGATTTTAATTGTTTCATTGCCTGATCTTTATTAGCATGTTGAGATCTCCCGTCTTGACATTGAACAACTGTTGAAGTTGGTAAATGTGTAATTCTAACAGCAGATTCAGTTTTATTAACATGCTGACCGCCGGCACCAGAGGCGCGGTAAGTATCAATTCGAAGGTCAGAGGGGTTTATATCTATTTCAATATTGTCATCAATTTCTGGGGACACAAAAACTGAAGAAAATGAGGTATGCCTTTTTCCATTTGCATTATATGGAGATTTTCTAACTAGCCTATGGATGCCTATTTCACTTCTTAGCCAGCCAAATGCATAGTCACCATCAAAGTGAATAGTTGCAGATTTAATTCCAGCAACTTCTCCAGCTGAAACCTCCATTAACTTAACTTTAAAATTATGTTTATCACCCCATCTTAAATACATTCTTAAAATCATTTCAGCCCAGTCTTGGGCCTCAGTTCCTCCAGATCCTGATTGAATATCTAGATATGCAGAATTTTGATCCATATTGCCACTAAACATTCTTCTAAATTCATATGATGCAATTGATTCTTCTATTTCATTTAAATCTGAAACGATTCCATTAACTGTGTTTGTGTCATTTTCAGCTTCAGCCATCTCAAGGAGCTCTTTAGCATCATTTAAAATACTTGATGAGTAAGAAAATGCTTCGCAAATGCTTTCAAGGTCGACTTTTTCTTTACCTAAAGACTGTGCCTTTTCAGGATCTGACCATATTTTGGGATTCTCTAATTCCAATTTTACTTCTTCTAAGCGTTCAATCTTTTCGTCAATCACCAGATGCTTAGCTAAAGCAGTTGAGCGCTCAATTAGTTCAGATATTTTTTGATAGTTAGCAGACAGTTCCATAACCCTATTTTAATACGACAAGTAATAAAAAAGCCCCAAAATAGGGGCTTTAATTTATTTCACGCTAATATTTATTTTCTAAGGCCTAGACGTGAAATTAAATTTGAGTAAGTAGTGACATCATTAATCCTAGCATAAGCTAATAATTTTTTACGTTGAGAGACCAAACGTAAAAGCCCTCTTCTTGAGTGATGGTCTTTCTTATGTGTTTTAAAATGCTCAGTTAAATGTTTGATTCTTGCAGTTAGAAGAGCAACTTGCACGTTAACAGACCCAGTATCAGCCGCGTCATTTTGGTATTCTTTAATAATAGCTTGTGTATCGATTGACATAATTAACAGTGTATGTGACAAAATTTAAGAACGGAATTATACTCTATTTTTTTGAATTGTTGTATTTCTAATAAAATATTATTAATTATTTTTATAGAAGTTTTCTGCACCATCTGGCCTTGTTTTAAAACGACGATGGATCCATAAGTACTGCTCTGGAGTTTTATTTATTTGTTTTTCAAGAATTTTGTTTGTAGTTGTTGCATCAATAATTGGGTCACTAGATGGAAAGCCTGAAAGAGGCTTTTCAAAAGACATTTCATACCCTTTACTTGTTCTAACAAAGCTATATGGTATAACTCTAGTGTTATTGTTTTTAGCAAGTCTTGCAGTAGCAGAGGCAGTTGCAGTTTGAATTCCAAATAATGGAGCAAATACACTATTATTTTTTCCTAAGTCCTGATCAGGCGCATACCAAATAGGTAGGCTATTATTTATGGCTTTTATGATTGACCTTGTATCTTTACTTTTAATCATTACAGCACCATTTTTTTTATAACCTTTGACCATTGCCTGGTCAAAAAGCTTATTATTTTGTGGTCTATAGATATTAGCAATTGTGTGATTAATCAATAAAGCGCGACTTCCTAACATGAGCGGCATAAAGTGAGCACATAAAATAATAACCCCACCTTCCTGTTTGAGAGCATCTGTAAAGTAGTGCTCTTGATTAATTGTTAATAGCTTATTAATTTTTTTATCACTTGCATAATAAGCATTTGCAGTTTCAAAAAGACTAATTCCAATCGCTTCAAAGTGTTGCTTAACTAAAGTAATGACTTGAGTTTGTTTTTTTTCAGGAAAGCAGTGCGATATGTTGGCGTAAGCTGTTGAGCGCCATTTTGTCATAAATGGATAAATTACCTTACCAATAAATTTACCTATAATTACTTGTGTACTAAAAGGAATAAGTACTCCAATTCGCATTAGCAAAATTAAAATCCAAGTTGGAAAAAATTTAGGGTGAATAAATTTGATGTTTAACATTAAAATAAAAATAATGAAACTAAAGATTAACATATAAATTATGCCTTTTATTGACAGAGATTTTATCAATGATTTGCCCAATAGGGTAGATATTGTCGGCCTAATTAATAAGAGAGTCGCTTTAAAAAAGGCTGGAAAGGATTTCAAGGCATGCTGTCCCTTCCATGAAGAAAAAACTCCATCATTCACGGTCGTCCCTAATAAGCAAATATACCACTGTTTTGGCTGTGGTGAAAGTGGTGGTGTAATTGATTTTATAATGAAGTATGATCATTTAGCCTTTGTTGAGGCCATTGAAACAGTTGCAGGAGAATCAGGAGTTTCAGTTGTATATGACCAGACTGCTAAACCTGTTGATAAGAGGTTTGAGCGATACAATAAATTGATGTCAGAGCTTAGCGAATTTTATCAAAATCAATTAAAACAATCTGCAGCGAAAAAGAAGGTAGTCGATTATGCAAAAAATAGAGGCATTAGCGGTACTATAGCTAAAAGATTTGAACTTGGCTTTGCACCTCCTGGCTGGACTAATCTTTACGATGCGTTTAAAGATAATCATGAAGCAATTCAGGATCTCCTGACAATGGGGATGTTAGTTCCAAAAAAAGATAAGAAAGATGACTTCTATGATCGGTTTCGCGATCGATTAATGTTTCCAATACATAATACCAAAGGCAATGTTATAGGTTTTGGTGGTAGGGTATTATCAAGTAAGGACAACCCAAAGTATCTTAATTCACCTGAAACGCCTTTATTCTCAAAATCAAAAGAACTCTATGGCCTCTATCACTGCAGAAAGCATAGTAGGCGTATTGATTATATTATAGTTGTAGAGGGTTACATGGACGTGATTGCTCTTCATCAACAAGGCATAACGAACGTTGTTGCTACTCTTGGAACTGCAACTACCCCAGCTCATTTGCAAGTTTTATCTCGCTCAGCTGAGACAATTATTTTTTGTTTTGATGGCGATAAAGCGGGCAGAGATGCAGCTTGGAAAGCGTTAAAAACCTCTTTGCCAGTAATAACTTCAGGACTCCTCATTAAGTTTTTATTATTGCCTGATGGAGAGGATCCAGATACATTAATAAAAAGTGAGTCAGTAAAATCTTTTACCAAAAGGGTAGAGGAGTCTCAGACTTTATCTAGT
>JGI24540J26637_10001571_pt1 | contig 10047 bp, 4 predicted proteins | sample NorSeaMetagenome_FD_26637 | JGI IMG/M metagenome (IMG submission 26637) | reverse complement strand
GCCTACCTACCTACCTCGCACCACTCAAAAACAGCCTCTACTGGGGTAAACTACACCCCGACTATAAGCACTCTCGCATACACCCGCCAACAATCAGGGAGAAAAAACCTGGCGTCGTCGGGACGGCGCCTCCCACCGAGGAAGCAGAGATTCACGGCACCCAGCCGATTATTTCACCTGGAAGGGGGCTCCGAGGTCACATAACCAAACAATTACCTGAACCGTCTGCCCAAAGTAGNTACTCAGCCCCGCCTTTTCNCCAGGGTCTATAGCACCCCAGACCAGGACCCCTCAGAGCCCACGGCCATCAACCCCCCATCAGAAGATCGATCAGGCTCGAGTCCCATGATGAAGTTNGACGTCGGCTCCTCTCCGGCTAAAGTACCTTGCAGTAGGGGACCCCCCGACTTGCCATGTAGTCTTTTCTCCTCCGCCCTTGGTGGTTCATCTTGCGGCCGATCCTGCCTGCTGTTGGCCCCGCCCATAGAGCTATTGTACAACCCGTTGCTGCCCTTCAGTTGCCCCGTAGTTGTAAAAGTGCACTATTGTCGCGGCCAGTCCAGAGGCCGTTGGCTTGCAAAACACGGGGTGTTTATTGTTGGCCCAAAAATCTGGGTGGATCCCAAATTGAGTGTCGGCTCCCCTCTGGGGCCGCCCATGCCTCCAACCATCCAGCTCTGCGTCATCGTCTCCGTACCCCTGTGCGCGCTCAGCGGCAGTGCCCAGCTCGCACTGCTTGCAGCTGCCCCTTGCCTCGCTTTCCCAAGCACTGTGCAGCTGCTTCATGCAGAAACCTTCGCTCCATGACGGTTCCCCTCCTTCTCCTCCTCTCTTCCCCAGGTTAGTGTTACAATTAGTGGGTGGGTTGGGCGACCTCCCAAACTCTTACCTTTCATGGGTCAGACTTTGTGTGTGGAGTGGTGCCCATCAGGCGTGTGGGAGGCACCTCGAACATTGTTCGTTACTGGCCAGTAGGGCGTGCACTGCGCCTCCGAACTTTGCCAGGACTCGGGGCCTGGTATCAGTATCGGAATTACAGTGGCTACGTGACCGCAATGTTCTCTCATGTTTGTACGCTGCACAGGACACAGTTCTCGAAGCCTGTCCGGCCCTGCCGTCATAACAACCACTTTGGAAGCCCATGTTGTGTCACAAACACATTGGAAGCTTGCTGCGCTGGTCAACTCTGACACGTGGTCTGGCACGTCCCATCAGGGTAGCCCACTAGCCCTAACCGCTTTCGCGATTCACTAGTGTGCGCTCGCTTCTGGTAATGGCACTGGTTTGGCCCCTCGCTTTTCGGTTCACGATGGGATAACCTGCCAACCCTGATCGTGGCACTGGCTGCCAGATAGGGCTGACCCCCCTAGGGCAGGGATCTTATCTCCTGGCCCTCGGGGCGCGCTATACCGATACTGTCTGGCCGAAACTCGAAGCCGTACAGACAGTACTTGTTTTTCCCCTTCGCAATCTGAGTACTACCGTTAGACGCCGTTTCGGTTAAGCGCCCAGAGCAGGTTCGTCAGGCCGCTGATGCCCCTACCCCGTCGGGCGCCACAATGGCTGGGCCTATGTTGCTGCCTGGGGGGAGGGGGTAACCCTCCCCATCAGGTAGGCTTTGGGGGGGCCCCTGACTAAAACACTGTGGCAGCACAGGGATCTCATCTCCTGTATTTGCTGTAGTGAGTCGTCGGCTGGGCACGTGTAGGGATCTGATTCTCCTCCGTGCCTGCCTCTCAGTTGCTGTGTGTAGGGTCCAGCTTGTCCACCNCTGCCGGGACGCCACACACAGNGCTGTTGGGGCTGTTGGACTGAGTGCCTCACTTGCATTGGTGTACGTCAGAGGTCAACTAATGTATCGTTGTCTGTATGGAAGTGTGGGTTGTGCAGCCTTAACAATGCTGCGTGTGTCCTCCCCCTATGCCNCGNCAGGCACTTATACTCNCGGGGGTCACACCATGCGACGCCGTTTCGGTTAAGCGCCCTACTACACAGGTTGTGGGTGTCCTCGTGGTCTGTCCTCGTGGTTTGTTGGGCACAGCGCTCAGGGGGGTTAACCTGCATCGCCCCNTCCAGGGATACACTCCGCAGGGCCTCGTCCCTGGCCTAAACTGGCCAGTGCCACTCGGGTACTGTACTTCCCCGGCAACACTCTGTCCTTGTGGCGGTTGTGGTGTGACTGTGCAGCTGCGGCTGGGCTGTATTTGCGCCCCAATGGGGTCGTGAAGTTGTTTCGTCAGGGTTAGGGTTAGGGTTGGGGTTGGAGATATGTACAGGGCCAGGGTTAGGGTCCGATCAGGGCCAGGGTTAGGAAATAGGGTTAGGGCCAGGGTTAGGGTCCGATCAGGGCCAGGGTTAGGAAATAGGGTTAGGGCCAGTGCGGGGTGCTTGTGCGTGCTCACCATCCTTCTGTCCCCTCGTTTTCTTTTTCCTGACCTGGGGATCATAATTGATCCTTAGGCCCTACCCTGGCCCTTTCTCTGGCTTGGTCAACCTTGCGTTTGACCATGGTGTCTGACTGCCGAAAAAGGCAATAACCAATTTTGACCCTTTTTCGTCCGAGCGCTCGCTGATGTGTCTCGCTCATCCGATCCGGAAGGTCAGATATGGTCTAGAACCAGCCTCTTGCGCCTCTTTGTCTCTTTTCTAACTTATTTTAGTCCTCCGAACCCGTTGTCCCTCCGAGGCAGCGGTTGGGGTGCCAGTCCCTTAAAACTTTTGTTAGCAACGGGGGCTGAGTTAGGGTTAGGGTCAGAGGTGTCCTCTTGGCTGTGTACTCGCGGCTGTGTACTCGTAGCTGTACTGGTCTAGGGTCTAGGATCATAGCTCGGCTGGGCACTACCTCTCTTCTCCCCTCCTGCTCTTTTCGCCTCCTCAGGAAGTAGTCCAGCTTTCCTCCCAGGCCGTCCGCTCGCAGGGTGGTTTCTGCCTCCCATGTCCGCTCCCCGCCGAAGCTGTTCTCCTTGCATGGTGCCCACTGGACCNTGAACTCTCTGTTTCCCTTCTTTTCTGCTCCCCTCGCCTCCAGGATCCTTTCCACCACGAACTCCATTTCCTCCTCTTCCTCCGAGCTAGATGACGCCCCCCCCGACCTCGGCTCCACTGGTGCTACGTTCGGGTTAGGGTCCAGGTTTTTCTCTGGCTCGCTTGCCTCGGTTGCCACGAATCCCCTCACTGCCCTGTTCAGTGCCCTTGACACCGCTGTTTCCTCGCCCTTCTTCATCAAGTCGTAGTGGATCAAGCTCTGCCGCGTCGCCCATCCCCCATGTGCGAATGTCACCCCATCCCTGACACACTGTGCTGCCGCTTCGCTTGTTCCTCCGCATCGCATGCTTTTTGCCGAAAACTTCTTAGCCTCTTCGGCTGACAGCAGGTCTGGTCGCGTCTCTGCCACTTGCCGCATCAGCCCCTTGATTATGCTGGACACCCTGGCGTCAGGCATCGCCTTCTTCCTCACCCCCCCCTTGGTCCATATTGATGGGAACAGCGGCGGACACTTCGTGCACGCGTATGGCTCGCCCCATTTCTTGTCGCACCCCACCTTGATTCCAATGGCGCACTCCGCCATGTATGTCTGCATCGCTTCGACTGGGCAGCTGTCTGCTTCCTCTGCCTTCTCCACTGTCGGGTCCCTCGTCTTGCCTCTCACGTCGTTCTTCGCGTACCTGATCAGCACTTGCATCGCCCTCCCTGTGAACTTCAAGTCGCACGGCTGCAGCCTCCCAAAGTCTTGCCTTCTGTTGAACAGCTGCCACCCCATGCCGACCAAAGCTTTTCCTTGTAGCCACTGCTGCAGGGTCCAGCCCTCCGGCACACCTTCAATCTCCAGCAGCGCAGCCACATGGCAGGCCTCCAGCGGCGGCTGCTTCTTTACCGCCGTTCCCAGCTCCCTCTTGATACCTTCCATTGTCATCCTAAACGTGCTGGACTCCCATGGCTTCTTGAAATTCTGCATACTGAACTTGAAGGCCACTGCGGACACAAAGATGGCGATCGTAGATTGCCCATAGCATGATGCCAGCAGCGCCACCACCACCCTCAGCAGCTCCACCGCCTTCTGCCAGTCCCCTTCCTCGCTCGTGTCTACCCCGAAGGCAATCCCAAATGCCTCCATGACCTCCCACCATGCCTGGTATGACTTCCATGTAGACCCCGCCTTGGATTTCATTGCGTAGTCGTCTGCCAGCGTTCTCCCGAATAAAGCCAAGCTCGTTGGGTCGGCCGGGGGGGGCTTCCTTTCGCTCGGCCTCTGCCTCTCCCAGGCCAGCGCCTCCAACTTCGGCGCTTGTGCTCCCCCTTGCTGCCTGCTCTTCACCAGTCCCCACACTGACGCCGGCGGGGCTGCCATCTCGTGCCTGCCTGCTGGCACCAGCCGCTTCCACGCTGCTCCCGCCGTGGCCTCGGCCACCGCTGTTTTCTCCTTGCTGGTCGCGCCCCCCTGCTGCTTCGCCTTTCTTTTCTTCTTTTCTTCTGGCTTCTCCTCCTTGCACCTCGCTCTTGGCTCGAACCCTGTCGGCCTTTCCACTTCGCACTTCACCCTTACTCCCGCTGGCCTTCTCAGCGTTCTGGTTCCTCCTCCCCCCTGGCTAGGGTTAGGGTTAGGGTTATGCTGCAGCGCTGCCTTCGTGCTGCCCCGCTGCGCTCCTGCTTCGCTTGGCTTGCCTTCTGGACCCCACAAAGCGCTTTCCCAGAAGTCAGTCTCTGGTTTCCCGCTTTGCCCCCATATCATCCTGTCCCAGAAGTCAACCTCTGCCCTCGGCCCATCCTGGTTCTCCAGGAATATCGACCCTCGCTGCCTGACGTCGTCCCTCTCCACCGACCTCCTTCGCACCAGGTGGGCCACGTAGCACAACATCAGGTGTTTGAGAACCCCTACATGGAAGGCATTGCCCACCAGCCTGAACCTGTCCTGCATGCGCAGCCCCTCTGCCTCGGTGAAGCCTTCCTCGAACATCATCGCCCGCTCCATCTCNGCGATGTTCAGCGGCNGCTTCTCTCCCCACTCGTCCTCCACGACCTCCTTGGTGTTCCATGATGACTGCCCCGAGGCCACTATGGTCGGCAGCTTTTCCCACAGCGATGTGCGGCCAGGGTCCAGCACCGAGTTCGGGTCGACCTCCACCCTCGCTGGTTCCACCAGGTCAAAGCTTGTCCAATAAGCCCTCTTCCTGCAGCACGCGCTGATTCTGCTTGCACAGATGACCACTGGCTCCACCCCCAGCGTGTCCGAGACGTATTTCCAGTCGGACGGGTGCCTCTTTGAGAAATCCGTGCACTCCAACAGGAAGTCTGCCTCCGGATTCACCGCTCTCACTGCCTTCACGATGCTGCTGACAGCTTCGAATACTCCGCTCTTGCCCTTCAGCCCCTGCCCATGCGGTGCCGCCACCGAGACCGACTGGCACGGGAAACCAGCCACCACCAGGTCTGGCTTCATGGCCGCTATCCTTAGCAGTCCCTCCTCTGATGCCCAGAACCACACGTCGTGCGGTATCAGCTGCTGCTCCTCTGGGACCCTTACTGCCGCCACTTTTCGGGCCGCCTCGTCCAGCTCGATGCCCCAGCAGCAGGTGCGGATGCCTAGTTCCCTCATTGCCCAAGGGCCTGATGCTATCCCGCTGCAGATGTCCAGCACCTTGACATCGCGGCGCTGCCTGACCCTNCTCATCATGACGCCTAGGATCTCCAACTCTCTGTCAGAGAGGTTCAGGGCCCTCCTCGCCCCCTCGCTATCCAGACTTTCCTGCCTCTCGCTAACCCTAACCTCTGCCATGCCATCCCTATTATCTATGCAGAAAGCCCTGAAACCCCATGCATCAGCCCCATGCTTAGACCCATCTTTTGATGCCGCGTCCACCATCGCTGGCTGCGTCTTTGACCACGGGATCGGCGTGGAGTGTAGCGCCCTTTCCCTCAGGTAGAGGTACCACGGCTGCCCCTCCCAGTCTGGCACCACGACTGTGCCCCTTGCCTTCATCTCCATGAAGCCTTCCACCGCCTGTTGGATCACCCTGGTCGGCGGGCAGATCCAGAGGTTGTCGTCGTCGCTCGGCTTGAAGCATCTTGCATCCCCCACTGCNCCCTCGCTCCCCCCCTCTGCCTCGCTCAGCGCCCCCCTGGCTGCATACCTGGCGCAGTGCCTGTTGTTCTCTGCCGCATATAGGTCCACTGTGTAGCCGGCCGCCCCCCCGTACCTGCCCCACTTCGTGGAGCTGCTCAGCTGGTCGAATATCCCCTTGCGGACCTGAAACTCCCCCCACCTTGACAGTGAGTCCACACCTGCGTCCTTCATGTCTGTGCCCTTCACCCATTCTGCTCTCAGCCGGGTGTCGTTGCGCATGCAGAAGTCAAAGATTCTCCTCATGATCGTTGACATCACCTTTGAAGAGCCCGCGCCGTTCTCAATGTACGCCACCGCTGCCTTCGCGTCTGACAGCATTAGGACTGACCGACCTGCCACAGCCTCCTGCTGCTCCAGCAGCGCCATCTCTAGGCCCTTCAGCTCTCTCCAGGCCTGCCATTGTAGCTCGTCGTCGTCCTGCCAGTCGCGGGCGACCCCCTTTCCAGCTTCTCCCATCTGCCACTGCCTGCAATTGCCATCCAGCCTGTAGCCGTACCCATCTGGGCTCGCGTCGCTCGTGATCCTCAGCTGCAGCGCCCCCAGGCTGCGCCTGATTGGTGCCCCCTTTCTGTTCCACACCCTGGCCTTTGTTGCTATATCCAGCAACTCGTCTCTCAGCTCCTGCGTGACCTCAGCCTCGCCTTCCCAGCCCACTTCGCTTGGCCGTATGAGGCTGTAGCACTCCTTGGTCAGCAGCCTCGCCGCCGGGATAGCCAGTGTCATTGACATGACCTTCCCCGCCACGCTCGCCAGGTCCCTGAGCGCTGCCTTGTCGCCCCCCTGCCGGACCGCCTCTGCCGCTGCCTCCAGCTTGTCCAGTCTCTCGCCGGGGACGAAGAACCTCATCTCCTCAGAGTCCACGATGATGCCCAGAAACTTCACCCGCTTGCTCGCACACCCCATGGTCTTCCCCCATGATGGCGCCATACCCAGCTCGATGATGTCGTGCAGCACCACTTTTCTGATGCGGTCGCACTCCTCCTGGGTGGGGGCTGAGAATAGCAGGTCATCCATGTAATGGATCAGGGCGATTCCCTGCTCCCGCCATTTCCGGGTCAGGGTCCTGAAGATCTTGGTCCAGATTGCGCAGCTGTTCTTGAACCCCATCGGCAGCCCCTTGGGCCTGACGAAAGCTGTGTCGCCCTGCAGCTTTGTCGTGTCGAAGCCCTCGGCCGCTAGCTTCGCCTTCGCCTCGTCATCCATCTGCAGCTTGCCCCCAAACAGGTTCCTGCTCTCCTCCTGGAGCAGGAAACTGTAGTATGCGTCTTCCAGGTCCAGCGTGAACATCCAATCCCCCTTGTTGACCACTAGGGGGACTGCGTTGAGGGACTCGTAGCGAAACTTCCAGCCCCCCACGTGCTCGTTGACCAGCCGTGCGTCGTTGATCAGTCTGAAGGGCGGGATCTTTGAAGGCTTCGGCGCCAGCCCGATCGGGATGATGTTGATGAGGTCCTCCTCATTCACCAGCTCCCAGCTGCCCTTCACCAGGACCTCCAGGATCAGGGCCTGTAGCGCCTCAGGGTGCTCCCTCGCGTCCTTGGAGTTCCTCTCGTTGATACCCTTGCCCCCTTCTCCGACCTTGATCTTGTAGCCGCCCTCCTTGATCCACTTCAGGATTTCTTCATCTGCCCCATAGTCTCTCCAGCGCTCCAGCATGCCCTCATCGCATATCTTGCCACAGGAGAACACCGAGGCCATCTCCCTCATCCACGCAGGGTTACCGTCAGGGGGTCTGGTGTATTCATACTCCCGCCCCACCCCCTGGGCGTCTGCCTTCATCCATTCTCCCAGCACCGCCATGCTCGGTGTGCAGGCGTCGCTCTCAAACAGGCCCCCCTGTTCTTCCCCTTCTTCCAGCGCCTTGCTCGTCGCCTCCTCAGCCTGCTTCAGCCACCATGCCTCCACGTCTTCCTCGCGTGGTTCCTCCGCCGGGATGACTTCTCCATCGTAGTCTTGGAAGAGGGGGCCCCTGGGCAGCCTCTGTGGCAACTTCCTGAAATGGCCTGGGCCTGCCCACCTGATGCTTGGTGCTGCCTCCTCTACCACTCTGAAACTAACCCTGCCAGCCTGCCTGCCTCCTTGTGCCCTTGCCTCCAGCCACACGTGACCCCCAGGCTCGCAATCCTCACCTAGCCTGAGGTCCTTCGCTGCCTGCCTAGCTATCTCTGGCACCTCGCTCCTCCCACAACCTTCAAATACTATCCACTGCCCCACTGCGTTCCTGACCTCCACAACTGTGACCTCCTCCCCTACCTGCCTGCCTGCCTCCCCCTCCTCCTCCTCCTCCTCTGCTCCTGAGAAATCAGACCCCCAGGCTGCCTCCCCCCCCTCTTGGGAGTCCTTGCCTTGGATAATATTATGGATAGGATCGCTGGTGAGGTATTTAGCCAATAGGGGGCTCTCCTCCCTCGGCCAGGCCCCCTTAACCCCTTGCCCCTCTGCGGCAGCGTCATTCCTAACCCTAGGGTCGGGAAAAGGGGTCTGGCTGCGCTCAACTTCTGCGTCGGCTCCTAGCTCACCCGAGCTCTTCCGAGCCCACCGCATCTCTTCCTTCTTCGCTACCCAAGCCTTGGCTGCTTCCTCCTTCGCCTGCTCGCGCTGCTTCTGTGCGCCTCTAACTAGCAGCCATCTGCTTTGGCTCCACGTGATATACTGGAAAAACGCTTTTAGCGATCCCAGCTTATGCAGCCACCANATGAACCGTTCCTCCCACCTCGCGCCTCTTCGCCCCTTGAGCTCTTTCCTCAGCCTCGCCTTNCTCACCTCNCTAAATAATTTCCTCTCGTCGAGCATGATCGCCAGCTTCGCTCTGTCGCTGCTGTTAACCTTGCTTAGCGCCTCNCTTTCTATCTCGGCCCCCTCTACTTCTTGCTGCTTCCTCGCTTCCTCAGCTGTGTTTGGCCCAGCTTTNCCAGTGTGAACCAACTGGAAACCTATCTTCGCTTCCTGGGTCTTTTTGACTACTGCCGCCGCTAGCCTTGCCTGCGCTTCGGGCACCCCCAGGCTGTGCAGCCCCTTGACGGGGGGCTGGCTTCTTATGACTTTTTCTTCATCACGAGCGGGCTCCACCTCCTCGCCTCTCGCCCTTGCCCCCTCCAACTGCGGCGGCGAAGCTGCCTCGCCTCCTCCGGGCAGCTCCCTTTCTCCTTCCACTATGATATGCGGAGATTCCTGAACCCTTTCCTCAATATTTAATGATACCCCTAATTTTTTCTGGCCCTCGGCAACCCCTGGCAGGAACACACTGCCTCTCNCTGCTGTCACCAGCGGCCCAGCCNTGACTATTGCAGCCNCCTCAGGCCCACTGGCCTCCCTACCACCCTCCTCCTCCCCTTTTCCTTTTTGGAAATGCTCCTTAACCCCTGCCACAGCGGCTGACCCTGTTCCTAACCCTAGCCCGCCAGGGGCTAAATCTGACCCAGCGACCCCTATTAAAACGCACGACCCTAATGTCCCTATTGGTGCCATTCTCGGCTCTGCTTCGCGCTTCTTTGGGCTGCAGCCTCGCTTCCCCAGGCCTTGGCCAGCTCCTTCCGCTGCTAGCTCGCTCGCCCAGTCCCCAACGCTATTCGCTGGCTGGGAGGCGCTTCAAAGCTTCTTTCCGATGCCCGAGATCTTCTTTTGGCCATGCAGGTAGCGGAAAGTCAGCACCTTCTTGCCATCCCTCGTGAAGGTATCCGGCGTGCCGTTGGTTCCACAATCCGAGATGCGGTGGCCCTGCTTGCCACATAGTGCGCATGATCCCTCGTATGCCTCCATGCTGGTGCCCTTGTCCGATCTGTCAAAGTCGGCCCTTGGGTGCGTATTGAAGAAGTTCAGTGGCGGTGCTAAGAAACCGCTGTAGGCCTTGTCATAGTAAGAGGCGTCGATGCACTTGCATAACCTCTTCCCAGCAACCAGCTCCCATTCTCGGTCAGGCTGCGTGG
>JGI24540J26637_10001570_pt1 | contig 10056 bp, 7 predicted proteins | sample NorSeaMetagenome_FD_26637 | JGI IMG/M metagenome (IMG submission 26637) | reverse complement strand
GGGGAGGATGTGGACGGGGGTGAAATTTTGGGGCCTGCCACGGAGATTCCTGAGTTTATTGCGATCGGCGCTGAACGTGGGGGCGAGAATGAGACAAAAGATGTCGGAGGAAAGAAGGAGAAAGGGGGGGAAGAGGAGGAGGAGAGGGAAGTGAAGGCCCCACAGGTTGCCACTGAGCCTGCCGGTTCTTCCAAGAAGAAGAGGAGGAGGAAGAAGCGAAAGAGCTCGTCGGCGGGGAAGGGAGCCGTGCCATTAGGACCCTTGAAGGGGCCTTTGAAAGGCACAGGTGGAAACAGTAAGCTTGTTCCCTTCAAGCCAGTAACGCGCCCACCCTTCCAACCCAACAACGAAATGCTAAGCAACCAAGAGAAGGCATGTGGCATAGTCGGAAATAAGTTTGGCGTAAATTTGATGACGACGAAGGAAAGGGAGCTTGTGAAGAGGGAGCTAACCCTCACAAGTGACAGAGGAAGGTGGGGTCAACTTCGTTCTCTTCAGAACCTCCGCAAGGCAGATATAGTTGAGGTTGCGGCCACGAGCATTAAGATTTCATGGGATCCGACTCCACTGCGTCCCTTCAAAACCTGCAGCTATAGAATCTGCATGAAAATTGGATGGAAGAATGGCTTCACGCCAGTTGTCGAGGATACTGAGAAGCCCTTTACGACCTACTGCGGGGTCAATTTGAAACCTGATACTAGGTATACATTTCATATAGCTAGCCTTTGCCAGAGCCCTGTGGACAGCAAATTCTTAGGGGCCAGGCTTTGCATCCCCAAGAGCAGTCTGAGGACAAAAGAGGTTAGGACTCTACCCCAAGAATACGAGGCTGCGTGGTTCTTCGAGGACGAGAAGGAGGCCACTAGAGAGTGGAGGAGCTACACTGGCGAATATAAGATGGATCATGAAGCCAATGACTTTAAGAATGCCATAAATAAGTTCGTTGAGGTTGGTCATACTGATGAGAGGTGCTGGAGCGGACTCAGGTGCCTTAAGCTTACATTTCCGGGGGTCGAGCCTGGAGAAACTATTCAAGGAGGGACCGCTGTGGATGTTGAGTTGAAGGAAGACAGGCTTTTCATTTTTAGGGCGAGGGTCTTTCATGGTTGGAAGGTCAAGGAGTACGATATTGTGACCAAAACCATAGTTAGGGGAGAGAAGGGGGGGATCAGGGACCTTTTCAGGGAGGCAAAGAAGGGGTTCGGAAGGTGGAGGGAGAAAAGGATTGAGGAGGCACAGGTTAGAGGGAGAGAACTCGTGGAGCAGGTTGAGCGAGGAGAGGTCCGACTACAGGGGGGGAAGATCGATGAACAAGAGATGGCAATCAAGATGATCCTTGAGGGAGGGGAGGAAGGAGAAGAGGGAAACGCTCCCGTTGATAGAGGGGAGGGAGTGTACGTTAAGACTGAGGTGACTGAGCCAGTAGATGATGACGAACCCATCATCATCAGCACTACTACGAGGTACAAGTCAAAGCCTCCGACGTCAAGAGCGAGTCTTGGGGTGTGGGATAAGAAGAACACCCGGGTTTGGAGTCAAGAAGAGAGCGAATCCAACGTCCCTCTCAACAAGTGGCACACAATAAGTTGTAAAATGGTCGGCACCGCCACGGCTAGGGGGAAAATTTACGTTCATGTTCCAATTGGTTTTCAGGGTGACTTGTTTATCGATGATGTTGAGGTAATATGGGGTGGCCCGACTGAAACCGAAAGGCTCGTTGACAGGGTCGTCGAGGCTTGCAAGATTGGGCACTTGGAGCACTCTGAAATGATTAGAATTGGGTTGTGCGACGGGAGGGACCTCAGCGCGGTGGATTGGGGGGGATCCAGTGACCCTTTCGCGGTGGTTAGGGTGGGAGAAGGAAGGTTGGAAAAAGTTCAGGAGAGGGAGGTTTTGCGCAGCAGCGTAGCCTACGCGAACCTATTCCCGGTTTGGAATTGTAACTTGATATCCTTGGCGAAGCCTCCTCCACCACCGGAGGTTAGCGCCATCGATAGAAGGGAGTCTGAGATCAACAAGACGGATGAAGCTTACAAAAAGCAGGTGGACCACGCCCTTGAGTGGGAGAGGAAGAGGTTCAACGAGCTAAGAAGGGGGGGGGCGAGCCTTCGAGAGGCGAATAAAACTGCGTCCAAGGAGAAGAAGGAAATCATGGATAATTTCAGGAGCGAAGCTGGGAACGCCGAGCTAAAGGCGGACAAGAAGGACCCTGATAAATTCTACGTAAAGATCGTCATTTATGACCACGATCTGGTTGGTGACGATGATTATATGGGCGAGGTGATGATAACCAAGCGGCAGCTGTTTAACAGCGCCAAGCACTCTCACAAGGTTTACTTCCCCGTCACTGGGGAGATTGGGGAGGGAAGGCAGAAGAGGAAGGCCACTGGCAAGGTCGCAGTAATTGTTAGGCTGCACGAATGGCACGACGAGGGAAGTCGTTACGGCGGCATAGTGAAGGCGCTTATGGAGGGCTCTGGGAAGCAAAGGGACAAGGCGATCCACTGGCTCATGCAGACCTTGAACACGGAAGTTGAGCTGAAAGCTGAACTGAAAAGGCTAATCGACGTCATGCAAGAGCCCATTGTCGAGGAGCTGGTTTGTCACATAAGCGACTCGAGGAGGTGCGAGGGCGCCTGTCTTGCTTTGATGGGACTTCTGGGAAAGAAGGGTCCGAGGATGAGGAAGACTTGGGGTTTCGTGCTCAGGAGGGCCCTCCAGGAGAGGATTCTGAGCGTTGGGGGTGCAGATGCGTGTGCAGAGGGGGTGCTAGCTTGGGACACGGGAAGCTCAAAGCTTAGGAGGAAGGCAGCCTGTTTGGAGTTACTGGGCGGGCTCCTTGATGACAACAAAAGCGTGTGCCTGGACACCGTGAAAAGGAACCCTAGGATAATGATTGCGGCAGTTGCAGGGCTGCAATTTATCGAGAAGGAGGCTGACTTGGAGGGGGGTGGAGGGGACTTTGACGATGACGTGCAGTGCGCTAGGATCGCCATGGCCAGCAGGAAGCTCATGATGGACATCCAGTACGAGGATCAGCTTGATGATGACGTGATCAAGGTTTTGTGGAGGATAAGGAGACATATACCGCTGGAGGACGGGCTGTGGAAGAGGTGAGTGGGGGAGGGGAGGGGAGGCAACACGTATTGATCAACACTAACCCACTTCGCTCGTCGGTCGCAGTCCGGCCCTCAAGGCTCTAGGAAATGATTGGAGAGATCTCCCGGATGACGACGAGCTCAAGGAGCTCACGGACATTAGAAACATGAGGAGGGCCGGAGCTTGGCAGAAGGCGCTCACCCAGTGGACGTTCTGGGTCGGAGTCGGACTGAGAATTATAGCGCCCGTCCTCCCCCTGGTGTGCATTGGAAAGGGAGGAGCATGGACGGGGGGGGAGGACGCTGGAATTTACTGCGCTGAAAACTTGGGCGAGTGGATGGTTTGGGAAGGACTCATACTCTTGGTAGTGGTAATCGTGGGCTACCTTTTCGAGTTCACCGTCAGGATAATGGGATGGGCGAAGGCGCCATTCGTCTTCACCCCGTTGATCCTAGCAATGGGATTGGCCCATACGGGGATATGGTCTTACGGGTGGATAATGTGGAACCGAAGCCTTCCAGCCATGGACTATACCTGGACCTTCACCAGCGAAGACGAAGAGGCGTACGTGGGGGAACAGATTTGGGGCAGCCCCACTCCTGCACCAACGCCGGCAGGAACGTTCGGAGGATACGGATGCCAGGAGGAGCTGGTGATGGACTTCTTCGCCATCCAAGCGACGCTTGGCGTGGTGGGATTCTGCTGGACCATACTGTTGTGGAAGCTGGCAACCCATGTCCCAAAGGTGGTAGACAAGGACAAAATGAAGGAGCTGGCAATGAAGGGAAGGACGGTCAAGGGGGTAGGTGTGGGGGAGGTGGGAGGGGATGAGGAGGAGGGGGGGGAGAAGGAAGGGGAGTCTAAGGTAATGAAGGAGATTATTAATGAGATGATTGCAAGGGTCGTCAAAATGGAGGAAGAAGGGCCGGGGAGGGGGGGAGAGGACGAAGAAGAGGAGGAAAAAGAGGAGGAGGTCGACGAAGAAGAAAGGGAAGGGAACTAACTGTCGTGTTGTAAAAAGATTTAGCTCAGCTTTTTTTCAAATCATAGAGAAGTAGGTGGGAGGTGGCGTTCTGGCAAAAGTAACTGCCTAGGGTGCCTGCAAGGTCCTTTAGGTCATTACGTACCGTCCCAGAGTCGACGCTCTGACAAATTTTGGTCAAAATGACGATTTTTACCTATTTCTAAAGTACAATCTACTATTTGTATCTATATTTAACTATATGTATCACATATTACAAATAATTTATACTAAAAGTACCTCAATAAATATTTTGAAAAATCGCCAAATTTGATCCATCAATATTATATATATTACCATATAGTAATAGATATGAGATGCATATATGTAAATAAAATAACATAGTACAAATATGAATTATTCATAAATTTACAATACCCAAAATTACCAATAATAATACTTAATATACACAATATTCGATTCAAGATATATTGGTACAGAAATGCAATATAAAATATTCTCAATAAAACACAAATTTGTCCATCAATACGACTTTCAAAATCGCTGTTCATTTTTGTGAGAAATCTGCCCATTTCCTCACTATTTCTTGCAAATACGCACATGTTAATGCGGTTCGCCAATCACAGACTAGATAATAGACCTGCATTTAATTTATCGTACAAATTTGCCATCATTACATCACTTCCTCCCTCCTTCCCTCCCTCTCTCATTCCCTCCCTTCCTTACTGGTTAAAATCGACCCTTCTCCCTCCGGCCATTTCCCTCTGGAGTTCCTGCTGATCCCACTGCTCGATTCCTACGCCTCCTCCGTGAACTTCTTCAAAGATCCTTTCCTGTTCAGCGTGCTCCATCTTCTGCTTGTATTTGTCCACCACGGCCTTGAGAAGCTCGTCCTCCTTCCCTTCCCAAGCCTCAAGGACTTCTTCGACGGTCTCGAGCTTCGATGGGTTGTGCTTTTCGTAGAAGAGAGCGAGACGCTGCCTGTAAAATTCCAAAGGCAGTTCTCCCTTTAGCATGGTGAGTGCCTTGTCCGTTTCTTCTGTGAGTTCCGGCTCGCACTTCTGCCACTCGGCCTGGAGCTTGTTCGCCCAGTTCATGACGACATTCTTGGCTCTCGCCCTTTTGCTCTTTGCGCTTGCGACCGTCATTCCCCTGTCCATCGGTGTCAGGAGATCGTTGGGGTTCACAGAACTCATTCTCAACTGCGAAGAGACGAGTGAAAGGAGTTAGTAGAAGTCTGAGCGATGCCATCTCTTATCTGTCAAGTCTCACACAGCCGTTTCCCTTCCCTTCCCTTCGCTTTGCTTTGCTTCGCTCGCCCTTACCTCATCTCCATAATCAATCTCATCGTCGTCTTCGTCCTCCTCATCACCCTCACCGCCAGCCCTTCTCTGCTCCCTTTCGTCCTCATCCTCGTCCTCGTCTTCCTCCTCCTCATCCAGAAATGGTCTCCCGAGAACCTGCAGGGGTTGGTTGTCGTAGTCCCCAAGGACCTGCTTGATGGCCCTCCATGCCTGCCACTTCAGTGCCGGGCAGTCGTACGCGTCGGCCAGCCTATGCAGCCACATGCAATTGCGGGTGGTTACTGCGAGGAGCGAAGCGAATGGCAAAAAGGGTTAGGACGAGGGATGATAATTATTGCGTGGGTTTTATTTTATTTTATATTAATTACGGTATGGAGGAGGTTGCGTCTTGTACCAGAAGTACAAGTGCATGCGAGTTTCGCTCCCAACGCTAGCAGCGTCAGCTCGTCGCTTCACTCCTCCCGCCCTTCGCTCCTCGTTCCGCTTCGCCTCACCTGCCCCGACAAGGTACTTCCAGCACCTTATCTCAACCTCGTCAAGCTCAAAGGTTCTGATGACCCTGATCACCTCCTCAGAAAGCTCGGGGGTGAACGATAGGGGTTCACCGTACAAATAACCAACAACAATCTCAACAGCTCCCGCATCAAGAGAGTCAAGTATGATCACTCCGTCACCCTCAGATGAAGCCAGCAGGGACCTGAGCCAATTGGAGCAGCAAGACAGCACGATTCGGTGACAGGGGAAGTTGGAACCATTCACCGAGAAAGTCACGTCGCAGAGCTCGCAGTCTAGCCTCATGTCATTTAGCTTGGCCCACTGATCGGCCATTTCCTGATGAGGGGATGAGAAAGTTGGATAGTGTGTCAGTATACAGAGAAAAATCGAAGCTCCAAGGGGTCTTAATTGTTTTTTGACCCAAGAAAGGAAATTCAGACATCAAAAACTCCCACAAAGCCCAAAAAGCACAGCACCAAACTCCCCCCTCGTAACTGCCCCAACCGCTTCGCCCATTCCTACCCACTCACCACGTTGGAGAGGATCAACTTTGCATCCTTAGCCTCATCAGGGAACTCCTTCTCCACCTCATCCTCCGATTCTTCTCCTTCTTCGTCATATTCCTCAGTTTCATGGCTAAACCATTGTTCTTCGTGGCTCGTCTCCATCTTCCTTGGATTTTCTCCTGGTGGGGGCCCTGGAGGGCCACTCCTAGGCGGCTCACGCGAGGGTGGTGGTCCGCCAGGTCGGGGAGGAGGAGGGCCGGCTGGTGGGGGCATTTGAGGTATGGAACCTTCCAAGTCGTAAAATTGTTTTTAAGAAGAACCGGAGAAATCAGGAGGATAAGAGAAAACAGTATATTCCATTGTATTGTTTGTGCATTAAATGTTCGTATGTCCTTTATTACACCCCCTTTAACGTACGCCAGGGTAGCGCTACCCTATTTACTTAATTGTATCGTATGTCAACCATATGTTCATAAGTTTTTAATAAATATTCCCTTTAACGCATGCTAGAGTACCCCTTGTCAGTCCTCAAGCTCGCGTAAGTTTTGTCTTCAAATCTCCCAGTGGCTCCAGCATCGTCAGTAGTGACGGAAATGGAAAAAACTTTTCTTTCAGCTTCTTGCTTCGGATAGTCAATTTCTCGTTCATCTCTTTTGTCTTGAACAGGGCAGCTTCAAGGTCGTAGCCAAAGTCGTCCGAGTCGTACTCTTCGTCTCCGTGCGCCTCCCTTTTTTGGTAGATTGCACCGTCCTCCGCACTCAGAAAGACAATTTCTGGCTCCTTCATTCTCATGACTTTATGCAAGATTTCGCCGTTGAGACGCTTCTTGATCTCCGAGAACGCAGGCCTTCCTTCTGGATCATCGGTCCAACAGTCCTCGATCAATTTGCTAAACTTGGGATAAGCACGTGCGAACCCTGTCAGAAGGAGCGGTCTTCATTATTTCCTAGCGTACAATCTTGAATTCAATATTGCAATACTCACCCCTTTTGTGCTCTTTCGACCTATCAACTTCCTCAACGACTGCAAGAAATACTCGAGAATGTTCTTTTCCACCCTCACCATCACAAAGAGGCAGATAGAGAACGAGTAAGAGTCCACCTTTGAGTCGTAAGGGTCACCCTTTAGGATATCGGGGGCTTCAAAAATTAGTGTGCCAACCATGGTCATGCTGTAGTCCTTCTCAACCGCCCTTGCTTCGCCGAAATCGGCGAGTTTCATTACCCAGTCGTTGGTCATGAGCATGTTGTCGGGCTTCAAATCCCCGTGGATAACGCACTCTCTTCAGCCCTGAGGTTGCGAATCAGTCAATCGTTCATGCCAGTACCTGGCATGGTGGAGGTATTCAAGGTTCAAACTCATCTCCTGGGCAGTCGTCATCAATTGGTCCTTCCAGGTCAGCCCACCGTGACGCTTAGGGCCCGAGCACATCTTCAAATGATCTTGAAGAGAGCCATTTAGGACGTACTCGAGAACACAGGCTAACACACCCTAATAACAACAGGAAGAGGGATCAATGCAAAGCCCGTAGAGTAAATCGCCGTCATGAGGTCAGTCCTGAGGGGGTGGATCGTGTCGTAGACGAACTTGGTCCCAGAAATTTCGTTACCAGTGAATGATGGGTGCCATTTGACGATATCCCAATCCATCATTCCCATGCCGAACGCCTGTAGAATGAGAAACATCATGGAATAGCCCAGAAGTTTGTGCATCCTGGATAGAATAGTGTACTTTGTGGTTGATCCGCCACTTTCGAGATTCTTGATAATGCGATCGATTTGCTTTCTCGTTATGGCGATGATGATGGCGAGCAGTGCCCACTCGAGGGCACCAACGAGTTGCGGCGCGACAATTTTGACGAGAGAGTCTTCGAAGAAGGACGGGAGGATGGCGTAAGAGACGATAGAGAAGACGGAGTAAACCTGCGTCGCTTGCACACCCCAGAGTCTCACGGTGCCATGGCGTGTGTCGCTCGAGTGTTCTCCATCCAGCGCCTGCTTCGTAACCTGGCTGATCCAAGCGATGAAGATGAACATTCCCGAAGACTGAATGGTCCAAAACGCAGAAAGAAGCGTGTAGGCGATCTCCTTACATTCATAAATTTTCAGGTTGTAGCAGCCTGTGAGTTGGATTCCAATCTCGCACCCTGCGGCAGGGTCGTTGTCCGCCGGAGAGCCAAACCTGATAAAGGCTCGCCAAGAAAATGAGTCTCCGTCATCCCAACACGGAGGTGGTATAGTGTGGCGAGAGAAATAGCAGGGGTCATGTCGGTCCAATTGTAAGCGCCTGTTGTTGGCACAAACGCAGAATCAGGTAGGGGGGAAGTGACGAGGTGTTCCAGGAGGTAATCTGCGACAAAGGAAGGCGGCTTGTTAGTGTTATCAATATCACCCACTTCTAGCAAAGGTCAATTTATATTAGGGCCTGACTATCGAGCAGCATCGTCATAACGTGGAACTTGAGCCTCTTCTCATACCTTAAGACAAGGTTTCTCGGGTCGAAAGCGGAAAGTCCTGAAATGCGCCAGGAACGAAGCAAAAATCAGAAACATTGTAAGTTACGTGCAAATATACCAGCATATAAGAGAGATTTCTTCAGCGCTAACGGTTGCTGATAATTTTTCGTCGTTACGCTCTTCGAGCCTTACCTTCACTCTTGAAAATATTGACGATGCAAACCACAAAACACACCAGCTTATGGAATCCACGTTCAACATGAGAATGGACTCAAATGAACCGCTTCGACTACGGAAGGATCGCAAAGGAGGAGAAAAAAGGGAATTATGAGGTACAATCTCATCGTCGAAAGAGGGTCTGTTGTGAAAGGAGAAAGAAGACCAACTGGACCTAAAGTCGGTATAATAGAAGGTAACAGCAGACGAAAGAAACTGAGGGTATTCAAATCACACAAGACTTGGGATTTGGACGTGAAAGAGAACTGCTAATAAGATCTGAGACTGGTCTGTTGTTGCACTCAGAAGGAACATTCTCGCAATAAATATTGCGATGATATTTCCCCGATTTTTTCTCTTCTCGTTCCTCATAATCACAACTGATGCTAACCTGAATAGATTTGTGCGCCATCCACTAATTGTAAGAGGAGGTGATACTGCCGACAACATTAAAAGTGAAGATGGTATGATTAATGGACATTCTAAAACAGATACTGATATTATGACGTCTTGGAAGGATGAACTTAGGGAGGAGAGAGAAAAGGCTATAAGGGATTTTAAAAATAAGTTGTATTCAAACCAAGAGAGGGAGGAGGATGATGACGACACCGAAGATGATGGTGAGGAGAATGGTGAGGGTGGAGGAGACGTGGATGGCACGGATGAAAGTGAGGAGGACAAGGTTGAGGACGAAGATGAGGACGAAAACGAGAACGAGGATGACGAGGATGATGATGATGAGGAGGAGGCCGAAGATGCGGAGGAGGACGCAGAGGATGAGGACAACTCCATCGCCAATGATATCGATGGCGGTGTGATCAAGCTTCCTCCCACCTCGGACGAAGCTACTGAAGTCGACGACTTACCCTCTCCCAACAAGCAGAAGATGAAAATGAAAAAGAGGAAAAAGGTGAAGAGGGTGAGGATGCGAGCGAAGCAAGACGCGTATCGCATTTGTTTCTCCTCCCTTGAGCAACCAACCCCTTGCTCACCCCCCCC
>JGI24540J26637_10001569_pt1 | contig 10060 bp, 1 predicted proteins | sample NorSeaMetagenome_FD_26637 | JGI IMG/M metagenome (IMG submission 26637) | reverse complement strand
GACAAAATCCCAACACATGCCGGTTCCAGCCTTTTAATCTAAATTATATTATTTAAATAACCCTAACCCTATGTTAGTTGAATAACCCTAACCCTAATCTAAATTATGTCAGTTGAATAACCCTAACCCCAAATCCCAACACATGCCGGTTCCAGCCTTTTAATCTAAATTATATTATTTAAATAACCCCAACCCAAATAACCCTAATCCCAACCATAAGTAAAAGACGGTGAGTTCTAGTTTGAAATTATGTCTCTATCACCTACAATCCCCTCCCCATTAAACCCCCCCCCTATCCCACCTAATAAGCATACAAATGAGCTTACAGATGTGGGTTTTCGTCCTGTTTTTGAAACGCAACGGCAATTCTAACTTCGCCCTGCACCATCCTCTGGCTTGCTTTATTGGCACCAACCTTCTTCTTGAGAGGGAAGTACTTTGGCTTTCCGTTTTTCATGTCATTCAGCTTGGTCCAGTTCATTTCGACCTGGCCCAAAAAGTGCCCGAGACCCCTCCTGTGCGCGTGGTACAAGCAGACCCTCAGTCTTGCCATTTTGGCATTCTGAGCTTCACTTGCCCACAAAGGGCAGTGGAAGGCGTTCGCTTTGCTGTTTTCCCACTTGGGAGTCTGCGATAACCAAATTGTGTCCGTCTCGCCGACCTTTTCGTCGTTCCAGTAGACCTGTCCGACGATGAAAGGGTCGCTAGTACCAAACAGGTGCGGCGCCGCCAATTCTGTCGCTCCAAGAATGGCAATCTTGGCGTACCTGCTCCCAGGAGGAGGCGCCATGAGCATTGTTGCCCTTTTGTTGTCATCCCTAGAACTGGGCCTGTCCCCTTCACTCCCCCCGCTCTCGATCGAGCTTCCTCCCTCAGGGAAATGATCGACGAAACCAGGCGCCCTTGGGATACTTTCCTCACCCTGAGGCGTGGCCACGCCACGACTCCCGATGAAGCTGAAGTTGCTGCTGAACAGGTTTTTCTTCTTCCCCGTCTCCTCAGTTCCGTCTCCCCCGGCGGAGGTGATACTGCCCCCGCCCGCGGAAGCAGCTTGCTTGGTCGCGAAGAACGTCTCCTCCATCCTCTTCGACACGACCTTGATGTTCCTCTCAACGGCTCCAAAGTGCTTGTCGTTGTTCTTGATCAGCAGAGAGTTCTGCGTTGTCATGATGCCCTCGAACGTCTCCTCAAGCTTGTCAACCTTCTCTCCAATGGTGTCCTCCTTCTTGGTGTCCGTGACGAGGCAAAGAGCCCTGTTCATTGGGAACCAGCTGACGTCCATGTTATCAGCCTGGAGCCTCACGAAAAGTTCGAGTCCGTCATCGTCGTCCCTATCCTGTTCCCAAACGAAAATCATGAAGAACAAGTAGTTCCACATATTGTGATCCTCCTTGATGTGCATCTCGAAGCCCTTGGGAGAGTCGTAAGCCCTGTCGAAAGTGACCTTCTCGTGCCCGCAAATGAAGCACATGTTGAAGGTGTCGTCGAGCCTTTCCATCTTCTTCTGCCTCAACTCGGAGAAGGTGTCGATAATGATACCGAAAACAACGTTCAGCAGGATAACCAAAACGAGGACGAAGTAAAGAAGGTCGAGCGCAGCCCTGATGTCGAGAGTGTTCGTCATCTGGTCCCCGATGCCTCCACTGCTCCTTAGACCGTAATCGAGAGTTACCAAGAAGCAGTCTGCCATGGTATCGCAGTGCTTCAGGTCGCCGTTGACAAAGTGGTCGTGGAAGAAGAAGAAGATCATTGTCTGGAAGATGTTGATGGCAAAGGTCATGAGCACCACGGTCATGCTGAGCTGTTTGATGGGGTAAATGACGGCGTTCAAAACGTCTCTCGTCGTACTATCCTTAATAATGATGTCAAGGAGAAGAAGGCAGCAGAAGTACTGGTTGTTGATGCACAGTGTTGCAACCACGACGTAGGTGAGGTAATAGAGAGTCATGCTATCGGTTGCGGTGTACATAAGACTGCCGATCTCGCTCATCTCCTTGTGTTCGATACCAACTTGGTAACGCACAGGACAACGGACGACGAGGAACAGAATGAAGACGAAGATACTCGTGATGCACTGGAAGACGTTCAGGATCCTGGTCATCACCTGGAACAATGGCTCGAGCCCGGGTTCCTGAGGCCTAATGCACTGGTGCATCCCGCAAGTTTCACCGGTCCAGTCCTTCCCCAAGTAATCGTGGTTCCCGTCGTCATCGCACAGGTCGAGGCACCAATCGTAGCCGTCCTCCCCCTCGGGGCACATTTTCGTTCCATAGGTGAGGACTTCAAGGAATGCGGCCCTTTTCATTGGAAGGGAGTAGTTGTTGATTGCTTCGAAGTTATCTACCGTGTCAATAATGCTCATAGTGGTCATGTTGTGCGTGGCATTGTGTGCAGGCCAATCGCAAACCCAATCCCAACTTTTGTCGAGTTGGCCTGTTCCTGTTATGAGCATCCCCACCTTGGCGAGGTTCTCCAAAAAGGTGAGCTGGTTCGTGGGTTCCATGCCCCCGTTCCTAGCACCCTCGTCGGCAGCAACCTCAAGGTAAATGTTGGTCCCGACGCCGTCGAATCCGGGTTCTCCCCACTTGTATCCAACGAGGAGCAAGAAGTTGATCAAGCAGGCGAGGAAGAAACTAATCCATGTCGCCCTCTCCTGGTTTCCGCGACTGAAGATAGACGCGAGGCCGCTGTCCTTCAGCACCTGCTGGTGCTTGATCTCGATGTAGAGGATCTTAGCATCCTCCATGAGACCAGTGAGCTTGGTCTCCTGGCTGTCACGGGGAACTTCCTCAACAAGCTTGTTCTTACTCGCATCGGCGAGATCGTGGCACATATCTGGGATCGGAAAAAATCTCCTCTGAAGGACACCGTTCCAGATAACCTCGACACTCACGACGTCCCTGCCGAGGATTGCCTCGATCTCAGGAGGCCACTGGATTTCATCCCTTAGGCTCGGTTTGTAGTCGCAGAGCATCTGCATCAAGACCAGGGCTTCAGTCTGCACCTCTCCCATACCTTCGTCCTCCTCTTCCTCTTCCTCCTTTTCTCCGTTCTCGTCGCCCTCGTCTTCCTCGCCCTCGTCTACTGCTGGCTCGTCACTAGCTCCATCGCAAGCCATTACCTGCAAAACGTCAAGGTGAATAACACTGAGAATTCTTTCGTAAATCTCCGAGCCCTTGCTTTGTCCCTCAAGGAGGGCCTCGAAGATCTCTAGGCCTGTCTTCTTGAGCTCGTCCTCTGAATCCTCATCAGCTTCGGGTCCGCCCTTGATCCTCATCATCCTGTTGAGGATCTCAATGAGCTCCGTGTTCATGGCAAAGTGCTTCTGGTTCTCCACGCACGGCCCTTGGATCACCTCAAGGATGGTCCCGGCGACCTTAATTCCCGCCTCGGTGCTCTCCTTGCAGGGGTTCTTACTCAAGAAGGCCAGGTAGTTCACGAAATCGTCAAGAAGGTTGAAACTCTTGTGGTTGTTGGGCTGCTCCCTACAAATATCTTGGTTGTCCTCAAAGTGGCCCTCGCTCATGAGCTGAATCGCACGGACGAGAATAATGCCGTCGGGCTGGTCAACTTCTTCATCCTCGGCCTCGACAAAGTCGGCAGGGACCTTCTTGGCGATGTGGCCGTCGCCGTGGTACCTAATGTCGTAAGAACCGTCTTCGTGGATCTTCTCGACCGTGGCCTTAAAGGGCTCCTCGCTCCACTTGGAACTCTTCATTCCCCCAATCCTCGTCTTCTGCCTTTTCGCCATGCACTCGTCACCCGCATCCAGAGCACCTTCATCCTCCTTGCCGCTGTCACTAGCTGATTGCACGCTCCTGGCCTTGTCCTTGGCATCGTCCTCTTGCTCAATGACCTTGTCCTGGTGCCACTCCATCATTTTTCTTAGCCTGTTCCTTATCTCCTCGAAAAAGGGCCCGGTCCCTCTCTGGTTGAGGTGCTCAAATATGGTCGCCTGGACCTTCTTGTTTCCTCCCTCTCTGAACATGAGGGCGACGAGCAAGTTAACACCTTCCTCGACAACGACCTCGTTCATGCCGTCAGCAATCACGTCAAGACAAAGGATGGAGGCCCCACACTCATCGAGGGCATCCTGAACGGGCCCAGCGGCCTCGTCCTCCTCCTCCTCTCCCTCGTCGTCCCTTTCGTCGATGCCCATCTTTCCAGCTTCTGGTCCTTCCCTCTTATGGAGACTCTCAGTCCACTTGGTCTCGATCATGGCCCTCAGGAGCTGGATGGTCCAAATGGCCGTGTCGACACAGTCCCTGGGAATGAACTTTTTGCCCTTCTCCTTCTTAATGAGGTTCCTCGTGTGAGAAATGAGCTTCTTCAAGGTTGGTTCGTACCTAATCTCTGCGACAACATCGTCTGCCTGCCTGGGTAGCTTGTCGATCAGGGCCACAAGGTGGTTCGTTCTGTCCTCCCTAACCGTATCCTGCAGGTCCTCGTCGTTGTCGATCTCCTTAATGAACCTTCTCAGGCCTGCGACCTCCTCGTTGAGCACCTCCTTCTCCTCATTTTCGGTGGGGTCGCCAATGAGGACGTCAACGTGAAGCGGCAAGTCAACGGCCGATAGGGCTTCTGTGCTGATACTAAGGGTGTCCATGGCCCTATAAAGGGCCCTATTCTGGTCGTCCGTGACCATGGGACTCTTGAGGTCGTACAGAGTCTTGAAACTGTGGTAAAGTTCGAAGAAGGTCTTGTCAATCCAGTGCATGGACGTTTCTTGATCGTCTTCCTCGTTGTCACCGCCGACACTAGTGAGCTTGTCCTCGTTCCTGAACTCTGTTCCCTCGTAGTAAACCTCGAGGAAGCCGTCAACGACCTTGGCGCTCAAGTAAACAAAGTGCATCATCTTTCTCATATCGTCAACGCTTACCCTGCCACTAAGGAGGGCCTCTGCTATCTCCTTGGGGGGCTCTATCAAGCTCTTGGCGCACTGCCAGAACTCAGGAGACTTGTTCAAGCCTGGAATGGTGATCTCTACCTCAATGTACGCCTCAAAGAATAGGTTCATGAGACCAATCTTGACATCAACGATGGTGCAAGGGTCCGCAATGGCGAGCATTATATTCTCGTACTGGTACAAGCTCTGCAGTTTGGCCTCGACTGTTGTAATGTTGGCCCTTCCTACAGCGCAACCTGCCAAAATGTTCAAGAGCATGGTATGATACCTCAAAAGGACGGGAGTCTTCCCAGCCTCTGCCCACATCTCCTTAGCGTGCTCCTCGGCATTTTCGTCCTCGAGGTCGTCTCCGGAAGGGGGAGTGGCATCCTTTCCGCCCCTGATGTTCATCATCTCAATCCTCTCATTGTACTCCTTGGAACTAGGGTCCTGGCAAAGGTAAAGGGTTTTTTTGACCCTTACGTTGCTCGTAAACTCCTTGATAATGGCGTACTGGTGACTAAGCTGGTTGAAGTCGGCGAAAGATACGATAGACTCAATCAAGTCCAAGTAATCAGGGTTCCTTCCGTTTGTAGCAATCTTTTCGGCGAACTCGCCGATCAGGCTCTCGGGGAATTCCTTCATAAGCTGCTCGTTCTTCCTGAAGATCTGGGCAATGACCCTGGTAGAGTCGATGCCATCGTCAATGGTCTCCTGCAGAAGGTCGAGGTTCCTGAAAGCCAATGACTGGTTCTCTGCGTTGTCCCTGACGAACCAAGTAAGGAAGGTGTTACAGAGAAGGAGAATGTTGTGGACCTTCTCGCTCTTAGTGGCCCCAAGGGACTTGGAGCCGATGGATCCAGCATCTTCGGTGTCCTCCTTGTCCTCGTCAACTACCATAACAACAGTGCTTTCGTCTCCGTCACTGTCATCTTCGTCGACGTCGTTGTTTTCGTCATCATCGAGCTCCCCAGCAAGCTCCAAGACTGTCGCAGCCACCTCAAAGGCTCCAAGATTCCTGAGAACATTCTGGATGTCAAGGTTTGCTGCCTCGTCTCCGCCGTATTCAAGGGTCTCGTTGTCAGTCTTGATAACTTCAGTGAGGTGGCCGAGGATTGCCATAACTTCGTCACAAGTTTCGAAATCCTTGGCACTCTCAAACTCAATCCATAGCTCGCTCTTCTCAGCGTGCTCCTCCAAAAGCTTGAGTTTCATGAAAAGCTTATCGTGGAGCTCCTCCTGCCAGCTTGTCGTAAGAAGCTGCACTTGCTTCATGTTGTCAAGCAGAATCCTCTTGGTAGAGTGGTGGACCATGAGAACCTGAAGGGCGTTCTGGACGAGATCAGGATAATCATAGTAGCAAAGGTCGATGAAAATGTGTTCAAGCTCGCCACTGCTGTCAAGCTCGAGCTCCTTGCTCGATTCAATAACGTTTTCGAAGATCTCTGTGGGGGTGAGCTTGAGCTCGCCCTTTTGCCAGAGCTTGAAGCTGTTCATAACCTTGCTCACAGAAAAGTCCTGAGAGAGCCTCGTGATCTCAGAGAGGGCCTTGACCATCTCGACCATTGTGGAAAGCTGGTCCTCGGGAGTACTGTTGAACCTCTTGGGAAGAGCCCACTTGGGGTAAAGATTCTCCTTAGCCTTGGTCATTTCATTAACCAACCTCGCAGCACGAAGGATGCGGAAGAGCTTGGCGACACGAGCGATCCTCAACATCTTAGTGAAGCCTCCGACGTTCCCTGGCATGATAGACTTACCGTACACACTAATGAAGATGATGATGACATCCATCCCAACAACGGCAACGTCCAAGTTGTGGAACTTGTCCTTGAAAAAAGTGGAGAACTTTTTCTTGACGACCGTCCAGCAGTGCATACGGAGGAGAAGTTCAATAGCGAAGATCGAGAACGTGATGTACTCGAAAAAGTCGTAGCCGAAACCCTCCTCGTCTTGAGCCATCTGGTAACCAGAAACGGCGAGGCAGAGGAAGACGAGAGCGAGGACTCCGAACATCCAACTCGTGCCACTCATGAGCTTAAGCATAGAGACTTGCCAAGGAGGTAGAGTAATTACTGCAATCTCAGGGTTGATCTTGGAATGCCTGCCGGTCAAGCGCCTGAAAGGCGACATGGCTTCTTGCATCACTTCTTCAAACACATCGTCCTGGGCGTTTCTGCGATCCAAGGACTTAATCAACGGGTTGACAATGTACTGGACTTGGGATGATGAGGTGTAGAATCGGAACTTCACGAGAAGCATGAGCGACTCCATCAAGCGGCGGGTGAAGATGTTCCATGTAGCGCCCTCGACGAGACTCTCGAGGTGTTCGGTTATGGCCTCCTGGAGGAAAGCGAACTTTCTTTCCCTTGATTTCTCCACAGATGGAAGAGGAGTCGGGGATTCGGGGTCAATCTTGGACCAGATCCTAGTCAACTTGGGCAAACGGACCATGTTCTGGGGGTAAGCGTCGACGTAAAGGCAGTTCATGAGGCATGTTACCGCAGCCCTAAACTCGTCGGGAAGATTCTCGTCGCGGATGATGGTGAGGAGCATATTGTAGGACATTCGCTCTTCAAGAAACTGCATGGAGATGTAATTCCTGTCGAGACAGGTCTCCGCGTACAGGTAGATCTGGGAGACAAAATACTCAGCCACCATGAGCTTCCTGAGCTGGATTGTGGAAATTTCCGTGCCCAAGGAGCTGAAGGCGCGAGCACTCGCCGTCTTGCGGAAGTGCCTCTGCGACGCCATGGTCTTGCGGTTGCCCCTCGCCGGAGTGTCCTTGCTTACGCTGCTGTTTGTGGCCTCCTCAATCATGTCTGCAGCATTCCCGCCCTTCTTGCGGACTTCAGCAATGAGGTCGTCGTCCCCAAGGATTTCCACAACCTCCTTGAGAGGAACGTTGGACTTGGCGTACAAGTGAATCGGAGAAAAGTCCTTGAAGGAATCGTGCCACTTCACCGTGATGGCAGGAAGTCCTCTCTGCTTCATCTCCCAGCCAGCGGTCGTTTCGTCGGCCTCGTAGGCCTCAACTTGCTTCCACTTGCACTCGCGGCGGTTGACATCGTCAAGGTCGAGCTTGATGGTGAGCTTGGAATGCTTCTCGAAGAACTGCTCAACGACGAGGCCCTGGTTGCCGTCGACGCCCTCCCCTGCGCAGTTACAGGTCGCGCGAAGCAGGTTGATGTAGTTGGCGTTCATTTTCGACTTGTTAATCATATCAACGAAGATCTTGATCTCCTTCGTCGTGACCTTCTCCTCCTGAAGCTCCATGTTTTTCCCAAGCATCTCCACGACGCACTTTGTCGCGAGAGTGGAAGTGGAGACATGCTTCAGGATGATGGCAAGGTTGTTCGCGATGTTCATTTGGTTCTTGTCATTCTCGTACATGGAGCAGAAAATCAGCCAGAAACAGGCCCTCCCAATGTTCTCGATGACATTCTTGAATAGTTTCTCGTGTTCACGGGTAATCTTGATGAGATGCATGTCGTCCCTGGTGATGGCAAAGGTTCGGAGAAGCTGCATGCAGCAGTCCAAAATGTTCTGCGAGGAGCGAAGCGAGAAGCGACGAGCAAGGGGGTTGCGAACGAAGCGAGGGGAAAGTATGTTAGATGTAGCTCTAGCTTTTGCTTTGCTCAAGCCCCCCGCCCAGCCGTCCTTCACTCCTCGTCAATTCTCACCTGCTCCCTGAAGAGCTGCTGGCGATTGCGGACAGTTTCCTTCATTTGCTCGACCTGGAACGACGAGGACTGGAGATGGGCAAGATCGTTGACGGAATAGGATAGCTCCTCGTCTAGATCCCTCATTATGCAAAAGTTGGTGAGCTTGGACATGACCTCGACAACCTCGCTTAACATAGCGGACACGGAGTTGAAGTCGCGCTGCATGAATGCGCTCTTGAACTCGACAAGAATTGGTAGAGCATCCATGCCGTAGGCGACGTCGGCCCTGCGGCTGCTCGGCACGCTAGTGATAATCATGGCAAGGGCATCGATTTTCTTGGGAATGCCATTAACGTCGAAGACGGCCTTGCCTTCAACCCTCTCGTAATTGTAGTCACCGCGCTTAAGGTAGCGGGCGTTATACGATTCGAGGAACATGGCGGACATATTGTGGATACAATTCTCTTGCGTAGAGGAACGGTGATGCGCGGAGTGGAGCGTAAACAAAGTGTTCCCCGCCTTCCCGTCGGGACTCGATACGAATTTGTATTCCTCTGCCTCTCTGTGCTTGTTGCTGTGTCCCTGGAGGGTGGAGATGAGGGCTGCGGATTTGTGCCACCGGGACTTGGGCTCGACGGCAAGGTAAAGCTTCGAGTTAAGGTGCCTGAAACGATACTGCTCTTCGTCGTAAATGAGTTTGCCTCCTTTGAGAGGGGCCTTCTTCTCGACGAGCCACATGCAGTTGGAGTCGACCTCGGTAATGTCAAAGAATGGTTCCATGAACGCATCCCTGATTCCCTTAACGCCGTGCCTACCGCCGGACTTGGAAGCGTCGTGGACGGATTGGCGGCGTTTTCCGGCTGCGAAGAAGTCAGTTTCCCCGGTGTTGGAAACCGGGGGCGGCAGACGAAGGTACGCCTTGGCCTCGGGGTCCATAAGGAAAATCATATCATTACACCGAATGTCAGTCTCCAACTCCGGGGATGCGTGATCGAAAATGATGAGCTTCCACGAGGTCTTTTCGAGGGAGCAGTTGACTTCCTTGTGCTTCTCGTCGGATCCCTCAATGGTCTTCTCGGAACAGTGAAGGAACTCGTTGTTCCTCTCCGAGACCTTGAAGTATACGTCGGAGGCGTTCCTGACGACGTCTCCCTCTTGGTCAATCTTGAGCCTCGGCATGACGGTCAGCCAGGAGAGGGCAGAACCGGACTGGTTCAGCATGACCACCAGGTTCTCCCTCTCGGTCTCTGCTGTCTGGGTGGTGGTGACTGTGATGTACTTGGAGGACTTGACGTGGCAAAGCTGGACCTGATCTCCGTATCTGACCTCCTTCCCGATGGACTTCTCCATGTAAGCGTGGTTGAGCTCCTCCTCATTGTGCCTTCCGTGATCGAGGGCCTTGAGAAGGTGAGAGGTGTCGTCTTCACTGACCTCCGCGCCCCTCTCGTCGTCGGATGTCATCTCACGCATCGAGTTACTCATGTCGGTGGACTCCGCGGCCTCGGCCTCCTGG
>JGI24540J26637_10001568_pt1 | contig 10063 bp, 5 predicted proteins | sample NorSeaMetagenome_FD_26637 | JGI IMG/M metagenome (IMG submission 26637) | reverse complement strand
AATTAGATAGCTCGCTACCTTCGCCTTACCTCCTCCACCTTCCCCAACCTTGTCCCCCCCCGCCCCCCCTCCATTTTTCAATTCCACCATCTCAATCTCCTGGTTCTTTTCAGAGTCGTCTCCGCCCTTTCCCTTTCCCTTCTTCTCAACGGCTACCAGCGTGCCGACACTTACTACGCCCCCAAGCGCCGAGGTTGCAAAGCACAAGTACCTCACAATGTCCATAGCGTCTGCTTCTAATGCCATGACTGCGCAGCCCGCAGCATCGTACCCCTCCCTTATTTTTGCCGCGAACACGTTGAGTCCCACCCCGATCACAGCGCACCAAAGGCATACGGTTCCTCCATTAGCCGCCCACCTAACCATCTTCTCCCTCGGAACAAAGTACCAATTCCTCAGCATCCCCAGCCTCGACCTCGCAACCAACGCTGACGCCACGACGGCCAGTGTAACGCAAGCAATAACGATCCCGTCGACGCAGTAAGAAGCGACCTTCTCCCAGGTCTCCTTGGAGCCTCCATCCCACTCGAAACCCTGTGACATTTTGTCCCCCATCTTCACCCACCACCTGCTAAAGCTATAGTAGTGCACGGTCCACACCAGCTTCCTATCCTGCGGGATATCCGGCATGTTGTCCACCATGGTCCTCAAGTCGAACGAGAAGCACATCCCGGATACAATTATCAGCCAGTCAGGGTTCACGTCGTATATCCTCTTCGACGCGACCTCGGTCGCGTGCTTCCAGTCGTTATCGATGTCCTCGTTCGCCCCCCACGTGATGAACCTGCCCTTGTTCTTCACGTCGTGGATCTCATTGCGGAGGTCCATCCCGATCACGTGCTTGTTGTCCTTGTAGTAATCAGCCAAATACACCAAGCTCTCCATCCACTCCTCGGCGCTGTACGCGTCGTTGGACCATATTCCGTCCTCACTGTCCTTGTTGCAGCACCAGGCAGCCACACTGTTGTGGTTATTCAAGAAGACGAGCAACTGAGATGAGAGAAGAGAATAGACAAAAGGGTTAGGCGAGGAACGAAGCGACGAGAAGGGGGGCGAGCTATCGTAAAGAGCAACATTAGGCAGCTCGCTACGCTCGCTGCCTTCGCTCGTCGCTTCTCTCCTCGCTCCGCCTCACCTTTTTGTCTGTCATTTCCTTCATGGTCAAGTGAAATATCTCAATACCGGATTTGCCCTTCAACGCGGGGTTCGCCTCCAGGGCAAAATCGGGCACGATGAAAGTGTCCCTGAACGTCAAGTCCAAACTGTAAGGCATCCTCACACAGTTAAACCCAGCGTCCACTATGTCCTGTACGATTTCCTCAAGGCCTCGCTTGTGCAACCCGTGAACACTGAAGAGCTCCATATGAGCACCGTACCAGTTCACGCAAGCCAGCTTCACATGGGCCCCGTCTTGATCCACCAGCTTGGACCCAGCAGTTAGTAGGGGCAGCCGGGCCGCATCCTCCAACAATCCAGCCTTTGAGGAACTCGATGGCCGTAGGATAATAAGTAAGGAAAAGAAGAAAAGTGCAATACAGTACATCTTGCCAACCAAGCTAGCTAGTGTTAAATCTAACAATCTACTTCACTACTCACAGGCTTCTGAGTTGCAATGTTCACAAACTCTGGTAATGTCAGCTCTTGTATCCGCTCTCCCATTCACTTCAACAGACGAACAATCTCCGGATACATCTCCGGACGCCAAGGATATTTTACAACCCTCTAATATCACTGAAGACGATAATAATGCTTCAGATCCAACCCCTGTTGATGCTCGTCCCTCAGACACCTCCTTAATTTCCCCTCCTCGTCTCTCAACCCCCCTCCTTCCACCCTACATTGAAGCTCAAAGCTTCTACCACGAGTCGTCTTCATCCCCCGTGAAAACGGGTTGGATGGAAAAGGACACTGTTCGTAAGCAAGTCTTAGGAATCTTTCCTAATGCAGGTCGACACCACGAATCGTTTAAGCGCAGGTGGTTCATGATCTACATGGACGGTACTATCGCATACTACCGATACCGGGACGCAGTTGACCTCGATGACCTCTGGGCACCCTCTGGAGGGGAGCTTTTCTTCGATGAGAAGGCTGCCAAGAAGAATGATGGGTGGATCGAAAGGGGGGATGAGACAAATAAGAAGCTCGAAACCAGGGGCGGACGCCGGGACACGGTTGTTAGTACGAGCACGAAGAAAGTGCTAGAGTTGCGTTCGGTTTATAAATTGACAAAATCCTCCACCTGCAAGCGTCACACTTACCACTCTACTTCGGCAAACGTTCTTTCCATCCAAGTCAACAAGAACACGGAGATCCTCGTCCGCTGCAAAGACGAAGATTCTTACTCATCTTGGCTGGCTGCGTTGACCAACTTGATTGACAAGCTGCTGGAGAATTCCATTGCCGCCAGGACTGGGAGAGGATTCCGAGCTCTAGGAGATTACGTTTCTCTCAAAATCGACCTCAACAAGTCGATCACAACGGACGATGATGATACCGACGACGATGAAGTCCAAGGGGACAACGTTTTGGGGACGAGCCACGATTCAGACTTTGTTCATATTGACCCCCCCAAGACCAGGCCTGCTAGCATTCCTCCTCCTTCACTAAAAATCCTCATCCTCGTGGTTGGAACTAGGGGAGACGTGTCCCCTTTCGTCGCGATGGGCCTCAAACTTAAGGAGGCGGGCCACACTGTCAGGATAGCCACTCATGCAATGTACCGAAAAACAGTCACGTCTGCGAACCTTCTCTTCTACCCGCTTGCTGGCGATCCCGTCAAGTTGTCTGGTTTCATGGTAAAAACACAAGGAAAGCTCATCCCCAACCTTCTGGACAGGAACGAGATCAAGGATCATGCCGAGGATATTCCTGAAAAGCTGCAAATGCTGGAAGAAATTTGCGAGTCCACTTGGCCCGCCTGTACGACTCCTGACCCAGAGGACGAACTCGCGACCCCGTTCGTCGCGGAAGCCATCATATCCAATCCTGTCACCTACGGCCACAGCCACTGCGCAGAAAAGTTGGGCGTTCCCCTCCACATGTTCTTCCCTCAGCCTTGGACTCCAACGAAAGCCTTCCCTCACGTCTTTGCTTCGATGGACCAGGGCCGTGGGTGGAGCAAGGAGAACGAATGGAGCTACTACGCCGTCGACCAGTTCTTCTGGCTTGGAACTGAAGCTTTTATCAACAAGTTCAGGGAGGAAACTCTGGGCCTGCCCAAGCTGATGAGGGGAGAACTCGGAGGCCACCGCCTCAATACCCTCTGTGTCCCCTTTTGCTACATGTTCTCTCCAAATCTCGTGCCCAAACCAAAGGACTGGCCGAAGCACACGGACATTGTGGGGAACTTCTTTGCTGCAGGAAAAAGTACCCACGAGGACAAGGCACTGCAGGCATTTTTGGACCAAGATCCCGACAACCCTCCGATATTTGTTGGCTTCGGGTCCATGGTTATTGAAGACCCCGACGCTTTGGCTGCCAAAATTTCAGGGGCTGCCGTCGCGACCAACACAAGGATCATCCTGCAGTCCTCTTGGAGTAAAATGGCGGCGGATGGCAACCCTCTGATTTACTGCCTCGGAAATTGCCCCCACGACTGGTTATTCCCCAAGTGTGCCGCAGTCGTGCACCACGGAGGGGCCGGGACTGTCGCAGCAGGGCTGAGGGCTTCAAAGCCGACTCTTGTCTGCCCATTCTTTGGAGACCAGCATTTCTGGGGGGAAGTCGTTTCCCGCTCTGGCTGTGGGCCGAAACCAATCCCAGCACAGACTATTACCAAGGAGAACCTCTCTAGCGCCTTCAATGATCTTAAGTCTGAAAAAATGAAGAAGAAGGCCCAGGCGATGGCCACCTCCTTTGAGTCGGAGGACGGAGTGGGGAATGGCATCAAGTCTTTCACCAAGCAGTTGCCTATTGAGGACATGGTTTGCGACGTCTCGCTTTTTTTACCCCAGGCGCACTGCGAGACGAGCCCCAAGACACTGTCTGCTCGCAGGTGGTGCTCGGAATGCCAGATGAAGCTCTCCCTGGAAGTCGACGCAGTCATCCACGCAAAGGGTACTGGAAGAAGCCACCACAACCGTACAAAGTATGTTCCTGTTGACTGGGGAACATTGGACGGGCCTTCGAATGCAATCAACGGGTTTGCACAGGGCGTTTTCGGGATGGGCCAAGAGATGGTGGGGGCTCTTACAGGTATGCTCGTCGAGCCTGTAAAGGGTGGGAGGAAAGACGGTTTGAAGGGTGGAATCATTGGAGTCGGAAAGGGCCTCAAGAACTTAGTTCTGCGTCCCTTGAAGGGCGGGCTGATTCTCGTTGACAAGACATCCGCCGGAGTCTCCGCACACATGCAGAAACAGAGCGACGACAGCAAGACACCTTTCAGGAGGTTTATATTTTACGACAAGATTCACCAGATCGGAAGCAAGATTGAGAAGACTTGGACTGGCGGGGGTGAAAATTCCGTAGGAAAGTGCGTGACAGAAGAGGACACCAAGGAAAGCGCCGAGACGTTGGCAAAACTCACTCAAGAATCCAAGGCTGACATCCTGCACGCGTACGACATTGCGAAAGAGTGCAGGGATGTTTTCGTCAAGAGCGAGGAAGCGAGGCTCAACGGTATGCCCAGCAACGCCAACCCCATAGTGATGAGGACTCTAACGAACGCGATCACGGAAAGTAGGAGGGGAATGAGCACAGAGAGGGAGAGTAGCGCCTTGGTTGGTGGAGCTGGGGACGGCAAAAAGGCTGACATAAAACTCATCTTTGACAGCTACTTTGGAGTAAAAGGTGGAAGGGTGCAGTTCACTGCTTTTGTATCTCAGTTTCTCTTTTCGCAAGAAAACAATAAAGAGACAATAAACGAATCGGGTTGATAAAGACACTCAGAGGCAGCTTACTTTTTTGCTACACAGGCATACTATACCGTATAGAACAACGTGCTCATTTCATGCCCCTCCCCTCCCCATCCCCCCCTCCTCGCCTCTTCAGAACGTCAATCTTCTCTATTCGACCTCCATCATGCCCCAGAGCTGCTCGGCAATCTCGTAAGAAGAGCACTTGGTGGCGTTGATGCTGAAAGGGTGGACCTCCTCGCTCTGGGGGATGGCGATCGCTCCGGCGAGCCTACCCTCCTTGGTGTAGTCGAACTTGATGCCGGTGATGTTGGCGTAAAGACTGATGGCGTGCTTCATGCGGGGGACCTCCTGCGATAAGAGTAGCAAATTGCGAAAAGTTTTGGGACGCGGGTGAGAAGAGGCGCCATATTAAGAGGAGGGCAGAGCACTCTTGCACAGTTTCACAGCCTCAAACGTCTCACCTCACTCTTGGAAGCCTCGGTCTCCTCCATGAGCTCCGTCTCGTTCTTCGCATCGGTGTTGTGCATGGCAATCCTCTTCTCGATCTCGGAGGTAGTCTCCTCGAGGACCTTAACCTCCTCAGAGAGAACTGCCTCCCTCCTGGAGAGCTCGCTCATCCTAGAGTCGTATTCGGCATTGTTCTCCCTCTCACAGCGAGCCTCAGCCTCGGCAACCTTCTGGCTCAGCACGTCAACCTGCTCGGAGAGAGAAGTACGCATCTCGTCAGAAGTCTTAGCAACCTGATCAACAACCTTGCTGATCATAGCAGCATCGGCGGCATCATCAGTATCAGTTCCACGGTAGAGGTCGGTGAGCTCCTTCATGATGTCAACAGTTGATTCCCAAGTAATCTGGTTGTTTGCGGCGACCATTTTTGATCTGCTGCGAGATAGAATAACGAGAGATGCGCGTTTTGTTAGTGAAAACCCCCGCAAGTAGGACAAAAATGAAAATAATAAAAGTGGCCGTTGCCTCGAACACGGAGAGGAGCCTTTTTTAATGATGATTAGACACTTTCATGACTTTCAAGGTAGTTCATGAGCATAAAAATACAATTACAACGACCCACAGCAAGTGATATGGAAATTGCGATAAATACAGAAGCACACTCACTGTTTACAAAATTTGGTAAAGCGGTTTGTCTTTTCTATTTCTTGTTTCAATAAGTTTGAAGAATAAAGGTGCGTTGTGGTGATTTTTGAGCGGTGATCATATCAATATTGTTATTTTTTCATGCTTGACTAATATTTCCGTACAAAATGACCGTTCAGTCTCACCAAAATCACAGGCATCGAGGAGAACGAGGGGTCTGAGTTGCAGAAAACTTCTCTAATATGCTAGGTGGACGGTCATTCGGGATGGCATCGCCGAGGTCAACTGTTAACTCAAACGCCAGCGGTACGCCTATGTCCTCCACGGGACTTGGAATGATGGGATTTACACCCCAGGCCCTCAAGGCGCCAAGAGGTGCTGTGGGTGGAACTTTTCAGACGATCAATGGCGATGAGGGGGGTAGCAGTGTCGCAGATAAGGAGAACGATACTTTATTTGCGTTGAACATGGGCCACTCACCGGGAGAGGTCTCAATGAGGAAGGTTGGTGGAAAGAAGAAGGTGAGTTAGTTATGGATGTTGCGAACAGGCGACGACGGCACGCCGGCTGGGTCCAGAACTAACATCCTTCCCTCCTTCCTTCCATTCCTCCCTTCTCCCGTCCCTTCCTCTGAATAGAATTCTAGGCGCTCAAGCATAGGGGACCTCGAAGCTCTTCCAGCTATCAACTTGAGCGAGGATGAAGACGAGGGAGGAAGCGGGGAGGCGAACAACGAAGGCGGAGAAAATAACGACAGCAGCACCAACCCTAACGACGTGTCTACATTAATGTCATTTGACGAGTATGCGGAGTTGCAAAAGGAAAATGAGCCCTCCTCCCCCTCAATGCCCCCGCCCGCGCCTAAGACTCCTCAGTACACCATTAGCGGTAGCGGCAAGAAGAGTGGGAGGAAGAGTAAGAAGAAGAGCAGTAGCGAAAAGAGGAGGAGGAAAAACAAGCTCAAGATTTCCCCAACCAAGAATACTCAACCTCACGATAATGTCGGCATGCACACACTGCTTCTGTCGCCTTCGCTCATTTCGGCCGCCTCGATGTACGCTACCCCAATGCGTTCTTTCAATCCGCCATCCGACTCCAACGAGGGCACCCCCCCGCAGAGCCCAAACGAGGACGGAAATGTCACACCAGAGAATTTCCACAATTTTTTGGACGGGGTGAAGTCAGGCATCGCGAACGACGCATCCGAGCTCTGGAGCGGATTCCAGAACCTCTTCGGGTACAGGAACGTTGGCCTCACGCAGTTCAACACTATCCACACAAACAACAACAATTCGACGTTCACAGCCGAGGAGATTGCCGCCACGGCCGAGAAGATTAAGAACACCTTCACCATCCCATCCAACCTAGTGACTCACATCGCAACTTCCGTCAAAGGCCCGTCTGCGGCAGAAAATGACGCTGCTCTCCGTCAGCGCATGCCCGGCCTTTGGGGGGAGGGTATGGTGAAACACAAGGGCGACACCACCACAACATCAACCACGGCTGCCCCCAAAACTACTGTCGTTAAGGGAACAGTATCAAACCACGTCAAGACTCTCTCTTCTCCTCCCCTCGCCACCCCCTCGTCGACTACTGCGTCGAAACTGGAGGAGCTGACGGAGGAGGAGGTTCTCAAGTCGACGGCGAACATCGTCGAGTCCCGGAGCTCCGCATTTGGGGAAAGGATCACAAAGAAGCAGCCAAATATCAGTGGTCTAGGTGTTGTCAAGAAGCCGCCTTGTACTCCTGTGAAGGACAGTGTAGACGATGCCCCTAAAGACCCTAAGGCTGCGATGCTCGCCATGCTCGAGGCAAGAAACAAGCCTCCCGCCCCATCTTCTGCCCCACCCTCTGCCTCACCACTTGACCCACGTGCCAGCCTCCTCAAGGCACTAGCGGCGAAATCCCCTCCAAAACCCCCTCCGGCAACAAGTTCGGCGTCCAAAACTCCCAAAGTTACTTTTGGGGAAGTTGGCGATAACGTCAACATCGCCCAGCTCGAAGGAGGAAATGGTAAGGATTTCAATCTATTCTGGGTCCTTCCGGACAGTGCGTCACCCTCGAACAGCACCCCATCCACCGCCCTGGTGCTGAACCCATCAAGAGTCATTCTTGTCACGACCTCGGGCCAGACTGGAACGATTTCGTGGTCGATGTCGAGGGACAAAATCAAGTCCCTCACGATCAGTAACAGTGGACCGACGGCGACGCTCCTCTTCAACGACGAGAGTAGCAAGAGCTTCACTTTCAAGACTATGGAGAATTGCTTTAGTTTTGTCCAGGTGCACTATCAGGGTGGGAAGAGCGACGGAGAGAAGAAGAAAGAAAAATGTACGCCTCCTCCAAAGCCAAATGCAGCATCTCACTTCGAAGCGACCATGAGCAAACTTTCCTCCAACGACAAGGAGGCGGTGAACAAGTACCGAAAAATGCTCAAAATGAGACTTCCTGAACCCGTCGTGAGGCACAAAATGAAACAGGAGAACTTCGACAGGGAAGAGCTCGTCGCGCTAGTCTTCATGGCCGAAGGCGAAAAAACGGTGAAGCCTGCTCAGACGACGGAGACGACAAGCAACGAAGGACCGCCGAAGGAGAACAAGGCTAAGGTTTCCGACGAGGACGAGGGCATTTTGAAAAAGTATAGGATGATGCTTAAGCTCCACGTTCCAACGCAGGCGGTTATTCACAAGATGAAGATGGAGGAAATCGATAGGAAGTTGATTGTCCACTTGTTCCCAGAGGAGGGTCAGGATGGGAGCAAAGCGGCTGCGGACGAAAAGAAAGCCGCCCCATCACTCACCGCTGCCGAGGAGCAAATCGCGAAAAAGTACAGAACGATGTTGAAAATGCACGTTCCCCCCATGGCAGTGAAACACAAAATGGGTCAAGAGGGGGTCGCGAAGAATATTGTAAACGCGCTATTTCCTGACGAGAACGAGGACAAAAAGAAAGGTCCTGGAGGGTCTGGCTGGAGAAAGAACGCCGGCAAGGGTGCTGATGACAAGAAGGAGGCAGGGAAAGGTGATGGAAAGCAGAACAAGACAAGAACCGGAAGGAGGACAACGGGTGACACGTCGATACAGCTCAAGCAAATTCATTGGACTCCCTTAACCGACGACCAGGTGAAGAAGAGCGTTTGGGGAAGGGTGAGAAAGACCGAGACGTTCGGCGGCCCTGGAGAAAATGAGAAGAAGGGAGACCTCAGGTGGACGGCGAGCGTGGACAACTCCGACATTAAAATGATGGAAGAACTCTTCCACAAAAAGAAAGGGGGCTTGAAAAAGACCGACGCTGGGAAGGAGCAACCAGGGAGTGCCAAGAAGAAGCAGAAGAAGATGGCTGGCTTGATTGATATGACAAGGTGCAACAACATTGCAATTAGTCTCAAGGCCTTCAAGGAGTTCACATTCGACGAAATCGTTGAGATTCTCAACACCCTGGATCCCCAAAAGAAGATTGTCGGTGACAGGGTCACGTTCCTCGAGTCGGTTCTACCCAATGACATCGAGGCCAAGCAGATTGCAAACTTCAAGGGCGCAAACGAGGAGCTCCTTCCAGCGGAACTATTCTTCAAAAAGCTACAGGGAGTGAACAGGGTCGCCGTCAAGATCAAGGTCATGGCAACCTTGGACACATTTGATTCCAACCTTGAAGATCTCAGGTCTCGCCTATCGATGATCAGGAGGGTCGGCGAGCAAGTCATGAGAAGCGAGAAGCTCCAGAAGGTCCTCGAAACTATCCTCGCGATTGGCAACATTATGAACGAAGGCACTAACAAGGGTGACGTCGGAGGATTCACATTTGACAGTTTGTTGAAGCTCACGCAGACCAAGAGTGTAGATGGAAATACGACGGTGCTTGACTACATCGTAACGACTTTTGCAACAAAAGGACAGATCGACAACCTCAGGCTCGAAGGAGAGTTCGAAGAGAGCTTCAAGGCCAGCAGGATCAACTTCGGGGAGGTTGTAGCTGAGGTGAGGACGATGAAGGGGAACGTCCAAAGATGCAAGGGAGAGCTGAATAAAATGAAAACTGACGGAGCGGCGGTCGGAGCCGCTCCCAAGAAACAAAAAGAGGCTCCTAAAAAGAGTGTGGGACGAATCAGTTCCGCC
>JGI24540J26637_10001564_pt1 | contig 10072 bp, 5 predicted proteins | sample NorSeaMetagenome_FD_26637 | JGI IMG/M metagenome (IMG submission 26637) | reverse complement strand
TGATAGTTTTAATGTTGGATTAAATTATTATAGTTCTAATGGTGTGTATTTTGATACATTAGCAAATAGTTATGGTTGTGATAGTATTATGGAAACTATCTTAACAATTTTACCAAATTCGTATTTACAATTCAATGACACAATTTGTAGTAATGAATCTTATTTTTTTGCTAATAATAACTACACAGTTTCTGGATCATATTCAGATACTTTATCAAATATTTTGTCATGTGATAGTATTGTTTCTTTGAATTTATTTGTTTTGCCTTATTCAACTAGTTCAACAAACTATTCTATTTGTAGCGGAGATAGTGTGACAATAAATAATAATAGTTATTTTACATCAGGAACATATTTGGATACTTTAATTTCCTCTAATTTATGTGATAGTATAATTGTTACAAATTTAGTTGTCAATGGGTCTTTAACTTATTTGAATGAACAAACTATCTGTTTTGGTGAAAATTACTCTATTGGAAATAGTTCATATTCTTCTCCAGGAATATATTTTGATGTTTTAGTAAATCAATCAGGATGTGATAGTAATGTTGCAACCAATCTATCTATTCTTCCAACAGAATATCTATTCCAAAATATTAATATATGCTCTGGAGAAACTTATGCTGTTAATTTTAATAATTACTCATCAACTGGTGTATATGTTGATACTCTTAATACACTTTTTGGATGTGATAGTATTATCACTACAGATTTACAAGTAGATATACCTACAGCACTATTATACCTTTCTGGGAATACAATTATTGCAAATGTTTCTAATGGAGTTGGACCTTATGTATATACTATGCTTGGTCCAAATAATTTTTCAAATACAATAAATAGTAATGGGGGTGGAGAGCCATTTTACCCAACGACTAATGGGATTTATTTATTTTATGCTTCAGATGCAGTTGGATGTTTAACAGATACTCTATATCAGGAATTTAATCTTAATGTTTCTGTTGATGAAATATCAATGGATTTCACAGAATTAAGAATGATTACAGATTTACTTGGAAGAGAGGTGCAATTTAAATATGATACTCCTCTTATTTTTATTTATAAAAATGGAGTTGTTAAAAGAAAATACTTTACTAAATAGATATTTTAAAATTCATTTTGACTCTCTTCTTTAATATCATCATTTTTGATAGTAGATTTTGCCTTTGAAGATTTAAAATTAAGTTTTCCAAATGTATATTTAAAACTTATCCCAATTGAAGTGAATAATACTTTTCTTTCTGAAATCTGAGAAAAGTTATCACCTTCNAGTTCTGTTGNAAATANNTTTTGACCATTTTTTGCAAATGGTTCAATTATTTTAATTCCAAGTGAACCTCTCTTATTTTTAAAGTCTTTCTTAATTCCAAAACTCATCATAGAGAAACTTGTTGAAGATCCTTGTAAAGTTTGAGATGGGGATCTTGTAAAGGCAAAACTTTCTGCCTTCCAATTATTTTTAAATTTAATTGTAAAACCAAAATTATAATCATAAAGAATTGCAGACCTATTATTAAAACGATCATCCTCAGATTCATACGAGTAAATATTAAAACCAGTTCTTAAAGTTAAATTATCAAATCTTAGAGAGCCATAATAATTAAATCCGTAATATTTAACTTGTCCAATATTTTGATATGAAGTTATTGAAGTGTCATTACTAATATTTACAACTGATTCAAACATGTCTTTACTATCTTTCAAATATAAGTAATAACTTCCTTGATATTTTTTTCCAAAACTATTGTATCCTAATTCAACTTGTTCTGTTAACATAGGAGTTAAATTTGGGTTTCCTATTGTAATATTTTTATTGTTAGTTAAGTTGGTATTTGTATTTATATAGCTACTACTTGGTCTACCTATTCTATTATTATAACTTATTTTCAAACTTTTACCAGTAGATAGCTTTTTAGAAAATGTTAAATTAGGAAGATAGTTGTCATAGCTATTTGTAAACTCTTCATTTGATTTATTTTCCCAATCCCCATTAATAACTGTGTTTTCATATCTAAATCCTGCAAGCAAACTAAAATCATTAATTAATTGAAGTTTTGAAGATAAATATAAGGCATTAACATTTTGAGAATAATTAAATGTTTCAGGATTAAAAATATAATCTGAACTAATTAAGTCTAATGTATTATAATCCATTTTTTGATCTCTATAAATCACTTTACCACCTATCTCAATTCTATGTTCCCCTACAGGATGAGTATAATCTATCTGAAGTGTTTGTTCTGTATTTGTTTCATCATTAATATTTTCTAAATTAACAGTATTATCAAGTTCATTAATAATTGTACTTCCATTTTTAATTTTTGCGCCAATTTGATAGGATATAGATAATTCCTTATCCTCATTATCTTCAAATGTTTTTATATATGTAGTATTCCAATCAATATTATTAGTTTTCTGCTTTGAATCAACATTTGAGCTATCTGAATATGATAGTAGTGGATCATTTGTTGTGTATTCTAAAAGTGTAGAACTTTCACTTGGTGTATTTCTGCCTCTGTATCCAATATCTGATGAAATAGAATTGAATGCATTTATATCATAATACATATCTACGCCAGCTCTATATCCCATCCACTGACTTCTACTTTCTCCGTCGTTTGTAAGAATATTAGTATCTGGATTTTCACCCCAATCTTTTCTAATATATGTGTTTTCACCATCTCTAGGCCAGCTGTACCATGCATTTGCTCTTGCTGAAAGACTAAATCTTCCTTTTCCAAGAGTTAAATTAAATGAGTTTCTATTACTTCTTGTACCAAAAGATCCATTTAAAGTAGCTTTATAACCATCTATAGCTTTTTTCTTAGTTATAATATTTATTATTCCTGCATCACCTTCGCCATCATATTTAGCACCTGGGCTAGTGATAATTTCAACACTTTTAACTTGATCAGCTGGAATCATTTGTAATGCAGAAGATAAATCACCATTTAAAAAACTTGAAGCCTTTCCGTTTAATAAATACTTAATATTTTTTGAGCCTCTAAGTTCTACATTTCCATCAAAGTCAACAGAAAGGAGAGGAGCTTTTCGTAAAACATCTGTAGCATCTTCAGAAGCTCCAGCATCATCGTTTTCAGCATTATAAATGATTTTATCTAATTTAGATTCATATATTGGTTTTTGCTCATCAATTGTAATTTCCCCAAGCAATTTTGAATCTATTTCTAAACCTATTTCTTTTAAATTAATATCAGGATTTTTTTTAGTAAGCTTAAACTCTACTTCTTTTAATTTATATCCTAAATATTTAATCTGCAGGATATAATCACCTATTAAAATTCCTGAAAAATTAAATTTCCCATCTTCGTTAGAAATAGTTCCTTCAATTACTTTATTCCATTTTGTATTTACAATACTAATATTAGCAAATTCTAATTTTTTACCATCATTTAAATCAGTAATTTTTCCACTTACATTTCCTCTAAAATATGATGAGTTATTTTTTTTATTAAAACCTGAAAAATCTCCACTAGGTCTTTGACCAAATATTATCATCGGAAGACATAACATTAATATAAATATTTTTTTCATAAATCTTTTTATTTTTAAGTAAAGGGAAAGTTTAGATGAATTATATTTTACAACTCATTCCAAATAATGATTTTTCTTTTATTATTTCAGCTACTCCTTCAGGGACCATATGTTCCCATGTGCCTGATTCACAAGACTTAATTTTTTTCAAAACATCTTTTGAAAAGATATTCAGATATTCAGAGTTATAATTTATATCTTCTATTCTTTTGTTATAATATAAATATTCATATATGGATTTAGCTCTTGGGTGAATAGGAATATTTGAGCTATTTTGAAGTATTTTATCCGAGCTTGGTTGATAAGGGTATAAGTATATTTTAATATCTCTAGATACAATTATTCCAAAGGCCTCCATAATACCACCATTTAAGTTTCTGTAGTATTTTTCGTCAAACATTGAAACTAAATTATCAACACCTATAATAAGACCCATCCTAGCATTAGTATATTGAGAAAGATATTCTGTTAGTTTATAATATTTTTTATAATTTGAAATCATTACTGTATATCCTAATGAACATAGAATATCGGCTCTATCTAAAAAATCTCTTTCATTAACTTCACCTTCAGACTTAAGGTTTGATAATGTAATTTCTATTAATATTTGAATATTATTTTCATCAACTTTTTTGTTCTGCTTAAATTTTTCTAAACCATTAGTAAGCATGTCAATATTTACTTTAGTGACTGGACGAAAACTACCTCTAAGGGTTAATATGTTTTTTTTATGTAATATATCTGATGGGTATTTATTCTTTCCATCTGGAGTAAATATCACTGCATTAGTCATATTTTCTTTTACAAGGGTAAGACTAAGCAGTCTATTATCAATTTTGTCAAAATTTTCTCCAACAACTTCAACCATATCAATTTCAAAATTATCTCTACTAAGGTTATCATAAAGATGATTTAATATTTCTTTTGGATTTGTTTCATTATAGCAGGCATGTAAAAGGTTTATTCCAATTATTCCTATAGTTTCTTGCTGAATTTTAGCTTCTTGATCTTTAAGTCTAACATGAATTAAAAAATCATTTGCAGGACCATCAGGTGTTAGCTGAAACCTTAAGCCTATCCAACCATGACCTTTCTTTGTTTTATCATAATTTATTGTCGTAACTGTGTCAGCAAAAGTAAAGTATCTAGTATGTTTGAAGTTTTCTTTATTTAATCTTTCTTCTAATAAATCATATTCTTTATCTAACATTTTAACAAGCCTGGATTTACAGACATATCTACCGTTTTTTTCTTTTCCGTAAATAGCATCTGAAAAATCTCTGTCATATGCTGACATTGTTTTAGCAATAGTTCCAGAAGCACTTCCAACTCTAAATAACTGTCTTGCAACTTCTTGACCAGCTCCAATTTCTACTAATGAACCATAAATACTATTATCAAGATTAATGCTAATAGCTTTTTGACCAGGGGTAAGTATTATGTTTTTCATCAATGTAAAAGTATGAATTTAATTACATACAAAATTAAATACTTATATTGAGATTGAATTAGTTATTATCTATAATTTTACAAATATATTTTAAAACATGAAAATTACTTTATTAGGTACTGGAACTTCACAGGGAGTGCCTGTAATAGCTTGTGAATGTGAGGTTTGTTTATCAAAAGATACCAAAGATAAGAGATTAAGATCATCAATAATGATTGAAGTTGATGGCATAAATCTTGTTGTTGATACCGGTCCTGATTTTAGACAACAAATGCTAACTCATAATGTGAAAAAAGTAGATGCTATTTTATTCACTCACGAACATATTGATCACGTAGGGGGTTTAGATGATGTAAGATCATTTAATTACAAATGGAAATGTGATATGCCAATTTACTGTTCCAGTAATGTTTTATCAGCTTTGAAACATCAATTTTCTTATATATTCTCAAATTCTAAATATCCAGGTGTTCCAAAAATTGATGTTAATATTATAAGCAATGAAACTTTTAAAATTTCATCTACAAAAATTATACCTATTTCAGCAATTCATTATAAATTACCTGTTTTTGGCTTTAGAATTAAAGATTTTATCTATTTAACGGATTTAAGTTTTATTTCTGAAAAAGAAAAATTAAAAATGGTTAATGCTAAAGTAATTGTATTAGATTCATTAAGAAAGAAGCCACATATGTCTCATTTATGTTTACAAGAATCAATTGATTTGTTATTAGAGCTTAAGCCAAAGAAGGCATATCTAACTCATATAAGTCATTTTATGGGACTACATTTAGATGTTAATAAAGAAATCCCTGATTTTATACAACTTGGCTATGATGGCCAGGTTATTAATATATAAGTTTTTTAATATTATCTTATACAAGATATTATTATATATTTGTAATAATTAATTAATAAATAAATAAATGAAGTATTTTAATATAATTTTATCCTGCATATTATTTTTCTCAAATTCTATTTTAGCTACAAAACATACTCACGATGATTCTAATGAAATTAGATATATATCTGAAGAAATAAGATTTGATAATACCGCACAACTTAATTTGAGAAGTCAAGATCCTTGGAAAAATTTCTTATTAGAAAATCCAAAATGGTTTACTTATTTTAATGAGTATAATTATAAACCTCACCGTGCTTTTGGATCTCCTATTAAATTAATATCTAGTGGAACAACTGAAGAAAAAGTTAATTTCTTTATTAATAATAATTTAACCGAATTTAATTTACCGAATAACTTATATCTAAACAATAAAAATTCTAATTCAAAATTCAAGCATTTTAATTATTCTCAAAGTTTCAAAAATTTAGATGTTATAGATAGTAGATTATATATAAAACTTTCAACTAATGATGAAGTAATTGCTTTTGGGTTAGATGTTTTTTCTGATATTAATATATCTGTTAATCCTACTATTTCGCCTGAAGAGGCTATTTTAAGTTCATGTTCAAATTTATCATATCCAATTATTAACTCTGCAGTAGAAGATAATCTAAAAATTTTACCTATCCCTTCAAATGGAAAATATATATATCACTTGGTTTATATTGTGAAAATTAATACTAAAATTTCTCAAGGACCTGCAAATTATCTTTGTTATGTTGATGCTAATTCTGGTGAGTTACTGATGAGAAAAAATGAGGTTCAATATGAGGCCCCACAATCTTCAACAGTTAATGTTAAAGGAAATGTTTTTACATCTAATCCTTACAATCCAACATCAGATGAAAATTTAGTTGATTTAAGAGCAACTAATGGAAATACAAATTATTATTCTGATGCATCTGGAAACTTTAATTTTCCTGCTAATAATGGTTCTGCTAATTATTTTCTTGAAGGTAACTTTGCTGAAGTTAGGACTAATTCTTACGTACAAAATTTTAATTCTTCATTAAATAACCCTTTAGTAACTTTTGATAATAGTAATTCCACTATACAGGAAAGAACTGCCTTTTATGCAGTCAATAAAATTCATACTCATCTTAAAAATACTTTCCCAACTTTTACGGGTTTAGATATATCTATGGAAACAAATGTTGATGAGCAAGGTAGTTGTAATGCATACTTTGACGGNAGTAGTATTAACTTTTATGCAGAAGGAGGTGGATGTCATGCAACAGCAAAAATTGTTGATGTTGTTTATCATGAATATGGACATGCTATTAATTCCTCAAGATATGGTTCTGGAATGTGGAATGGTGGATTAAATGAAGGTTATGCTGATATTTGGGCTATTACACTAACTGAAAATCCAGTTCTTGGTTTTGGTTGGGATCTACAAGATCCAACTGTTTCTGTTAGAAGATATGATCAAAATAAAAAAGTTTATCCTCAAGATTTATCTGGTGAAGTTCATGCTGATGGAGAGATTATTGCCGGAGCTTTTTGGGATACTTATTTAAATCTTGGTAGTATGCCACAAATGATTGACCTATTTAAATATACTTTTGATGCTGCTCCTGATGGTCCTAACGGAACTGAAGGAATTATTTATACTGATGTATTGTTAGAGGTTCTTTTTGCTGATGATAATGACAATGATTTATTTAATGGTACTCCAAATGATATTGCTATAATTCAAGCTTTTGCTTTACATGGAATTACTCTTTTATCAAATGCTGTGATTAATCATAATCCTGTCTCTTCATATGCTGGTAATTTAGATATTTCAATAAATGCTAATATAAATTCTACTTATTCTTGGGCTCTATCATCTGCTAATTGTTACTATCGATTAAATAATCTTTCTTCTTGGAATACTGTATCAATGAGTAGTAACGGTAATAATTATACAGCTAATATTCCTGCTCAACCAAATGGTAATATTGTTGCTTATTACATTTCATTAACTGATACCTATGGAAATGAAACTGGTATAACTCCTATGGCTTCAAATATTCTTCCATTAAAAGATGCTAACCTTCCTTATTTTATTTTAGTTGGTTATGAACTAATGGAAGAACAAGATTTTGATTTTAATATAGGTTTTTGGCAAACTGGCCATCCATCTGATAATGCTGCAACTGGAATGTGGGAGATTGGTGGCCTAGTTGGTTCATATAATAATCCTAATTCTCAAACTGGTCCCGTTCAGCCCGCAGATCAACACACACCTGGTGGTTATGCATGTGCTTTTACTCAAAACGCTTCTTCTATCAGTGATGGAATTGGGGCAAATGATGTTGATGGTGGACATACTACATTATTTTCTCCTTATTACGATTTAACTAATTATACTGATCCTGCTTTTTCATATTGGAGATGGTATACAAATGTGAGTGGTGCTAATCCTGGTGCTGATTGGTGGCAAGTTCTTATTACTGATGATGGAGTTAATTGGGTCTATGTTGAAAATACTTTAAGCGCAGACTTAAGTTGGAGAAAATTTGCTTTTAGACCTCTTGATTATATTAACCCAACTTCTTCAGTTCAATTAAAGTTTATAGCCTCTGATAGCCTTAGAATAGGTCAAAATCTTGATGGAGGTAGCTTAATTGAAGCTGCTGTTGATGACCTATATCTTTACGAAAGTCTAGGTAATAGCTCAAGTCTAACTGAATCAGATATTATTTTTGACAAACCTAAATTAATTAAAGTAACAGATTACTTAGGTAGATTAATAAATATTAAAGATCTTTCAGGAACTAATACAGTTATATTTTACTATGATAATGGAACTGTAGAAAAGAGGATTATTAGAAATTAAAGTTCTAGAAACAAATTATTGTTATAAATAGCCAGAGCTTTACCTTTTAATTTATTACCAATAAATGGACTATTTTTTGATTTTGATTTTATATCACTCTCTTCAAAATCCCACTCAATTGAAGGGTCAAAGATTGTAATATTTGCACAATTTCCTTCTTCAATTACAGGTGGTGTTATTCCAAGTCTTATTCTAGGATTAATAGATATTTTATTTATAATTTCCTCTAAGCTTAGATGATTCTCTAAATTTTTATTTATTAGTCCAAAAGCACTTTCTAATCCTATTACACCAAATTCAGCATTATCAAATTCAATTTTTTTATTTTCATTTTCTTGTGGAGAATGATCGCTAGTTATTACATCTATTGTGCCATCTTTTAATCCTTCAACAATAGCTTTATTATCATCTGATGTTCTTAAGGGAGGTAAAACTTTGAACCTTGAGTCAAAATTATTTAGCTCTTTTTCGGTAAGAAAGATATTATGCACAGTTACATCACAACTAACATCTAAATTTTGGCTTTTTGCTAATTTAACTTTTTCAATACTTTTTTTAGTGCTCAAGTAGCTAAAGTGAATCTTACTATTGGTGTAATCACATATATTTATATCTCTATCCAGCATCATTTCTTCAGCTAATGACGGAATTCCTTTTAAGCCAAGCTGAGTGCTAATCTCACCTTCATTCATTACACCATGATTTTGTAAAGATAAATCGTTAGGGAAATTCATTATTAGTTTATTAGTGTCCTTAATATAAAGCTGTGCAATTTTCATTAATTCATTATTCTGAACACTTTTTTTATCATCAGTAAATGCTAAGCAACCTGAATTAATCATATCATGCATTTCGACAATATTTTTTCCCTCTTGTAATTTTGTTAAATTGCCTGCAGGGTAAACATTTACAATATCATCTTTAGTATAGTTAATTATATACTCAATCATTGTGCTATTATCTAATTGTGGCTTTGTATTTGGCATTAGCATAACTTCAGTAAATCCCCCAAAAGAAGCTGATTTAACTCCATTTTTCAGAGTTTCTTTTTGCTCGTATCCAGGTTGACCAAAATTTACATGCATATCAAACCATCCCTGAGAAATATGTAAATTTTCACCTTTGAATATCTTAGTGTTTGAATCTATTGCAATGGTTTTAGCAATTTTTTCAATTTTATTATTATTAATTAGAATATCATAAGTTTTATTATTGTGCTTAGATAAGCTGTCAACAATTTTTGCATTTTTAACAAGTATTTTCATTATTTAATTATTTTAATAATTAACATTTCTAAAGCAAAGAAAAATAGACATAGCAGTAAACATAGTTTCCAGTA
>JGI24540J26637_10001554_pt1 | contig 10092 bp, 10 predicted proteins | sample NorSeaMetagenome_FD_26637 | JGI IMG/M metagenome (IMG submission 26637) | reverse complement strand
GTACAGTGCGGGGCGGAGTTCACGTTCGCGACATGCACTGACGAGGAGGGGGGGGTTGCAAAGTGCTATAGTTGGGGAGTGGGGGGGGACGGACAGCACGGGATGAACAGCCATCTACACCTTAGGACACCCAGAGAGAACCAGCACATAAAGTCTATAGTTAAAGGTGAGGCGGAGAGAAGCGTCAGCGCCAATGCGATTCACATCTGACCAATAACTACTCCCACCCTCTCTCCTCGCAGGTTTGGATACGGGGTCGGCCATTAAGGTGTGCGCAAGGGGAACAAGCGCTGGAATGATACTTAGAGGGCGAGGGGGGGGGAGTCTGTACACTTGGGGATGCAACGACAAGGGCAATATCGGGCATCAAAGAGCTTCTAAGATGGAGGAGCAAGGGTTCGAGGAATTTGAAGGTCCCCCTGGACCGGCGGCGTGGGAGGGGCGGAGCTTCGAGTCGGGTCACAACCTCTACTACCCCAAGCTTGTTAACTTTGACAGGGCGTTGGAGGAGCACTACGTCGGCGAGGTCCCAAGCGACGTAAGAGTGGATGTTGTCGGGTGCACATTGGGCGAAACGAGCATTCTTGCCGTACTTGACATAGTTCAGGGGGAGGGAGCGGAGCCTTACGAGGTCTCTCCTCCTGCGGAGGAGAAGATGGAGGACGACGGGGTCGACAGCAGACACCAGTACAAGGTGGCATCGCCGCTCCGATCATCGAGGTCTGCAGATTTCCTTTCGGACTCTAGCATTGACCTAACCAAGCCACCTCCGAGGGTCGTGGAACAGGCGCACAGCTGGTGCAGGAACGGAAGGATCAAGGAATTGAACGAAATCTTGGAGAGAGACTACAACGTGAAGGCAAAGGACGCGAGCGGGAACGATCTCTTGATAGTTTGCTGTCAGAACGGGAGTGTCGCCATTGCGAGGAATGTGATTAGGAGGGGGGGGGACGTAAACTCCTGCAATAAGGCGGGCAACACTCCGCTGCATTTCGCAATGTACTTCAAGCACGACGAAGTTGTTAGTCTGCTTCAGAGAGGGGGGGCGGACGACGAGAAGGTTAACGGCGAGGGGCTGACATGCTATGAGGGGCTTAGAAGGGCGGACCTCGAGAGCTTCAATTAAAGCGCCAAATCAATTACTTTTTTGTCACTAAAACGGTAGCTGGTTATAAAATCTCCTTCACTTGGCCCCGCAAACACTGAGTCCCCTAATTCCAAGGACGGTTGCCATCACAGTCCACATTCTGTTCTCTGCCTCGTCGAAAACGATGCTTCGGGGTCCGTAGAATACCTCGTCATCAACCTCCTCCTTGTGCCTGGGGAGGCAGTGCATGAAGAGGGAGCCCTCGTTGGCGCCCTTGAGGAGCTCCTCGGTCACCTGGTAACCAGCAAACTCCGTCACCTTCTTCTTGTAGATGGCCTCCTCCCCCATGCTAACCCAGGTGTCCGTAACGACAACGTCGGCGCCCTTAACAGCCTCACTTGCGTTCGTCGTAAAAAAGAGCCTGGATGCCTTCTCGGGTCCCAGGAAGTCCATGCAGGTCTTGACCACGCCTTCGTTGCACTCGTAGCCAGGGGGGGTGGCAATTCTAACACTCCCGCCGAGGAAGAGCATGCCGAGCATGAGGTCGTGGATGACATTGTTCCCGTCGCCGACCCACGCCAGGGTCTTGCCCTCGACGTTCCCCACGCCCCACTTCTCCTCGAGGGTCATGAGGTCGGCTAAAGTCTGCAAGGGATGGTAGAGGTTGCAAAGGGCGTTGACGACCTTTCCGGGGGCACCCTGTTCGAGGGCTACTATGGTGTCGTTGCTGAACACGCGGGCTAGAATAATGTCGTTGAAACGGGTTAGCACATTGGAGGTGTCCCTGCAAAGAGTGAAGCGAGGTGATGGGTGACGAGGAGTGAAGCGACAAGCAGAAGGTTGTTAGCTGCGTAAGTAGGTGGTATATTTCTTTTGCTGTCGCTTTGCTCCAACCGTCTTCTAGTAGGCAATGTGCTGTCGCTACGCTCCAGCCTCACCTAATGCTCTCATTGACGCCAAGCTGAATGTCCTGAGAGGAGAGAAAAAGACCGTGGGCGCCGAGCTTGAAGAGGCCGGTCTCGGTAGAAACCCTAGTACGGGTGGAGCGCTTCTCGAAGATCATCGAAACGGAGACACCATCAAGGGGCTTGGGAGAAATTGGTACAGGAGACTCCTTGTACAACTTCTTCAGCTGGTGCGCCTCGGCGAGCACTTTCTTCAATAATTCTGGGTTCAAAGAGTTGATGGAGAGGAGCGAAGGGAGCGGTGTCGTTGGTGTGCAACCTGGGAGAGAGATACAGAGTCAGGAAATTCGGGAGGGGGGGAGAGGGGGAGGGAGGGGAAGGTGAGTGAAACGTGAATAAATAGCCAATACTAGATCGTTATATGGTTGCATATATCCCTTGACCAACTTTTGGTTTAGTTTTATGTACTCTCATAGGCCAAACAAGAGAGGTCCCTGCGCAGTTGCAAGCTGAGGGTAGTGGGATTTAATGCTAAAGTGCTTTAAATCAATGATTGTCCCTATAATAAATGTCTATGGGTATAATAGCTGCTGAACAGTGTACGAGATGCTTCTAACTTACTCATTATGTTTTTTTACAGGGTGATTGGAAATCGACAATAATCTCGTGTGACACGGCCAAATCTTAAACCCTCCTGATGGCCGTAAAAGTTCGGTATATACGGGGGTTTTGATACAAATGAACTTATTGTTCCCTTCTGTCCCCCGACCTCCCCGATCTCTCCCCCTTTTTTGGTTCCCCCATTTTCTATCTCATCTGAAGCTTGGCAATGTCGATGCCCATCATCTCCGATAGGTACCTGTCGTCGATGCCCTTCTTTTTCATGTCGGAGACCATCTTGTCCCTGATGGCGAAGAGCTTGATCCTCTCGGTCGCCATCTCCTTCTTGATCATCCTGCCCTCCTCCTCTTTGTCGTTCCTGTGCATCATGCGGCCGTCCTCGATCTTCTGGATCTGGTCCCTGAGGATTTCGCGGAACTCCTCGTTCTTCTTCTCCTTCGCATGGCGCTCGCGCTCCTCGCGCTCCGACATGTCGTAGGCAAATTTCACGGCTGCCTCGTACTCGTCCTGCTTCTCGGTAGCCTGGCGCGCGATGGCGACCTCCTTCTCCGCCTGCTGCTGCTTGCGGGCCTCGTTCATCATGACGGCGTCCTGTTTCTGCTTGTGGGCCTTCCAGAGCTCCTTCTGGCGAGCGCGGCGCTCTCCCTCCTCCATGGCCCTCCTTGCCCTCAGCTCGTCAATCTGGGCCTGCTTCCCCTGGTGCTTGGTCTGACTGTCAAGCATTTTCTTCTGCCTCTCGTTCACAAGCCTCTTCTTCTCGTTCTCCTCGTCCTCCCTCTGCCTCATCTTCTCATCCTGCTTGGCCTGGTAGGCAAGGATCATCTCGACCTCCTCCTTCTCCCTGAGCTTGAGGTTCTTCTTCGCATCGATCGCGTCCTTGTTGGCCTTGATGACCTCAATCCTCGCTTTGGCGATGTTCTTCTCCTTCTTCTCGGCGGCAACCCTGTCCTCCTCCTCGTACTTCTTGATTGTCTGAAGCATCTGCTTGTTCTCCTGCTCCCTCGCCTCCTCCTGCAAAATCTTCATCTTCTTGCGGGCCTCAATCTGGTCGATGATGACGCTGCGGTCCTCGATCCTCTTAGAGAGCTTGGCGTTCTCCTCGGCCTCCCTCGCGGCGAGCTCCTTAAGCCTGTCAATTTCCATAGCAATGTCCATGCGCTTCTCATACTCTGCCTCCATGGCCTCGCGCCTCAGCTTGTCGGCCATCTGCTGGTCCCTGATGGTGAAGGCCATGGCGCGCTGGGAGTATGTGTTGAGGAGCTTGACAAGATCGTTCTGCTGGTCAATCTTCTCCACGGCCATCTTCCTGATTGCCTGGGCTCGCTGCTCACTGATCTCCTCGGACGCGCTCTTCTTAGTCTTGGCCTTGGCCATATCCTCCATCTGGATCATGCGCTTCTTACGGGCGCGGGCCACCTGCTCCTTCTCGGCACGAATGGCCTCAATCCTGGCAGCCTCAGCATCCTCCTCGGTTTGGGTGCGAAGGATGGAACGAACCCTCATCTTCTCGTAGTCGCTCTTGGAGATGCATATCGCGTTGCCAGGAAGTTGGTCCTTGCGAACGCGTGTCCTAGCAGCCTTCTTTTGGGTACTGCCAAAGAGGCTGGGGTGGGGAAGGTGGGGGTCGAGGGAGTTGGGGATAGGGAGGTGGTTTTGGGGGTTAGTGGGTGACAAACGGAAAGTCGGAGGAATGAATAGAGATAAATTCGGCACGAAGAACGGTTGGAACTGAACTTTAATCCAATATAATACCGAACCAACCCAAACTTGAGAGGTTGAGAGGGCCCAACGACCGAAGCCCATTTCACCACCAAGGATGAGCAGGGAGGGCCCTTCGTCCACTCTGGCCGAAGGAGCGGCCTTCAAAAACCTACCTCTCGTCGACGCCGCCATTGCCGACCGCGCGGTACTTGGGGGTAGCCTGTCTAGACATCAACACTTTTTGGCAAAAACTGTTAAATCGGCCTTACCAGCCCCTGGTTTTGAAGGGGAAAAAATAGTAATATTAAACACCGCTAACCGACTTTATTTTTTGAAACCGTTAGGCCTAATTTACAATTGTCACGGCTCCTCGCCGTCTCCGTCTGTCATTTTCTAAATATTCGCAGGTGGTCCCTTCCCTATGTTCCGACTGAATGATATCCGACTTAAGAGTAGTCGTCGTCGTCGGAATCCCCGTAGTCCTTGTAGGAGCTGATGCCCTCCCTGATGTTGTCTGCCCCCCCGTACTTTCCGTTGATCATGGCGACGTGGACGCTGTTGACGCCCTTGCCCTTGAAGTATTCCTCTGGCATGTCCCCGTCGTAAGTGAGGACGGAATGCTGAGAGATGACCCACGCGAGGAGCTGGGTCGAGAACTCGTCGGTTCCCCCGAGCTCGTCGAAGCCCTGGATGTGGTGGACGACCTGCGATTAGCGAAGCGAATGCGAGGAGCGAAGCGACGAGAGATGGGTCGGGGTAGCAATAAGTAAGGGCTGGAGCGAAGCGACAGCAAAAGCATTATACTACCTTCTTACATAACGAACAACCTTCCACTCATCCTAACCCTTTTCGCGATTCGCTTCGCTCCTCGCTCCGCCTCACCTTTCCGTCCTTGACAAGGACCATGGTGGGCATGATGACAATGCCAAGCTTCTCCACAAGGTAGTCTGACTTCTCTGCGTTGATCTTGACGAAGCGGGTCTCCATGTGCTTCTTGCAGAGCTTCTCGAAGTGGGCGTCGACGTTCTCGCAGTACCTAGTGGTGGGACGGTAAAAGTGGACGCAGAGGCGCTGGGAAGTCTTGGCGGCGTGGAAGAACTCCTTGGTATCCGAGAGCTCCATGTAGCGGCCGTGGCCCTGGGCCGACCAGTCGAGCCTCTGCCTCTGTTCGGCCATGAGCTTCTCCTTCCTCTTCGCCCTGAGCCTCTCGAGGGCATCCTCGTCGTTCATTAGCTCGTCGTACTTGGCCATGTCGGCGTCTATCTGCGCCTCCTGCTGGGCAGCACCCTCAAGCATGACCTTGTTGACCATGCTACCAATGATCTGGTTCTTATCTCCGAAACCGATATCCATCTTGCTCTGAGAATGAGGAGAGGGAGCAAGGGGGGGAGGGTGAGGGGGATGGGGGGCAGTGAGAGGATTGATCTGACAGAACATCGATTGTATTGTGTCATCAGCTAGCGCAGGATATGATAAGGGGGTCAAAATGGATTAAAAGGACATAAAATTGACAAATAACCATTGAAAATTCCAAATCGCCGAACTCTCAATTTGAGTTATAGGCCGTTTTTAATCATTTAATCGTAGGAATCACAATAGCAGTGCGTGAAAATGTCGAAATAGATAATTAAAATTCTCTCAAGACGTCATTTAGGGCCTACATTTCAATTTTGACGTTGCTAAGTCCCAGTCCTCCTGCTGGACTCAAACTTATTACATCTCCCTCTCCTGTGACGATGGCTTCGTTCGAGGGCGGTTCTACTACTGAGCCTATGATCCCTGCGTACAACACTAATGAGGACTCCTACCAACCAAATAGCTATAGCGACTCACAAATGTCTGCACAGGAGGAAGCGAAGGATGATGCCCTAGTAAGTTTCTCTTTTTTTAACGAGTTGTCGAATTTATTTGGTTACTGTGGTGTTGATGTGGTCATTTTTTGTCCTATCGTGATTATCATGCCCTTCTAGTACCATCAGAATATGGTTATCTTGAGTGGGAATCTGCATTGGACGATACCTCTCTAATGCACTTCTGTTGCACTTTGGTCGGCTCACCCTCTTTCCTCCCTCTCTCCCACTCTCCTCCTTCCAGCAACTTCTCCTGGCGTTCGGTCCGGCCTTTGCCCGTGAGTCTCGATTTTGGAAGTCCTCTGCCTACTCCTTCATCCTTGGAGGGGTTATGGGTTTTGTGGCGCTCGCCTTCTTCAACGGCTTCAATTACATTTTCGAGACTTGGACGGACTGGACGATTGGGGGCGTTGAACCTTACTCTGAAAAGTTAGACGACGGGCACAACTTGAACTTTGGGGAGGGGGAGTGGTGGTGGTTGGGGGTTACTGTTTCCGGCGGATTCGTGGTTGGTTTGATCAGATGCCTCCCCTCCTTCCCCGACCACGTTGACGGTCTCTTCCGGGAGGTCCGCGACCTGCACGTCGATCCCTCCCACGCCCCTTTGGTTTTCCTGACTTCCTGCATATCCCTTGGTCTCGGAGCCTCCGTAGGTCCCGAGGCAGCCATGGGGAACGCAGGGGGGGCCATTGGAAGTTTGTTGGGGGACATCAGGGACCAGTCGGACAGGCGGAAGGCTATCTCCGCGTTCTGCGGCATGGCCGGTGCTATGGGTGCTTTGTTCCCCTCCCCTATGCTTGCCGTGTTGCTCATGCATGAACTCTCGGTAACGAGCAGACCGGGAGACTCCAGGTTCAACGCGGCCGTGACCGCGCCGATCGAGAGCTTCGTGGACGGAGCGGAGGATCCGAGCCTCGCGCAGCACGACTTCATGGAGCAGGTCACTCTCGGAGGCATCGCGGCTACCGCTGGTTACGCGGTATTCTACGGGTTCGCGGAGTACACTTTCATCGATCCCGTCAATAGGGTGAACCACATAACGCCTGGTAGCTACAACCACACGGAGTACGACCTGTTCGACCTTAACGGACTGGACGAATTCGGGATGATCATAAGCGTGAGCAAGGTGAGACAGGCGAGACTTGGAGCGAGGGACGGCTTGGTGGAGGGCTGGAGCGAAGCGACAGCATATTGGCTATCAGGAATATTCAGCTTCTCGCCCTCACACATACCGCCTATCCATATAACTAACAACCCTTCCTGCGCTCATCGCAGTATGAAACTTGGCACCTCTTAGCGGCGGTACCCCTTGGTATATTCGCGGGCATCATCGGTGTCGTCGGCCTCGTGCTCCTGGGCGCGTTCAGGAAGTTGAATGTTAGGATCAGGGGCAGGTTGAGGGACAGGGGATTGGGAGAGAAGGCAATCGAGGTCATCATGCCAACCCTGGGGGGACTGCTCTTCGGACTTATCGCGGTCGCATACCCCCTGACGCTCGGGGATGGGGCTCTCCAGCTCCCCCACGTAATCAAGAGGGCCTACGAAGGGGACTGGATCAAGGCAATAGACGGGGGCATGAGGAACGGCGGCAGCATACGGGCCGTCACAGCTGTGCCTACCATAACGGTCGGGACGCTTTGGGGGACACTCGTCGGGAAACTACTTAGCATGGCGATATGCCTGGGATTCGGGTTCGTCGGAGGTCAGATATTCCCCTGCATCTACGCCGGTGTCTGCGCGGGCATGATTGTATGCAGGGTCGTGCCCTCCCTTCCTGTCACGCTCGCCGTACCTTGCATGATGTCTGCCGTGCCTGCGTCGTTCGCTCCCATTCCTTTCACCCTCGTAGGGCTGACTGCGCTGGTGCTTGTTATGGACGGGTCCATGGCAGCGCCGGTTTTCGTTGCCACATTTGTGAGCTTCCTCACCAACTGCGGGTTCGGGATTACGCAGGGCGTACNGGAGAGGCAGAATAATCTCAAAGGAGTCATGACGAAAATGAGGAACAACAACCAGCACAGCGTACTCAAGGGCAGACACGGGGGGGGAGGGAAGGGGAAGAACATCGAGGATGTCAGCGCGCTGCAGGATGTCAGCGAAATTATATTCGCGAACGAACCCAGTGAGAGCTTCGCGGCTGGGAAATAGGGAATTGCAGGATAGGAGTAGAAAGTAGGGGATAGAGTTTTGCATTTGATGAGGCATTTTTCGGTTATTGTATGTGTTGGGGTCTGATTGTTATTGCTGCTTGAACTTGTCGAGCTCTGGAACAATGAACTTGTAAGGGACTCCTTTGTCCTTAACGCTCCTAATCACAAAAGCCGGGCTTGACCATCCCTTGCTCTCCTCCACAGGATAACCTGAGGGGTGCACGTGAAGGGTGAGGGGTAAAGCGATGAATTGAAGGGGTGATATGCAATATGTTTGCCTTGGTTCAATGCTCACCTTTGCCGATCCTGACCCTCTTGGTGAACCCGTCATTTCCCGGTACCGTGATAGTCGCGTAAGCCTTATCGCCGTTGGGGGCGAGAAAATCCACGTTGTCGACGTAACCGTTGGACAGGAATGTCAGGAACTCAGAGTAGTCAATGGAGAACTCGTCGAGGGGCTTGGGGGCTAAGGGTAAGATGGAGGGAGGAAGGGATGAAGAGGTGGGGTAAGTATGAGTCGCGTTAGTCGTAAAGAAGGTTCGAGATGAGCAGTCGTCGCTGAGACTCCTCCTGCCGGCCTCACCTCCTCCCATCTTGTCTGTACCTCTGTAATTGAAGGTTAGGGAATTCGTAGGGTTCAACTCTACGTCTCCGCGCATCTCTCCAGCTAAGGAATGGGAGGGAGCTAGGGTTGCGAAGGTGACGAGCGTCAGCGCGGAACGTAGGAAATCATTCCTTGTTGATACGCTGCAAGGACCCTGACTCAGCTTGCCAGTTTGCGGTAATTTAGAAGTTGAAGGGAATTTTAGGGAGTATGCTAGTGTTTGAAGCCACAAGAACAATAATAATGTCAATCGATGATGTCTAGAGGTCATATTACACTGACTGTCAAAATGAATTCAGCAAAACTTGATTTCCTGCTCTCCATTTCATCTCCGTCATATTCCTACATTTGTTGATTAAATTTTCATACGTGCGCATCATAATATAATATATTAATAACATAAAGTATATTCTAAGTGATTAAAATCTTCGAGCTCTCGAGCTGTGCCCTTCATCACATTATTATAACCCTTATTACATTATTATGAAGAGAATATGTCACATCTCGTCTCTATCTCCAACCTCCGATACATCAACATCGTCTTCTTCCCCTCACTATACACCCCTAGTTCTTTCAACCCCAACATCTGAGATTCCTCCAACCTGCAAGTTGGATAAGTTCATGAAGCTTCTTGTACCACCTCCAGCCAACCTCTCTGTCTTCTGTAAGACCTTCCGCGGTGGTGGTGTAGGCGTTAGACCGATGACAGAGGACGATTACAACGATATTGTTGATTTCATGGACTTGAAGGATGAGGAGAGCTTCAGCACAGGTGAGGATGGAGGACCAAAAAGGAGAGAAATGACGAATGATCAAATCGAAGTCCCTTTCGAGTCGCTGAGCTCCCCCCCTCACTCGCCCCGTCGCTCGCCCAATCGCTCGCCCAATGACTAACGACCTTTTGCTCCTCGCTTCGCTCATCGCTCAGACTTCACTGGTGAGGGTTACCTTCACAAGAAGGGAGGTGTTCGGACGAACTGGACAAAGAGGTACTGTAGGGTTCTCGGCGGTTACCTGTTCTACTCCGCTAACCCCACCACCGCCCCTCTGGGTTGCATCCCATTGGCCGAGTGCACCGTGACTGTACCAAGCAGGGAGTTCAAGACCTTTGGTGAGAAGAAGCACCGCGAGGCCGGACGTGGGTACGAGATGATCGTGAAGAGCGGGGAGGGGG
>JGI24540J26637_10001552_pt1 | contig 10095 bp, 11 predicted proteins | sample NorSeaMetagenome_FD_26637 | JGI IMG/M metagenome (IMG submission 26637) | reverse complement strand
CCCCCCCCAGCTCGAGCACCAGCCTCCATGTCACAGATTTCAACTCACATAAGGAAGCGAACTCTTCCCGCTACTCCCAGCACCCGACCTTCGCACAGGCAGCTCATAAGGCGACCGTGCACTCATATTTTTGTTTTCAAAGCTTCCAAATACCACCCCAAAAATGATCAGGGCCCCAGGCCCCACCTAACTAACTTCCTTTCACACTTGTCACCTCCATACGTCCCGTGTACATAATCTCACTGGCACGATGTCTGATTATGGAGACGACTTTGCCGTTGACGCCGGCAATGAGGGCTTTGAAGAGGTGAGGATCATTATCAGAGGGAGAGCACCAACACCCAGGGGGCGGTTAACGACAGTTCCTTTTGAGCAATTTTTGTCTTTGGGTTTTATCCTTTCGCCATTTCGTTTCCTTTTATCTACCTATTTATCCTATCCCCCTATAACCCTGTCGTATCCAACGCGATTCTAACCCCTTCAACCCCCAAACCCCCTCCCCAACACTGTCTTCCTTCTTCTCCCGAGTAGACCTCTGCCCCTCCTACTCCTATTCGGACCGAGGTATTCGCCCAACCAACGACTGCCGAACTAAACTCAAAGATTAACGCTCTTCAGAACAAGGTCACGTCCCTTCAGTCCCAGAACAAATCCCTTGAGAAAAAGTTGTCGAGGTCTGAGGCTGAGGTGAAACAGATGAAGGAGAAGAATAAAGAAGGAGAGGACCTAGGCGAGAAGCTGTACGCCAAATCGGAGGAACTCGTGAACCAGGCCAGCCTGAACCTGAAAACAGCCGAAAACCTGGATAAGACCAAGCAGGAATTGGTTGACGTGAAAAACTCCGTGCTGCAGTTCCGCGAGCAGCTCTTCAAGAAAATTAATGGCGGAGTCGACGACGTAGACCATTACAAGAATGTGTCCCTCTCCGATCTTCTTCGTTTGTGCCTCCAGGAGGCAGACAACAAGGTTGAGGAGGCCCTCGCTGGGGCCAAGAAGAATATTGCCAAGTTGGCCCCCTCAGCGACGGAGACGCTGCCAAGGCAGATGGGCGCGACTTCTTCAGACGGAGGCGGCGAGGTCGACGAAGCCAAGGTGGAAATCGATGGGATCCAGAAACTCGAGGCGGAGCTCTCAGAGGTTAAGGCGAAGAATTCCAAGCTCTCCAAGCAGTACGACTACATGCGGGTCAAGCTTGAAAACGCTTTCGAGGCCGTCAATAAGTTCAAAGATATCCAGACCAAGGTCGCCGTCCTCTCGGAGCGCTCACGCAATGAGAAGGACTTGAGGTTCAGGACCCAGAATGCGCTGACGCTTTCCAACAAGAAGGTCGAGGCGCTCAGTGACCACATCGAGAAGCTCATGCTACACCTAAAGCACGAGGCAACGTCCAAGGCCAAGGCATACGAGGCCAAGACCAAGGCGAACAAGGAGGCTGAGCTTCTCAGGGCTAGGAACAACGCCATCCTCAAGAAGAACAACGGCAGGGAGAGGGTTATCGTGGAGCTGAAGGAGGGAGCCAAGATCCTCGAGGACCAGCTCAGGCTCATGGACGAGAAGTACATGGAGCTCAGAACAAAACTCGACTGGACGAGGTTGCAAAATGAGAGGACCCTTAAGAAGAGCCAGCAGGAGGCAAGTACATTAAGGAAGGAGATGGCCATGGCGAGGAACTGGGAGAAGGAGGAGACGAGGAAGAACACGAGCATGACAGGTCGTCCCTTCGATTAAGAAGCAAGGTGAAAGAGAAAGAAGGAAAAGCATGTTGTAATTTAGCAAATTATCTGGGCGCATTTTTATTATTCGGTCTTCCGAAGGAACTCAATTATGTGCTTCGCTATCACAGCGGAATGCGTTTCTTGGAGGAAATGCCCGCCGCCATGAATCGTCTGTTCGGGGTAGTGCCTGGATCCTCTTATTAATTGTTTCAAATCTGCGTTGGCGCCACGGGTTATTGGATCCTTGTCGGAGAAAGCAATCAAGGTCGGTTTATCAAAGGACTTTAAGAACGCTCTCGTTTCTCTCATGCTCTGGGCTACGTCCATTTCCTTGAAGATAGGAACGAGGAGGGGCCACTTGGCCGCGCCAGCCTTGTACTCCGATGACGGGAACGGCGAAGCGTACCCCTCTAAGATTGCCGCACTCTCGTAAGGAAACGACGCGGCGAAGATAATTTTGACCGGTAGATGCTGACCTACAATCATGTTGAGGCAACGCCATAACAAAAACGGAATGCCCCGTACTGCATTGTAAACGTCTAATCCGGTGGGAAGGCCGGTATTCATGGCAACAACGCTCCTCACCCTATCGTTCATTTTCTCTAGACAGCTCAGGCCAGTGAGACCGCCCCAGTCTTGGCACACCACGGTAATCTCCTTCAAATCAAGCGTTTCCACTAGCTCAATTAGGGTTTTCTGGTGGAGATCGTGGGTATAATCGTCCATGGCGGTGAATTTGTCGCTCTTGCCAAAGCCAGCAAAATCAAAGGCAACGATGCGATACTGGGCGCCAACGAGGGGTTTGACAAAGTCTCTGTAAAGGAATGACCACGACGGTTCTCCATGTAGGAGTAGGATTGTCCCTTTTATTTTCGGGTCAGACGGGCGCTCATCGATGTAATGGATTCGAAACTCGGCAGGAGCAGCCCCCTTGATCTTCACGTAGTTGGGGTGAAAGGGAAAGAGCGTTTTATTGACGTTTTCAAAAGCGGATTCTGGGGTGCGAATTATTTTAAACCTTTCCTTAGGGGAGTCGTATATCCGTTTTCTGGCTTCAGAGAAAAGGAGCGCAACGGGCGAGATCATTGCGAGAACAATTGCGAGGAGCACGCTTATGCAGTGATCCAAGATCCGCTTGACACTTATCCTGCGGCCAAAGTGGTGCCGAACAATTTCAGCACGGCCAGAAAAGAGGGCAGCTGTGAAGAAGGCACCAACGACAACGTCACTTGTGTAGTGGTCCTTAAGAACGACGGACCAGAAGAGTGAGAAGACTGCCCAAAGGGACGCACCAAGCTTGACTCGAAAAGAATGTCTCGAAACCACAATGAAACACCAACAAAGAGTATTACCCACTGTATGCCCAGAATACATAAGGGCCTGACAATAGACCTGAGCTAGGAACCAGCCTTCCAGAGGAAGTTCGTCGAGGCTCTTGATGCCTCTACACATTGGCGCAGGGGAAGGCACCTGCGTCACCACAATCGTGATACATCTTACGAGAATAAGAATGCTATAGAGGCCACAAAACTCCGTCAGCAGACGTATTGCGTTGGGGTACAGTGGAAGGCCAAGGAGGGTCAGTGCAAGGATGCTTATGTTAACTAGAAGAGCCTTGTCCGGGCCCGCATTTGCAAACGGTACAAGCCACCGAGGACAGTTCAAGCCAACACCCCGTTGATCACAGAAATTTGGGAACGTTTGGTGGATTATGTCTGGAAGGGGTTGTACAGAGGTGTCGTTCAGAGAGGGATTGAAACTCAGCTCCGAAGCAAATTTACTCAAGAAACCTGTCAAAACCAGAAGCAAAGCGACACGTAGAAGCGCATTCATTTTTGCGGGTTCGGATGGCTTGAAACGGGCCGGCCAAAGTAACAGATTTGCAAAAAATTGAGTCAAAAATATTCCATTACTTCACTGTCGTAATCCTTGCACAAACTACTCACTTGACTTGTGCATACAACCGGAAAGCATTCTCAACCGCCCAAAAGTTTGAAAATTATCGTTCCTAAGGATTGAAAATCCAAACAGCATCGAGGGCTTCTCTCCGGTGATGCCTTCCCTCAAAGCCCTGAACCACCGATGGTTGATTGGAGGTGACGAGATTCAGGCCATGAGCTTGTTGATCATTCCTGCAAGAGTCTTGCAGGGCACGATGCTCTTTAGCAGTTGCTTGTTGGACGAGACTGCTTGGTTGCCTTGGCTTTACATGTTGTTGACTGCCACTTATCTAGCGGCATCATGCATAGTTGAGCTTTGCACCATAAAGCTCGCTTCCATGGGATCCCCTACCAACTGCGACCAACGATCCGGCGTTTCGATGCTTGTTTCTGTCAAGACGGTCGTCATGTTCCCAATCCTCATCGTTTCTGTTATTTTTGGTTTCCTGGTGATTTCGAGCGTGAGCTGCAGGAGCACGGCATTCCTTCGCCTCCTCCTACCCGGCCTTCTAATCACCCAGGTGTTCGAGCTGATGAGCAGCATGTGCTGCTTTTACTCCCTCATGGGAAGGCGCCTTGACGACCCCCTTTTGGGGCGCGGGATGGGAACAAGATCTAGGCTCGGGGTCGAGCACTTGGAGAACAAGTGGGAGAAAAGGTGCCGTTTCCTTTGCAAGTGCTCCGGGTTCTTTACATGCTTCCTCTTTGGGGGCACGGACGAGGGTGGAAACAACGACTTTGCCATGGTCGCGCGGTTGCTCGCCGATTACTTTGAAGACGACGGGAATCTCGACATTGTCCCATCCGACGTTGCCGCAGGTCTTATCTGCCTCAGGCACGTCCAGAAGGTCGAGGAATGGAGTGGCAGGGATAGTCGAGTTCTCAGGTGAGCGGCAGCGAGCGTAGCGAGCTGCCTGATGCTCTTCTATACAATACAATATGCATACAATATACATACAATATATAATACAAGTGAATCAAGAGCAAGGCGTGGCATTTTCATTGTCCTTCGATCATGCAACTCGCTTCGCTCGCCGCCTGATGCTCTTCTATACAACACGCTAACCCCCCCCACTCGTCGCTTCGCTCCTCACTTCGCTCCTCACTTCGCTCATCACAGCGCCGAGAGGAAGCTGAACGACGTCGAGAACGCCTCTCGGATCTCTGCGATCCAGAAGACCGCCTTTGACAGCATGGCCTCACCATCTGACATAGAAGAGGGAACCGGGGGCGGGAAAAAGAGGCAGGTGAAGACACCCCGAACAGACCTGTTCGAGAACGATGCCAAGTACTGGTACAGGGTTGCCAACAAGACCACCCTTGATCCCAACAACCCAGAGGACATCCAGGCTTTGGACGAGGTTGCTAGGTTTGCCCGCCACGCCTTGGCAATTTACACTTGGATGCTCTACGTTTACATGGATCCGTTGTGCGGGACTTGCAAACTCTGCAACGTTCGCTGCTGCAGGATGCACTCTGCGAAGACGTATAACGGGGACGCATGCTGCTCTCTCCACGCTACGGCCCTTCTAGCCCAGGCAAACCTCGATGAGAGCGAGGTGAGGAGGGGCGAAGAGCGAAGGCATGGAGCGTAGCAAGCTGCCTGATGCTGTTCTATACAACACGCTAACCACCCCCACTCGTCGCTTTGTTCTTCGCCCCAACCCCTTCGCTCATCGCAGCTCGCATACGCTCACTTTGGAAATAATATCGTCGAGAACCCCTATTGCATCGTCATCGACCACAAGTGGCAGTCCGTGGTCATCAGCATCAGGGGGACCCTGAGTCTGGAGGACTGCATCACTGATGTCCTAACCGAAACCATCAATCTCGAGGAGAGTGGGAGGAAGTGGGGCTTCAATGGCGAGGGAGAATACGCTCACTCCGGGATGGTAACCTGCAGCGAGTGGATTAGGAACGATCTGGAAAAGCACAAGACCCTCGACAAGTTAATGATTGGGGACAACGCTCCCTTCAAGGACTATCAGCTCAGGGTCGTCGGGCACAGCCTTGGGGCGGGATGCTCGTTGTTTGTGGCCCTCATGCTCCGAAGCAAGGTGAGCGAAGGACAGGAGGAGCGAAGCGACAGCTAGTGCTATATTCTAACTGTCGCTTCGCTTCTCGCCCTGCCCCTCTCTTCGCTCCTTGCAGTTCCCCAACCTCAAGTGCCTGCCCTTTTCCCCGCCAGGAGGCCTAGTTTCCATAAAGACCGCCCGGGCCGTGAGCCCTTGGACGACGTCGTGCATTCTCAACTCTGATATCGTCCCGCGCTTAAGTCTGGAGAGCATGGAGCACCTAAGGGATGAGACGCTTGAGCTAATTAGCAGGATCAAGGTCAGCAAGATGAAGGTTTTCAAGTCAGCGATGCTTGGCCCTAAAGGGGCAGACCGTAAAGAGTTTGTAAACGAGATCCTGCACTCGAGTCCCCCCCCTTCGGACTTCCTCGTTCAGCTCAAGCAGTTCAAGGAGGTCCAGCAAAGGGTGAGGGCGGAGAGAGGAAGGTTGGACATCAGCCTGTACCCTCCTGGCAAGATCATACACTTTGTCAAGACTGAGGAGTCCAATACATGCGGAGGCAAGTTTTGCGGGGGTAGGGAGAGGGGTTACACTCCTATGTGGAGCGACAACGATGCTTTCACAGAGATTGTAATTTCTCCTTCGATGGCGCTCGACCACTTTCCCGATAGGGTTTGCTGTGTCATAGAGGATGTTGCTAGTGGCTGGAATATTGACGTAAACCCAGGGAGCAAGCTGGCCAAGAAGGGGGTTCGTAATTCGAAATCTAGCAGAGATACTGGGGGCGGATCACCGAAACCGACGGACACCCTGATCCAGCAGAATGCGGTTTAGATTTTCAGTTACATCTAGGGTTAAATAAAAATGTCGAGGAATTTTCCTGTCAAGGGAGAAAAACCTTTACCGAAATGAAGGTATGTTAATTACGAAACGTTTATATGTCCCATTCCCCCCGATTCTTATTATACAACAAACTAGCACGCATTCGACGCCAAAAATATTCGTCTTGATGATGGAAAAGAATTACCGAAGGTAGAGTTCGTTCTTTTCCAAGACATTGAGCTATTTGATCATATTTGGCGACGCTTATAATATATTTCGAAATAACACATATATCAAGCCAATGATAGCATCATAATTATATCGAAGGATTTGTGTAAGAGGATAAATCACCTTCCAAACTCTTGATACCCATCACTTCTTTATTTTGACATATCAGGTCTGTTTTACCGACGTTATTTCTTGAGCGCGCCCTTCTCCAACTGGGACGTTTCCTCTGTGACCAACATGGCATAAATGTTCGCTTATACTTATAACTTCAATGTGGACATCTCCAACTGGAACAACTGCACCTTTGTTAGACGGAGTCAGAAGTCGCTTTGCATAACTTGGAGATAACATATTCCTTGCGAATTGACTTGGACTCCGATTCCTTGGACTCCTCGAAAAAGATTTCTGACTGTCATTTTTTATCGAGACTGAGGTTCTCCTCCTTTTCTCTCGCTTCCTCTCCTCAACGCTTGGTATCAGATCCAGAGGTATCCTGTCTTTCATTACATTATCCAGCCAGGGGGGACTTTCTTCCATCCATCTATCCCGCTTTTGCTGAAATAAGGTTGTTAGTTATGCGGATAGGAGGGGTGAGAATGATTGCCGTGATTACAAAGGAGGCGTGTCTTGTATGAAAGTACGAACGCGCACGGTTTTCGTCACTAGAGATGGCGTTGACAGCTCGTTGCTTCGCTCCTCGCTCAGCCTCACCTTCTCAACATCCGTCTTGACGCTACTTCTGACTCGTTTGCCCTTGTTAGCAAGCTCCTCCTCGAGATGATCGAAAGTGCTTATCATGTTTGCCTCCGGCTCTGTGAGCGGCGGCGCATGGATAATCGCTTCAACAAAACTCTGCTTGATATTGTCGTCCACGACATCAGGCTTGAAAAAGTGCTTTTCGATCCCGTTAATCAGTCCCATGAATGAGACGAAGGACTGACCTTGCTCCTTGCCACTTTACTTCTTCTTCTTCGTCCCGGCGAAGTTCCCGACGAAGGTTGTTCTCATTCTCGAAACCTTAATCTTCCTATGGTCCTCCTTGCGGCTGCCATGAAGGGAAGGACCCGGCATCAACTGCGACGAACGAAGGACGGGAGGAGGAAAGCGACGAGCGGAGCGATGGGCAGAACGAAAATTAGTTATGTAGGGTAGGCAGAGCGTTGCTCTTGCTGTCGCTTCGCTCCTCCTCGTCAATAATTACCTTTTTCTGGGGAATCTTTTCAACCTCCTGCGTTTGAAGGTCCCCAACGAACGAGAACAAAGACTGGTTTTGTGCATAGGTATCAATACTCAGCTCTGCATCGTCAACTTGCGAGACCAAAACCTTGAAGTTCGATTCGTTCCTCAACTCATCGAGACGATCGAGGGCGCCAGCGGGAAGATCTACCTCCTCGATGGATTTAAGGGAAACCTTGTAGGAGGCCAAGGTGAGGGTGGAAGCGGCGACTTTGACCTCGAGGATATATTCTACGATGGTCGTTCTCATAAAGTGCTGCCAGAACGCGAAATAATGCCCACTAGTCGATCCCCCAATTGAACTCAAAATGGATCGTTGGAAGGCTGGCGGCGGGGGGAGGAGGAGCGAAGCGACAACAGAAGTTGTTGTTGTTGTTAGTTAGTTAGTGTAGCTGTTGACTGTCGCTTCGCTCCTTCGCTCCTCCCATCTCCCCTCCCTCAATCTCACCTCCAGCTTCCTTTCCCTGCAAGAAATAAGCCACCACGGCTTTGGGACCATCGTGAATAACGTTGACCAGCCCGACTTTGGTCGTGGTTACAGTTGAGCTGAGATCAATCGTCCCAAGCTCCCCCTCTCCTGAACTGAATCACGAAGGTGCTTGTGGTTTTCAGCGATCCTTCCGCTATCATTGTTCAATTTCCCAGCCTGGATGATCTTCTTGAGGTCCTCGACCTCCTTCTCGAGCGCGGCATTGGCGAGCTCCAGCTCATTCAGCCTCTCCATGTCTGCTGTGTTATGCTGTTTGCAGCAGGTCTGTTCTGATATGGGCTCGTTAGATAAATAGCGTGTACTTTAGGTCACTTCCATTACCTGGGTACCAAAAAGGCGTTTTTATATCGAATGGATTGAAGTTGATCGAAGGCCAAGGGATTGGCCAAAGCTCTGGCCAACCCACCAAATGATGCCAATTTCCTTGAAACAGATCTGTATTAATATCGCTTTGAAACTTTATCTCCCCTAACATAATCTACCTTTTATCCCTTTCCGTTCATATCACTACTTCAAATAAATGTCTAAAGAGCTAGAGTCTGGACCTTCGCTCTCCGAGGCGACCTTCCATCAATCATATAATGATAATGGAAAGTTTTCTATACAATCTGATGGCGTTAGTCTATCATTACTATCATCTCCTTCATCAAATACTCTATTATCATCACCATATACTCCAAAGCCCTTAGTTTATGCTGATCATACGGCAAGTAGTAAACCTCTCTCCCTTGTTGAGTCCTATATTAGCCAAACAGTCCTTCCAACGTACGCAAACACTCATACGACTACGGGTCACTGTGGCTCACAGACGACTGCGTTTGTTGCCGAGGCTCGTGGGGTGATTGGGGACTGCATTAATGCAAGGACCACAGGAAAGGCGTCCAAGGTGAGTCCCCGTCGAAGTTCTCTTGTCCGTTAAACCACTCGTTTGACCGTAACGTTTTACTCTAACCACATCTCCCCTCCTCTCTCCCCCTCCCCCAGGATGTCGTGATATTCTGCGGATCAGGTGTCACAGGTGCTATTGATCGTTACATATCGATCCTCTCGCTCTCCGCATCCGATACCGTGGTCGTCGGACCTTGGGAACATCATTCCAACCTCATACCTTACCGCACCTGCGGCTGCAAGATTCTGGAGTGTCCCATCTTGCAGTCCGGCTCTATTGACTTTGACGGGCTCAACAAGGTCATGTCGGAACTCCGATCCTCCTCCCCCTCCTCCCGGATGATCTCCGCATTCACGGCGGCGTCCAATGTCAGCGGCCGCATCCTTCCCCTCCCGCGCCTCCTTGATTTGTGCAAGCAGGTGAGATTGGAAGACTGCTGGAGCGGACGGCTGGAGCGAAGCGACAGCAAAAGCAACATGCCGCCCACCAACATAACTAACAACATTCCATCGCAGCACGGTTTCCTTTCTGTCATTGACTACGCCACTGCCGGTCCCTACGTCAACGTCGATGTCAGGTCGATTGACGTCGCGGTCTTCAGCCCGCACAAGTTCCTGGGCGGTCCCGGAGGGTCCGGGGTTCTGTGTATCAAGAAGCACCTCGTCTCCCAGAGCGCACCAGTGACCCAGAACGGCGGGGGGGGGACTGTCTTTTACGTCACCCAGGAGACGCACAAGTTCACGACGAACAGGATCGAGC
>JGI24540J26637_10001550_pt1 | contig 10098 bp, 2 predicted proteins | sample NorSeaMetagenome_FD_26637 | JGI IMG/M metagenome (IMG submission 26637) | reverse complement strand
CTGATCAAAGTGTCCTCCCCTTGGAATTCCTTGAGCCGCCCAATCAATTTAATAGCTGAGCTGGCCGTGCTGCGTTTTGGGCGAAGCTCCATCGCAAATGAGCTCGGCGAAGGCGTGCATTCGCATTTCTCCTCACTAAAAGTAGAACACTGTTGGGAAACGCAACTCCAGGCTGCGCACGTGATCGGCGATTGGTTGCAGCAGTTGGACTCACAAGCCCGACGGCAGTCAGCCCGCGGACACCAAGTAATTGTCTGTGAAGACCGATTGACCTTATCAAAGGCAGATGCCAACAAGTCAATAGTTGCTGAAAATGCGGGGAACTTCGCGCGTAAAAGCACTTGAGCNTCCTCTCGCCAGAAGGATAAGAATAGCCGTACTTGGCTGANCTCATGTGGATTAGGTCGCACAAGCCCTCGGTTCAAAGCTCTCACAAGAGCCTTAAGACCGGTGACCCATCTGTCTGTTTGCGCAAGTAAAACATCCGAAGCATCGGTGGAGCCAAGGTGACCCAGAGCGCTCTCGTGGTCAACCACAGCGGTCCATGTCACTGTATGAGGCAATCTAGCAAAGGTTGCGGCATTTGACTTACCTGGGTGCGGGGCCTCCGCTGTTGAAGACCCACAAGTAAGCTCAGCCAATTTCCGAGTCGCTTCCGACAACCTCTCAGGCCAATTCAAACTATCCTCTGGAACCTCCGAAGAGGCTCCGGTTCCGCTGGATTCAAAGACCAAAGGTGTCGACTGCTCAGGTATAGCCATGGGTAAGTATCGCCGCTTGACCTTGCCTGGCTTAGCCTCGCTCTGTTTGGCTTCACAATGATCCGTCACAGGAAAACCAGGTTCCATCTCGGGCTTTAACTCATGTTCTATTCCGTGAATAATCTTGCAGCATGCGTCCTGACTAGCCTTATCAAGGCGTTGCCAATAGAAGAGAGCTTTCCTTTCGGGTTTCTGCTCTGCTGACTTATCCTCAAGCTCACCAGCACTTTCCATCTCCGACGCCAATGATTTCCTGGGAGTCCATGCGTACCAGATACCGCGACGGCAACGGAACTGGCGCGTGTCAGGCACTGCATACGAAGGAGGATCTTCCTCTCTCAACCGAACTCCTTGACTCGGCTCAAGTGATGCCAAAGTCTCTGCTCGAACTTCAGATTGTTGAGCCAATGCGGTCCTCAGCCAAGTCTCGGCCTCTCTGGTCTTAGCGACTACGTCGATAGACCCACGCTGCGTCGCGGTAAGACCACGTAAAACGGATACTGTCAAACGTCCTGCTCGAGCCTGTCCTTTTGGGGGCGTATAGTCCAGCGGAATATTGGCATGCAGTCCCGGAATGGAAGCTAGGAGATCTTCACACGACCTATGGTCGCCTGCCACCTTTCGTTCTCTTGCGGCGGCTAAGACCGGTCCCATCCATTGCGACGCCATTGCTGCCATTACACCATCAAAGGAGCGACCCCTCGATGCGCCTCGGGTCAACCCCGGAGCAAGGTTAGCCAAGCGGCGATCTCGACCCTCCACCACAAAGGTGGGGCGAAGCGGCGGAAGGTCTCCAACCTTATATAGACAGATAGCCTTGGCTTCAGCATGCCCATGCTCGAACGGCCTGACTATTTCTGAAGGTGAAAGCCCCAACAGCTGAGTAGCGTAAGGGTTCATCTTAGAGTTCTCAGCAACACTTAGTGGAGCGCGTGCATGGTACATGGATAGGAAGGTCTTGACAGCCTCTGCCATTGCCTCAATCCGTCCCTCCTCCTTGTGCAACAAGGACACGCTAGCGTTGCTGAGGTAATCACAAGGCGGGCAGGAATAGACGAAGTCAAACCCGCTATCCTGAATGAGCTCGGCTGGAACTTGAGCATGGGGTATGCTGGCATCCTCAGATGGTTCCAAGTCGTTAGTCATGACATCAGCGCCAGCTTGCCGCCAACGACGAGCAGCAGTGCCCGTACGCTCGCCAACTAACAAGACTCGTGGCCTAGGGAATCCATGCTTCACCATTTCATCCACCTGGCATTTGACCTCTGCCAAAACTCCGTCTAGCCACGTTAGCTGCTCCGCATCCAAAGGCGGATGACACTGCTGTTTCAGCGGCTTGGTAGCTAGTAGAGACGTAGCGGCGTCCCTGACGTCTCGAGCGCTGACTCTTTGAACACCCCGGCGCGCCGCTCTATCTTCCGCAGCTTTCTGTACTTTTAGTAGCAAAGCAGAGTTTGCCTCTCCTACGTCGGAAAGCGCAGCTAGGAATTGGCGGGCTGTTGTGTCCATAGTCAACGGCAGCTTAGATCTCTGCGGTAAAGGTCCCTGTCCCTTTGGCCGCTCCACGGCTTCGTGAAGTTCTCGTAGCCAAGGATCGAGAGAAGATAAGTGAGGAAGATCCCTCTGCCCCTGCTGTGGTGGGATCACCTTCGGCACTGCACTTCCACTCCAACCTCTAAGGTGACCAAGAAATTGGCCGACTGGCATCCATCTGCACTTGGAATCGGTGCGTTTGGCGTCGAGTTCTTGTGTCAGCGCTTGAGAAGAAGAGGCGGATGCCTGAACTGTGACGCTGCTTTGCATCAATTGCGTTCTGCTAGCGGACTGCCGGTCCCATATGGCTCGACATGCCGCTTGTCTTTGTCGGTACTGTGCCCACTCTAAGGTTGAGGCAGTGCCTGAATGTGGCTGTCGAATGTAGCCGGGTTCGACTGAAGTTGAGGTTACCTCTGTCGAACTGCATTCTCGATGCTTGGACAACTCATCATCACGAGTGCCGTCATCGTTATCGTCGTGACCGTGGCTATCATTACTGCCACCATGACCATTACTGTCAGCGCCGTAAACGTCTTGGCATGGCGCGTGCATGGTCAACGGAAAACAGTCGGAGCAAAGTCTCAGCGCACAGTTCGGGCAAACCTTGCTGCCTGCGGCCATACTTCCAGTGTCTCGCAGACAATGCTCGCAAATATCTGCTCCAGTGGGAAGCCTTTCCTGAGCCAACGCAACGGTCCCCTCCAATCCAAGCCGGAAGCGCAGCTACTTGGCTAAAGCGGCCAGCCTTATCTCCACAAACCGATACTAGACCAAGGAAGTCTTGAGCAAACGGCTTCAGGAAATCAAACTGGCGGAGGTTCTCAAAGACGACCTTCGCGGTTCGCCAGCTCAACGTGCCCACAGTTGACTCTCGTCTGCCCTCTTCAGTCAGCTCTACTGGCTTGGATGAAGATGGTATGGAGACGAACCAGTGCGTAACTAAAACGGTCTTCCCTTGGTACCTCCCTAGCTGAAGCGTGCAGTGAAGGGTGTAATGAGCATGACCATTCGGGCTCGTCTCATATGCGTGCTCGGCTGCATTCAGCCAAGACCGTTCGAGTCGGACTTCCTCATTGAGCTCACGGCGAGCACAAGCAGCAAAACTCATCTCATCGGCTTCCTCCATGTTACCTCCAAAGGTATCCAGCTGTGGCTTTCCCGGTCGAGAGTCACTTCGCACGAAGCATAAAACTTCCTGGCCTTTCACGAACCAAACTTTGGAAGCGCGGCCAGACCACGGTCGTTCTAGCGGCTTAGCGGAGGCGGTCGCATTGGGGTCCGTCTCTTCCGTAGCTGTCTTAGGCATAATTCCATCTGACGGCGGACTTGCTCGATTTATAGGGTGCTTCGAATTATCGAATGAGTGGAACGGGGCTGCCTGTCCTTTGAGTGAGAGGACTTCTAAGGAGCGGCCTCTGCGTCGAGTCAAAACCGCATAGAGTCCTCGTATGTGGGAGGGCCTCCTCGTTAGGTGTGGGCCCAGCTTCTGTTCTATGGTGTTATCTTCTTTGAGGTCTTGTAGTCGCCAGTGGGCTCTCCATTGGGCCGACGTATAAGAGCCTGATTTCTCTAGATTAGCTCGTGCCATGGCTGTGAGGAGGTATCCTTTCTTTGCCGCACGCCAGGCTACTGCTTCTGCATCTTCTCGGGACACGCTTTCTAGCATTGTCAGTACGGTTTCGCTGTATAATCTGCCGGAGCGGAGTACGTCGTGGTGTTCTGCGAATTCCAATACGGCGCGGGAGGCGTATGGATCGCCGAGCTGTCGGGACAATATACTCATTGGCAATAATGACTTTTCTGTTAGCTGGGTTCCGCGCTCTTTTAGCTGCGCAAGGGATCGAGTTAGCTCACCTATACGTCCGTTCTCTATCAAGTGATGTAAGGCGGCTGCCTCTCGCGTGCTTAATTCATAGCCAGGTAGGCGGATTGCTCCTGGGGGGTATTTCCGGGAGGCTTTTGGTGTCCGCGGGTTATAACGGCGTGCTCGCCACCTCGGCGTTGACCAAAATCTCAGGCAGTTCTGTAGCTTGTGTGCTGCTTCGTTTTGTATCGAGCTGTTTTCAGCCCTTCCTGTAGGTGAGTATTTGAGTGGGGTGTTTATGAACAGCTGCTCTAACGAGTCTAGCGGTCTTCCGGAGGCTCCTTGGTACTCCTGGGGAGCCTTCGGGGATTTATTGAAAAGGGCGTCATGTTTTTCATCTGAGTCTTTTGTTTGTGTTTTAATTATTACTTTGGGCCGAGGGGGGATTTTGTCACAATTAAGATTAAATTTACTTATCTCTACCCTCGGCGGGGCGACACCGGGTTCCTGGGCTACACATAGTGTTAGCTCATCCCCCCCATCTTTACCCGAGGCTCCGCCCCCGCAAGCCTCGTTGTCTTCCTATTGGCCTGCTCGGCGTTGACCTCCTTCGGGCCTGGTAGGTCTATTCTTCCCCCACCTTTCCTTTAGGAAGCTTGCGCCAGCAGTCCCTGTCTTGAGCAGAGCCGCGATACTTCGCGGGCACACCTTTGGATTGTGCTGACCGTCCCGTACCTCCTGGGGCCATGACTTCCAGTCTTCCATGTTGCCCGGCTGTGCGGCCCATACCGAGCAGAAGCGGCATGCCTTCTTATTGTTGAACGTGACCATAGGCCTACCGTCATTGAAGTAGGCCGGTTTGCCGTCCGTTTCGAACACCGGAGTGGCCTTACACTCGATGTCGGCCGCAAAGCGTGAGCAGTCATCGGTGGGCCAGATCATGATCGCAAGGCGCTTCCTTGCTGGTTCGGACTCCTCCGCAGCTCGGCGGACTTCGGCCATGTCGATCCATAGGTTGGTAGTCGTCGCCTCCTGTTTTCCCGGGGGTGCCGCGTTCCGGCGCTGCTCGGTCGACTGATAACCGTCGGGTCGATCCATCGGACGGGAAGGGGGCTCCATAGGTCTCAGATGCTGCAGTTGTTGAGGAGGTGGCGGCGGTGGGGGCGGTTGTCGCTGCTGAGACATGGCCGGCGATGCGGGTGTGAGAGAGGGTTGCTGCTGCACCCTAGGAGGTGGGCCCGCCGACCTAGTGGTGACCGGGGCCACGGTGTTGCGGGTTCGCGCACTGCGAGTCCTTGGCTGTCGTGGGAAGTTCGAAGGGTCCTCTCGGTTGTAGGATCCGTATGCCAGTTGTCCACCGTTCCGGTAACCTAGGGACAGGTTCTGGTCTAGGCCGATAATGCCTGCGGTGAATGCAATGGCCTGCAGTTGCAGCACCGCGGGTCGGTCGCGCTCGGATACCGTACGCGCGTATGCCCGTGCGTTGGTACACGCACGGTCGAAGGCTAGGGCCACTTCGGCAGCCCAAGGTTGGTCACCCGACTCTATTGCCTGTACTGCATATCGATGGAGGTCGGGGATGACCTGGCGGTCGGTGTGACGCATCGTCACATAGAGGAAATCTCTACCCTCTTGTTCTTGGTTTTTGCTCTGGAGCATAAGCAGCTCGATATTGGCGAACAGGTCCACCAATGCTTGGCCGGACTTACGCTGGACCGTCTGTAGTGCCGTCAGTGGGCTGTATTCCGGGCAAAAGTGGTTGTCGCATGCTAGGAGCAGACAATTCGACGCTAGCGTCACAAACGTCTGTAGCCCCTGTACGATGAGGGCCGCCAGCTGCGGAAGAGCTTGGGTATGTCCTAGGAGCCTGTTTAGCTCATCTCGTATCGCCGGTAAGAACTCAGGCCCGGCGCAGCGGGTGTCCACGCAGGTCCTCAGAGTGATGCACATTTCTGCACGTACCCGGATCCATGCGTTGAGTTGGTCGTGTTCCGTTGGTGCCGTTAGCTTCTGGTCATTGAAGAACTTGAAGTCCTTCTGGGAGGTGCGAGTTTCGGACAGCTTCTTGGTGCTGTACTGCTTCTGACGCAGCGGAGGGCGCTCCAGATTCGGATTAAAGCAGTTGGTATGGGGAGACGCCGTATTTGCTTGCCATGGTTGGCGACGCACTCGTTCAACTAGCTCTATGACCGCCGGGTCCACCTGATGCCGTTCGAAGTAGCGTCTCATCGTACTCTCGCTCGGCGCGTCGGTAAATGTCGTCGACTCCTCCTTCTCCCAATATGAAAGGGTGTCCTCCTGGGTGTCCTCGTCGTTATCGTTCGGCATGGAGAACGTAGAGCCGGTTGCCCCTCGGCGCGCTGCTCGCGCCGAGGTGGTGGCGGCTGGGGTGGTGCCGGGTCCGTGGCCGCGGTAAGGGGGTGACGGCGGCGATTCACTGCGTGTTGACGATTGACGCGACGGTAGCACCTGGTCGTCGTCCCATCTGGGCTCGGGCCCGCTGTTCTGAAAGTGTTGCCAGCGAGTTTCTGTGCCCGGCGCCCGCTCTGACCGGGGCCGATGGGGCAAGCTAGCCGGTTCTTCCACGGCATGTTCTGTGGGGTGGGGGCGGGGAACTGATCCGAAGTTGACCGAGCGGTTTGCACGGCTTGGTTCAGCACTCGCAAGGCTACCGTCCGCCCCTATGTCTTCTTGTGTCTGGTGAAACTCTTCTTCCTCGATTTCTTCGAGAGGAGGGTTGTCGATCAGCGCCAGGCGGCTCTGGGTCTCGGCTTCTATGCGCGCCTCTATCTTTTGATTGACGCGCCTTTGAATCTCTGCCTCGATGTATAATTCGTCGGCACTGAGTTGCGGGTGGGTCGCGGTAAGGTAGGCGCCTGCCTCTGCTGGCGGCAACTTTTCGGAATGACTGATTCTGGCTTCGAGGGGCGTGGCCGGTGGGATGTTCGGCGTCGCGTCGCGAGTCGCCGCTGGTGGTGGTCGAGGTACTACCGGGCCTTTTCCTTTTGGGCGCAACGTGGTGTCCTCGGCTCGCACCTCTGCTGGCTCCTCCGTAGATTCTCCCTCTAACGGGCGATACGGAGGGCTGAACTGCAGGGGCTCCGGCCGACTGCTGCATTCCCCGACTTCGGAGGATGCCTGGGCTAGAGTCAACGAGCTGGTCCCAGCTTCGGGCGCGGAGGGGGTTTGGGCGGGTGTCGCTGGGAGGGCCTCAAGCAGGCCGAGTGACAGTTGATCAAGGTGGCCTGCCCCCACCGGTGACTCTAGCGGGATGTTGGGGTCATTTGGATGCGGTGGCTCGTCACCTCCACCTCGCATTTTGCCTACGAGGGTGTAGTGGCTGCCCTCGCGGAGGCCGACCACTCGACCGGGGCGTTCCTCGTCAAAACCGACACGGCAGGGGCCTCCGAGAAGCCGCCAACCTAACATGTTTCGGCTTACATGTCCAATTATTTGAAGGACTATCTGGTAGAGAAGGACTGCTGCTGACTCGTTGAGGTCTATCAGGATCCTATGGATCTGACCGCGGTGTTCGCCTTTGACGTCGAACCTGACCTCGATCTCTGCTGAGAGCTGTTTCCAAGACGGTCGGCGGAGGCTGTGAGCATGCCGGCATTCCATGTCCTCGAGAAAGCGGTGTGGGCATGTCTCGGTTAGGAACGAGTCCGTGGCGTCTCGGTTCCTCCGGTTGCGTTCCATCCGCGAGGGCCCCGGCGCCGGCTGGTTAGCCGGCCTCCGTGGGAGCGGGTCGCGGCGCTCCGAGTTAACATCAGCCAGGAAGGACAGGTCGCCCCTGTACTCGGGTGGGGAGAACTTTGTTTTGCCATTGGCTCTGCCCGGGCGTCGCGCCCCTAGGCTGCCGGTGTAGGCCCTCTTCTGTATGGCGTGGCTGCTCACCTGCTGGGGCTTGGTCAGCGATGGAGTAAACCCTGGGTGCCTAGACGAGACTGCAGCTACGAGGGTTCTCTTTTCCCCGCGCCATTCTGGGTAGCGATTCCAATTTTGTTTATAAGGTGTTACTCCTGAATTGGGCCCCCGGCGAGTGATTCTTCCCGAGGCCCCGGTCATGCGAGGGCTAAGAGTTTCTTCCTGGCTTTCGTCCTGGATCAAAGCTTGACTAGCATTACAGGCAGTCTCGGTGAGTGCGTAGTCTGGCATGGGCGAACTCGAGGTCTCCTCAACTTGGGGAGCGGAGTTGCTTGCGCCGAGTTGGGCATCGGCTATCTCGTTGTTCATCCGTATCTGCCACAGCGGTGGCTCCACCGCCCTTTCCACGTCCTCTGTGGTCTCATCCGGTTCGCCCGCGAAGGCTGGTGCAGCCCCGCATTGCTGACGCGTCCTGCGCGTCGATCGGCAATGGGCTAACTCTCGAAGACCGACGGCTAAGGGCGTGACCTCACGATGGTCACCGATTCGGTACAAGAACAGTGCATCTCGTCCCCAAGAAGGCAGATATCCGGGCTCTTGGAAACCCTTTTTTAGCATGGAGTAGAGGGCTGGTAGGACTCCCCTCGATCTTGCCTCCCAGTAAGCCTGTGCCCGCTTCTGCTGGTCTCTTGACGGCCCTTCTGACATCCAGATGTCCGCCAGCGACTCCGCTCGAAGTTCCTCCGGGGCGGTGGCTGCGTACAGCATGTGGTTAGGTAGCTGACGCCTTATGCTGCTGCTGATGTCTGGGATTTGGCAGCTGTTGGCGGTTGGGAATTTGTAGTTGGGGAGTAGAAACTCCAACATGGAGTCCGGCATCTGCCAACCTTCTGGGTCGGCCGTGTAGTCGCATAGATGTGAGATCTCATGGAGAACCCGAGAGACCTTGTGGGTCAGGATTTTGAGTAGTCCGGGTTCGGTGGCGGCATTCAGCGCTTGACTTAGCTCAGTAAGGTTGACGAGAATCACCCCGGCGGACGGGACGACTAAGGTCCTGGTGGGGATACCTCCATAGGTCAAATTCTTGACAAAGTATATGCCCTTCATCTGGATCTGGCTGAACAGCTCTTTCGGTGCGTGCGAGAGCATGTAGTTTAGGAGTACACAGTACTTGTGTTCAAACTTCTCTCCTGCCGTGTTGAGGTCGGGCTGCTCGCCTCCATATGGAAACGTGAGGCCGCTCATGTACACTCGGGCGTAAAGGTGAAGCTGCGCACCGAGGCGTTCGGGGAATTTAACGTACTGCAATGTGAGGTCCTTCCCTCGAGCCATACGATGGGTATCATCTTGTTTAAACTCGCTGAGTGCGGGCGACCCATCGGGCCTGTCTGTCACGCAAGGCGGCGTGCAAGGGTCGGAGTGGGTCGGCCGGCCGTATTTGATTGGCCTAGAGGTAGCCGGGTCTTCGTAGAATCTGGCGTAGAGTTCCCTCACTGTCGGGAGTGCGTCTACTATCGATACGAGTGGGAGGTTGTAACGTCCCTCAGATAGCGGCGGCCTATGGGCCGGGGCCGTCCTGGACGAGGGGCCCTCGGGGGTGAGCAGCCTCACCACCGACAGGGCCTGACCGGGGTGAACCTTAGGATCCTTCCTGAAGGCTACCCAATAGCTTATCGGCGGATCCGGGTGTTGCTCGGGAGCGGGGAGCTGCCGAGGGAAACCATGGGAGTTATTGTACTCGAACGAGTACTGCTGCCCATTTGCGCTTGCTGACTCGACAATGACGCCTACGTGGTCATCTAGCAACGTAGCCCGCCCAGTGTACCACTCGTTTATTGCGGGGTCGTAGTAGCATGACGGACGAGTCTGGTTGGTGGGCACATCTTGCTGATGTATCTCGAGTCGAGGTGTCTGCTTCTTCCGCGACAACTCAGCAACGTCGCGGGCGGCTTCTAGGTAGTTGTATCGACGAGGGCCGCGGAGCGGCTCACCCTTCTCTGGGTCCCACAACTGGGCTTGCCAGGACGGGACGTACGTGGCCTTGTCCTGCTCTGGCCGTCGGATGCTGGCGTATACGTTTTCGATCCCGCAGCACCTCCACTCCGCCGTCGCCACTGCGGCTTTGTCCCG
>JGI24540J26637_10001549_pt1 | contig 10099 bp, 6 predicted proteins | sample NorSeaMetagenome_FD_26637 | JGI IMG/M metagenome (IMG submission 26637) | reverse complement strand
CGTCGCACGCATCCGAAAACAGACGAAGAGTTCGCGTCAGGGCGCTCGAGAACGTCGAGGACGATGACGTCTTATGGTTGACTTCAGGGACAGAGCAGTTGCCTCCTCTCGTTGAAGCAACGATGCGATTGCAGAGTGAGGCATCGATGCGTGTCGTCAAGCCTCCCGGTGTTGACGAGCTTTGGGACTGGTACGAACAGGTGGGGTCTGACGACGCGGACCCATCTTGGGGGCGGGTGTGGAAGACCGCATCCGATCTATCGAACTTAGTGCAAGCAGATGCACTTCCTTCTTTCAGTCTGAGAGGAGGAAAGAACTCGAAGGTAGTCGTCGAGGTGGGGTGCGGACTCGGTTACGTTGGGCTTTGTGCAGCCGTGACACAAGGTGCTCGGGTGATTTTCTGCGACAGGGAACCTCTGGCGATACACTGTGCGTTATCTTCAGCCCAACTCAATGGACTGGAGGTGCACAGCGTCAATGACATCTCAACATCAAGTCAAGGTGTCGCAGGATCGGTTCTCGACTGGGCAGCTCCTCTTGGTGCTTTGGCGCAGTCGGCGGATGTGGTACTGGGGGCTGATTGTTTGTATGATCCAACGACTGCTGCGATGCTTGCGAAAACATGCAAACATTTGTTGGATGAAGACGGGGTGGTTGTGATTTGTGAACCGGAGAAGGAGCGAGCTCTGGGGACTTACTCAAAGTTCATTGAATGCGCGCAATCTTTGGGGGCGACTTCAGCAGAAATATTGCCGTACCCTGACCTGGATTCGGACGAACCATCTGTTTTACTTCGCGTGTCGTGGAAACGTCTCTGACTTTCAAGCCGATGCGCAATTCTAGTTGTGATGTCGACTACCAAAGTAGACTTTCTAAAGCTATTCAATCTGCTCTACTGGTTTTTCAACCCTGCTGTGTTTCATTGGGGACTTCCCCTTCATATTCCAACCTTGTATCCCATCGCCATTGGGTCGGACACAAAACATTCCGTCGTCGTCGCCGTCATCATCGTCGCCTTCTCCCGCCCCGTCATCCGATGAGGGCTCCTCAGCTGCGAAATCGACCCAGTGGGCTTTGCGGAATTTTCGACGAGCACCTCGGTGCTTGTTAGCGATCAGCGCACTTCCTGCATCATCCTCTGCTGAACGTTCGTACAGGCGGGCACCACCGCGAAGTGACGCAGCCGCACGGAGTGAGACACGATTCGACCTAAGATGCTCAGTTTCGCGCTCCACGGTTTTCGAATAGCCATCGCCTGCAGAAATTTCAAGAGTCGCGCCAAGCTTGCCGCTGCTGCGATATACTGCTTGAAGTGCGTCGTCAAATTTGCCACGCTTCGAAGCGTTTGGTTTCACTCCCAAAGGCATCCACATGCTGGTTGAAGTAAGGGATGTTAGCGAGATATTGACGGCACAGATCATATCTGTGACCTCCGCAGCCGAGAGATACGTTAGCCTGAGTGAGCGCATCGCGTCAGCCTTTCGGCACATCCTCTTTATCAGCAACAAAGCAGCATCCATCGCGTGTACCATCAACTGGCCCGCACGCGATAATCTATTGTTCACCCCAGTGTCAATTGTGCCGACATCACGAAAGTTGATGGTATCTTCACGAGATTCACAAACTGCATGACGCACGTGAGCTGAAAGAAGACACAGAGTCACAGAAAGAGCAGTGGCTGAAGCCGACGCCGGAAGGCTATCTTTTGTGGATGAGACCACATGGATGACGTCAGCTATCACCGATATGGCAGCATCAGGCCCATTGTGCGCAAATGCAAGATGATGTGCCACTTGGAGGAGTTCAGTGCGTTGTGACCGTTCAAAAGGATAAGTTTGTGTTGCCGCCATAGTGAGCTTGCTTTCACGTTGAAGCAGATGCACGAAAGCGCTGAATTGAGTGCCGGTCTTCATGCCCTTTGAGATTTCTTGAGCAAACATCAGTGCATCTCCCGAGGAATAATCCGATGTACCTTTAAGAGATTGCATGTCATCGGCGTTTGCGTCAACCTGACCCCACAGAGCAACTGATGCATGCGCNGTCACGATCATCGGCGTGAACGCGGATGCAGATTCAGGCGACAGTCCCAAGATTAATGTGGCTCCTAATCGTAATGCTGCCGCAGCAGGATGAAGGGCGGTGCACTCGTTGGCTCGTGCGATTACCCATTGGAGTATACTTAGACGTCTGCTCTCGACGATNTCAGCATCGTGACCACCAACAACACCGATGGTTCCATTTTCTGCGCTCCACGAATCTAAATGAAACGCGGGGGCAGCCAACGAGCACAGCACTGATGACTCGAGCGCAGGAGAGGCAGGGACATTGGCGGCAATCGTGCACAATTGAAAGCATGCAGTCACAATAGTCGCACGCACTGCGGAAGAGGTTTCTGCCCATTGACCATATCTCTTACCTGCGGAGTAGCTCACTGCCCCACTGTTTGCAACCAGCTCCTTTTCAACTCGTGGTGCAGACAGACGTTCCGCCAGCATCTGATAGCGATTCGTCAAATCCCCCCCTGCACTGCCCAATCGAAACCCACTGGACGAAGAGACTGAGACATTCGGTGCGAGACGTTCTGCGAGTTTTAGTGCCTTACTGAGGATATCTCTGCTCACCATTTCTTGAATGATGAAGCGAGGGTCAGCAATCCATGACTGCGTATGCCCTGAACAAGATTGACCAAGAGCTGCAGATGCGGCGACAGCACGGGCTGCGTGTGTCAAGATACCTGCTTGCAACTGAGGTTCGACGTCGGGTACATCTGCGTACGCATGATTCACAACTATTGCTGCCTGCGAATCATCCTCGGCGAAAACACTTTCAACCGCAGAAAGCCAAGTGTCCACCTGAACAGATGGTAATGATGCAACGGCACTTGCAAAAAGATCGGTCTCGCTCGAGCGAACCGAGCGGTCGGTACTCTGAATGGTAGTGTNNTTCTCGATCCCACGCTGGAGAGCCAACATGTGAGAAAGGCGGTGAAGCATCGCTCGGTAGAGATCAGGCGATGTCAACCCCACTCTGAAACCACCCTTCCCTTCGTGACCGAGACTGTTTTGTTCCGCGACGTCACGATGATACTCCATACTGAGGCACTTCTGCAACAGGTTCGCGAGCACAGTCATCACCGCGTAACCGATCAAGAAGCCCCACCTCTCACTCGAGTCGGCAATTAATGTTTTTTCTTGAGGATTNGCCTCCGGGGCTTCACGAGCATGATTGTCTTCCACCGGCGGCGATGACACCCCGAGCTCGATCCCACCTTGAATCGTGCGAGCCCGGAAATCCATCGGATCCACGTATGCGGTGAGTACCATATCTGCATGGAATAAAGCGACCACTGCGTTCATGGGCAGCCTCTCGCGAATCGGTATACAAACGTGACTCCTGACAGAGCAAACCGGAGGGTGCCCATCTCCATGGCGAAGCCAAGTAAGGGCCTGTGCTTGTAGGCGCGGAAGCAGCCATCCATCACGGATACCGATGAGATCGGATATCCTGAGGTAAGATACGGCAGATATGATGACGGCCGCCGCCAAAACCACTAATTGGTGTGGAGACGTCTCCGAGGTCCCCGTGTCACTGGACAACTTGGCAGATGACACCGCGTGCAGCGCCCAGCGCACAGACAGCTGGACTTCCGATTGCAAAAATGGCTGGTTCTGCGCGCTCAGAATGACGCGTAAGAGTTCCAGGGCCGTGGTGCGTGATTTGATAGATCCCTGCAGTTTGCGCTCAATGATGCCACACAGTTCGGCTCGGCGCTCCTCGTCAGCCGACGATGCGCGCGCAAGAGCGCCACCGACTGCCAGAAAGAATGGAGAAGAGCGAAAGGTGTCGACCGATCCATCCAATCTCGCGGGAATCATATCGAGAAGCAGTCGCCAGGGCCCATCTGAAGCGAGCACGCCCGCGGGGGCAGCCGTCAAAGTGGCGAAGAGTACCCGGTTGGCTGCCTCTGCAATTTCCAGCCGAGCAGTTTCGTCACGCGCGCCGCCGACTCCGGGGAAACGGGCTTGGGATTCCCGTAGCAGAGATTCCAGCAATCGCACGAGAGAGGTGAGTCCGTATGATTGAATGTCNGCACCATTCGAGTCGGAATGTGGCACCGGAGCTTCGAACCAGTCCGCGTCTTCGATGCCGGCAACCAGAGGGGCGCTCTCCTCGACCAGAGACCAGGCCTGCGGGGATCGCGACCTAATCAAACCAACGACGATCGCGGGAAGTGCTTCGCGAGCCCATAGATGCAATCCGGCACCATCGATGGCCGTGGAGTCGATGTGAAGTCGCAGACCCGAACGGGACGTGATGTCGGCGGCTAGACGAGCGGCACCGTGCAAGCTGGTCGGCACGAGAATCTTGCGAGACACCGCGCGAGCGAGCGCGACTTCAGCCCGTCGCTCCGCTGCTCTGTCCCCCACCGAGCAGCTTCTCGCCAGGAGCGTGCCGAGGATAAGAGTGGACTCTGCGGTCGCAGCGCTCACGCCCCGGTCATCACAGAAGGTCTCCAACCACTCCTTCGAGCGCGTGTCATCGGCGAGAAGCCCGAGCAGTTGACGGGCGAAGGGCGGGGTCTCGTCCGTCTCGTCCATCTCTTCCCGACCACGAGCTACCTATCGCCGGGACGACCTGCACCGCATCTGAGGGATGGTCAAGCCCCTACGTTTTATTCATGCTTTGCGCGTGGCGACGATCTCGCGCGCTGCTCGCGAGAGCCGATCCAGAGAGTGCTGGGCCGGTTCGGTGGGTGGAGAAAAGGCGCGAACTGGGAAACTCTCCCGTGTCGAGGAAAACACCCGCGACGAGGAAAATCGCGGGCCCGCCAGCCCGAGGAAACAGCCCCTTGACTTAATTGTGTCTTATATATGTATTACACTCTAAAAAGAGAAACAGCTGAATTATGTATAGGGCTTTTGTGATGCTATAGGCAGTACCGGTTCGTACGGGTTAGGTTTGTGGTAACGCGAAACTCAATTACACCACTGGGGCGCAGGCTCCGTCCGGTCGAAGATGTCCTCTGTTAGATCTGTATGGATCTGTGGGCTTTCGTTTTTTCGTGTATCACGCTGTGATAACTCCGGTTGGATTTGCTTGCGTTTTTTGTGATGTAAAGGGGTCTCGGGTCGCGGCGGGGCGGGCGTCCTCTGTCGGCAGCCTTTGGCGGTGTTCTCTGTGTCGTTGTCGCGGGTGGATATCGGGCGGTCGAAGATGTCCTCTGATAGATCTGTTGCGGATCTGTGGGCTTTCGTTTTTTCGTGTATCACGCTGTGGTGATAACTCCGCCTGGTGTCTTTTCGCTTCGCGTCACGAAGAGCGATGCCTAAGGTGGTGCCGACGGGGGACGCGGTGCCATCCGTCGGAGAGCTCATGTTACCTGATACACGCCTGGGGGGTGTATCGTGGGGGTGTGTTCGAGGTGTTGGTGGTGGTTCCGGGGGCGGACGGTCGATTTGGCCGCCCGGCCTCGACCCGGGCTCGCGCATGCTTGCCGCGTGGTGCCGAGTTCACATTGCCCCTTGACTTGAGCGGAGGAGCGTCTGGCACTACCTTTTAATTACCGTATGACAAACTCACCACGTGGCACTGTCTCGCCAACCCTGGATGTAGTTTCGTCTAACTAGTTACACATATACAGCTAGAACAGCGCATTTTCGAACTTTCAGAAAAAAACTTTCAGAAAGATTTTTTTCTGTGGAGACAATCCAGAAAGAAAATACGTGTCTCCTGTCGAAGGTAAGGGTCTAATAACTCCCGAGAAGAAATGAAACAGTCGAAGAAGGATTTCGTCTTGTCCATGATATCTAGGTCTTCTCCATGATCACCAACGAGCAATTCTTATTGACGACGAGGTCAAAACAAAAAACCCCAAAGGACAGCATCACCGCGGTTCGGCTCCGCGCTCCAACGCGCGCACGCTAGGAGATCTGAAGATGGTCACGAACGAGGTGGCCGACACGTCTCCAGACGTGCCGGCGGCGAAACGCGCGAAGATCCTGTCCGAGGACGAAGGGAACGAGGGCGGACACGAAATCGCAGAACGCGTCGGGGGAGAAATTGGGGCTGTGCAACCCTGGTTGGCTGTGTCGAACGAGGCAGGTTCGAACGGGCGCTCGGGCGCGAACGCGCCCGGCGCGGTCGCGGAGAAGGGCGGAGAGATCGTCGAGAACGCCAATCGTGATGGAAACAACGTCGGCGCGGAAGAACCCGAGGAAGAGGGCGAAAACCCGGTCGCGTCGCCCCGCCCGGAGCCAGCGGCAAACGCGGACGCCCCTACGGACAGCCGAGAGGGCGCCCCAGGCGACGGCGAGAAGCTCGTCCCGAACGGCGACGCCTCCGCGGACGCCGCGGGTGCTCCGGTTGAACCGGCCAAAGAGCCCGAGGGAACCTCGGCGGATCAGGAGCACTCAGCGGGGGCGCAACCCATCGTCGCCGCGAACTCGGCCGACGCGTCAGATCCCTCGGACGCTGCGGCCCCCGAGAACACGCTGCGGGCTGCTCAGCACGCGATTTTGCTGCGACAGCAGGCGATCAAGTACAAGGGTTGCTGCCAAGTGGACGACTGCTTGAACCCCCGTAAGCAGCCCACGGCGAACAGCCGCATGCCCTTGACCTGCGCGGATCACAACGGCATGTTGTCGCTGCCCTACGGCGGCGAGGCGAGCAGAGAGTGTCAGGCGTGCCGCGCCTTCCACCCGGTTTCCGCGTTTGATCGCGACAACAAGACGTGCGAGACCCGTTTGCTGCGCAAGAAGCTGAGATACAGGGCCAAGACGTTGCAGCAGCGCGANGAACACCGCGGNAACGTCGGGAAGAAGGCAAAACGGAACGAAGTCGCGCTGCAGGCGGTCGCNGCGGCGGCTGCGCAAGCTGGGGGTGGCGCGGATCTCAGCCAGTTTGGCCACCTCCGGGGTCCCGGAGGTTTCGTGCTCCCCTTTGGAGGCAAGTTCCCCGGAGTCGCGGATAATGACGGCGGCGTCGGCGCGTTGGCTGCGGCTCGCGAGAGTATCATGTCGACTAGCCCGTACGGTGTTTTCCCGGGTTTCGGTCAGATGCCCTTCGGTCAGAGCGCGGTGGAGGGAGCTGCGGCAGCCGCGGCGAGTGCCTTTGCGGCGAACTTCGGAACGGCACCACTCGGGGCGGACGACAACAAGCTCGGATTGCCTCAGCACGGAGGGATCAACCTGCAGTCCCTCGCTGGCTTCCCTACGAGATCCAACCCCACGGATCTCGCCTCGCCTGCCGCCGCACAGGCTTATCTTGCGGCCTTGGTTCAGGGTAACACCGGGGTGAACGCCCTTCAGGGTAACACCGGGTTGAACGCCCTCGCACTGCAAGGTGCTGGGCTCCCGGGTGGTATCCCTGGCCTCGCTGGCCTTCAGAACCCCGACGTCCTCGCGATTCTCGCTCAGCACAACAATGTACAGGAGCAGGTCGCGGCCCTCAGAGCGAATCATATGCTCAGAATGGCGCAGGCTGCCGAGATGCAGGCNTCGGCGGCGCTCACCAACTCGCGTTCGACTGGGGGAGANGTGTTGAACCGGCAGAACCTGTACCCGCACCTGGCGCGCGACCAAGCCCAGGCCGGCTGCAGCATCATGTGAACATTGTTCCGTCACTCATTTTACTCGTGTAATACTAACGAAACGACACTAGTTGTTCTAACATGCCCTCCGGCGTCAAGTTTGTGACGTACCCGCTTGAGACGGTCCACTCAACCCCGTCCCCATTCTCGCCGAACAATCGCTCCACCTCCGCCTGCACCGCATCCGGGCCGCACGTCGAGGGGTCCAACAGGTTGCACGCGACCTCGATCGTCGAACCAGTACGATCACCCCCGTGGGTCAGTGCCATCGCCTGCACCCCNGGGAGCCCACCTCCCCGCTCACTCAACCGCCTGGCCAACCGAGACGCGACGGCCAGCGCATNNGCGTGGGCGTCCACCCCACGCTTCCCACCAAACACAACTGGAACGTTGTAGTTGCATACCCAACGCGTGGCGCCGAGCATGAGTATTCCCGATTCAGGTGGTACAGTCGAAGGCCCGAAATCCGCATCGACTTGTCCATCTGCCACGCGGTGGGCTCCTGACCAGCCCGCGTCTTGAGAGGTGCTCCTAAAGTACCCGTACTTGCGACGAAGGTCGGCGAGCTGAGTCCCCGTGGAACTGGCGAGACCGTAGAGAAGCACCGGAACCTTCAAACGATCGCCGATACCCTTCCCGAGACCTTTGGCGAGCTGTGTTGCCAATTCGTCGGGCGCGTCGCCAACAGCGTGACAGCTGATGTGATCGACCGCTCCGCACCTCGGGTGAGTCGCGGAGTGGTTTCTCAGATCGATGGTCTTCAGTGCCTGCTCGGTCAGCGCCAACGCGCTTTGTTTCAGCGGTTCGACAGACGGGGTGGCGACATCCGCAAGGCTATCGACGCCAACGCCTAATGTAAAGCCTGTGCGGTTGTACTCGTCGTCTCTGAACACGTTCAAAACACGCGTGCCGTGCTGTTGGCAGGCCGTCTCAGCGACGGTCTCGAGGACGTTCACCGCATCGGCGTCTTTGCCCTCGGACACGTACACCACAGCCACCAGCCCGCCAGCCCGACGCTTAAGAGCATTAGACGAGGAAGACAGTTTCATCGCCATGACGCGTGCTGCGGCGAGCGCATTGAGCGCCATCCCTCGCTGCGCGGAGCGACTGTACGAACTTAGGGGTCGAGGTGTGTTCTTTTGCATCTCTCTGTTCTCTAAAAAATTACTCACAGCATCGTCGTCACAGTCCCACGAGCCATACGGCTCGATGTACGTATGTCTCGAGAAGCACGCCCTGTTCCGCTGCGCTCGACACCGCGCGGCCGTTTGCGGTGAAAGTCCGAGCCATGGCCACCTCGCCGAGCTCGAATGGGTCCAACTGTTGTGGCGACAAACGACTCAGGCTCCGGACCTGTGCGGCCCGTTCCTCCAAGCTGCGTACCTCAGCTCCGTCCTCCGTATTCTCGTCACCATCGAGGTGAGGGGATACCACGTTTATCCGAGGCTGCCATCTTTCCTCCCATCTTTGACGCTCTTTTGGACCACCCACGGTTTTCAGTATGTCTTCGAATCGCTCAACCACGCTTGGGTGGGCAATCAACCGGTCGTATGCCGCGAGCTGGGCCTCAAGGTTCAGGGGGTCATCTATCTCCGCGCGCAAACACGCGGCATGTTGTGGTTTGCGTTCGGCCCATATATTCATTTCTTCAGAAATTGGCCTCGTCGCCCCTCCGTTCGTCACGTTCGAAACGAGGGCGAATAATGCGGTGATGTCCAAGTTTGCCGTCGACGTTCGCCTAGGGAGTTTTGGCAGCGACTCTATTCTGGCGTCCCGTGCGCTCAGGACCGAGATTCCTGCGTCACTCAAGAAACCTGCCTCGATATCTCCGAGAGTTCCTGTCGCGTAAACCACAACCTTGGGCGCCTTTCCAAAGCATCGAAGATTGCAACTGGCTGAAGCTACCGTTTTCAACGCCAAAGCCTGGGGGACGATGTTGCTCGCCATTGCTCCGTTCTCCGCCTTGCATTCGATCCACAGCAAGCCCTCCTGCGCCACGACGTCAACCTCCACCACCTCCTCGTCTCCGAGCTTTGCACCGATGGAAGGCGACCTAGTCGCGAATCGCTTACGCACGGCCGTCACCCCGGGCGCCCACTCTGCGCACGTCAACTCCAAGCTCAGCCCCCTGAGATTGTTTTCGCACCCCTGTATGCCTCTTTGTGGGTCCGGAGACTCCAGAAGGCTCGCGGCGAAATCCCGCTCGCGAGCGGCGGCACGCGCGAGCTTATCGATCCCCTCGATATCCGGCCTCGACGAGGCGAAAGACTCGATCCGCTTAACCAGGAGGTCAGCAGAGCCACAGAGCCCCTCGACTGCTGACCTGGCCGAGTCCCGCTTGCTCTCCATGCTCTTTGACGAAGAAGTCGCCACCGGGCACAGAGGAGTACGCGAGCGAGAGCCCGAGGGACGGCCGGTTCGATGCACGCAGGGATGCCGTACGAGCACCGCGGACATGTGTCACTTCAAACCGTCGGCATCGCTTCGCGTCCGCGATTTGGTAGACTCTGT
>JGI24540J26637_10001545_pt1 | contig 10107 bp, 8 predicted proteins | sample NorSeaMetagenome_FD_26637 | JGI IMG/M metagenome (IMG submission 26637) | reverse complement strand
TGAAGCTCTCCACCCGAAGCTGCGCCTTCACGAACGATTCCAGCCTGCTCCTCACAGGAGGAGAGTCGGAAACACTAGACATTTACGAGCTCACCGACTTGATTTCCGACCTTCCGGAGCCCGGAAGTGGGAAAGTAAAGACCTTCACTTCCCCTCGTCTCAGGGACCACTCCCACCAGTGCTGGATCACAGAGATCCAGTCCTTCGTGCCGAAGGGCTATAAAAAACCCCTTAACTACGACCCCAATGCGTCGGACATTTTTGCGACTGCTGATGTCAGGGGGAAGGTCGCCATCTGGAGGATATCACTGACGAGGGACCGGAAGAAAATCTCACTCTCCACCCTGTGGGTGCTCCGAACTCATGTATCCCTCGTATCATCTTTATCCTTCTCCGAGGACTGCGAGTCGATAATAACCTCTGGTATCGACGGGAAGGTTGCAGTGTGGAATGTATCGTCTCAGTTATTTTCCAATGCCGAAACCTTCACCCCAAAGCAGGGTCGTCCGTTCTCAACCACCCTCAGTTCTCAGCCACCTCAGAACCCCCGAATCTCCCTCGGAGGCCATCGCGGCGGAGTCAAGATGGCAGCCCTTGCGACGACGGGATCCCTGTCCCCAATAACTGCACCCAACGCTCCCATCGAGGAGGACTTGAAAACGACTCTCATGCTAACTTGTGGAACGGACCAGCAGCTCCTCCTCTACTTTATCCCTTCTCCGGTTGAGGGAGTTATCAAACTAGCGTCGCACGACCGCTCGCCGTGGGCGACTGTGAAACGAGACACTATCCGGGAGGTCATATTCTCACCGTCATTCAACTACATGGCAACATTTGGTATCGGGTGTGACGTGATGCTCTGGGACGCAAAGGTTGGCAGACTCATTCTAAATCTCATTGGTCACCAACGCAACATTCGTTCAGTAGAATTTGCCACCGAGACTGAGATGGTCTTGCTGTTGGTTTCCGGGGACGAGGAGGGGAAGACTATCCTCTGGAATCTTACCGCTGAACGGCACCACGGCACCCCATCCTCTCCTCCTAGCCCCCCCTCCAACCCGCCGCCACCTGATGACGACGATGACTATCCCTCATCCTTTCAACATCCTCCAGAGGATCTTCTCATTTCGTGGCATCATCACCGTGTGCCGATTAGGTCGGTCCGCTTCTGTGGTGGACCAACCAAAGTGGTCAGCTGCGATGCCGTTGGGAAGGTCATAATTGTAGATGCTCTTTCTAGGGACGTGTTGGTGGAATTTACTGGAGGCGAGGTCTCTTGCAGCCCCTGGAATTTCTGGTGGAGAGGTTACACCCCCTCAACCACCTCAACCCTGACTGATACAATCAGCTCCCTCCCCGGTGCAAGCACATCGGGCGTGAACAATGTCTTCCTCGTGACAACGTCCCTTTCGAAGATGGTGATTTGGGACTGCGAGTCCGGGAAGACGGCATCTCATCGCGATATTCCCGAGGACACGGGCTTCATTGAATGTTACGACGTCTCCACCGACACCTCCAACCGCCAACTGCTCTCTGTTGCATGCTGCACCAACTCAGGCAGAGCCTTCTGTTGGACACCGGACAAAATCGTGATCACTCCCGAGGACGACGAGGAGGACGACGAAGATAAAGAGAAGAGCACCGAGAGCAGCATTCATAACGTAGTTGACTTGACTGCCCTAGTCCCATCATCCACAGAGAACATGAAGAATGGTTTCAGGGGCATATCCTTCGGCCCGAAAAACGAGATTGTTGCGTGGGGCGTCCACAAAATCTTCCTCTGGACCAAATCTTCCAACAATCCTAACGACTACGCTTTCCACGGCGAATTCTCAGCAGGTGAAAGCATATACGGGGTCGTTACCGCCAAGGTCGTCGGGAACGGGGTGATCCAGTGCATGCTTGAGGCCGGGTGGGGCTACTCGACGAACTATTTAAAACTGTAATTGTTAAATGTCAAATGTACGATTTTACTCGTCAATCCCTTCCTCTATGCCTACGGTATCATTAGCGTGTCCATCTTCACGTTTTGAAGTCGGCTCAAGGGGATCAGCGCTCTGCCAATGAAACCGTCTCGTCGATTTTGGATAATCCTCGTTACGTTACGAGTTCGCACCTGGGCGAGAATTTCCCCAATCATCGATGAAATTTTCGGGAATGATTGACATGGTGTGCTCGTTGAACCAATCCGGGTGCTGATCCAACCAGATTGGGAGTCTGGCATTGAGCAAGGCCATCACTTCTTCCCCGATTGCCTTCTGCCACTTGTGCGTGTTATTCGTGAAAATTAAAAAACCTTACTTCATCGTCCTCATTGTCGATGAACAGCTTTTGAATACTCTTGTTTCTAGTTTCTGTGCTGAAGAATGTGCGGATGTAAGCTCTCTTCATTGAACAGAGGAGAACGACAAACGAGACTATCATACCAAACGCAGCAAATTGCCATTGTCTTCATGACCGTCTCCTTCGTTACCGTTCCCTCCTCTCCCTCGACCTTCTCATACCCTGCAGCAGCGACCCCCAACAATGGCGGTTACCAATAGGCTGAAAGTAAAGTATGCTCCAACAACGTCTACCGAAGCTCGAAAAAGGACAACTCCAGTCCAATCAACGACTACTTTAAATATAAGACGAATCAAGAAAGAGAAGACTGCTCCACTCGCCCTGTGAAGTGGCGCCCAAAACCACAGGCCTCTCCAAAGCGTTTTCAAGACGAAATAGGCGAAACTTCAATCCGAGAAATTGCGCAACCAGCTCCACCACCCCCTTCATTTGCAGCAGGAAGTATGCCAATGCGCGAACGAGAAGGTTGAAAGCTGAAAGAAAGTAGAGGGACAGGAACACGAGGACCTTCCCCTTTGCCTTGTCAGGAACATAGCCATAAAACCACGGCTTTCGCTTCCGCTTCTTCCAGTTTGTGTCCCAATAATAGTTCATGTTTGACGAGGTAAAAGCAGCAGTCATGGCGCAGCAAACAAAGCTGAAGGCAACGTTCGAGGACGTATCGGAGCCCGAGCTCATAATTGCGGTAAGCTGTACGATTATTCCGGGGATAGCCTCAGTGAATAGTCCCGCGACCGTAGTCATAATCACCTCCGCCTTAAGTTCAATCACATGTCCCTGCGACGAGCGAAGCGAATCGCGAAAAGGGTTGGGATGAGGGATGAGGATGATTGTCAGCTTGTCGCTTCGCTCCTCGTCCAATCTCACCTCCACGATCTCTGTGTCGCTCGCAACTCGGAACGCATCGACGCCAGGCTTGATGCAGGTCAATACGACCAGCACCTTATTCAGTGTCTTCCTCTAACCGAGCTCAAAGTTTTGGGTGATTACCACCATCAACTGCAATACAAGGTTAGCAACGATACTTTCCAACATGATGTATGCACCATCGACGAGAGAGGGTGAAATTGTCACTGTGGACGACTATGCAAGAGAGGCTGGCTAGATTTGAGATGAATCAGCCTCAGTACGCGGCGTGCCGTTTGTATCACCCGGTACTATCGGGTACGGGAATACCTCTTCATGTCTCGACATCGTCTCTGAAAACGGTTATGAGGAACACATCCAATTTGTGCAGTGTTCAATGAAAACGATGTGTTTGACCATGTGACACGCACTTACTTTATTCAAATGTGCAGCGTCGACGAAAGTTTCGTCGGAAGTGTTAACCCGTTTCACATTTGTAATGTCCGGATTACAAATGTGAAACGGGTTAAAGAACGCAAAAATTTGTCACCTTTAAAGTTTTTTGCCCCCTTCTCAACGTTTTTTTGCACAAAACGGCCCCACTTCTGTCCTTCCCCCCACATTTACCTTTACGCATTACCTTTAGACTAAATTCGCGTAGGGTAATTACCCAATGCAACCCTGTTTACCCAAACAATACTCTGGATCGACACCCTAACCTTCAGGCCCAGAGTTAATTTGCTTCTGGTCCCTTTGACAAAAGAATGGCTTGTAATCACAATCACCGCCGCCCATCCCTATTCAGAATAGCGGTACCCCCTTCCACCGGCATCAGACAGCTTGCTGACCACTTCTTTACAACCCAACTCCACTATCTCGAGACAGAGAGGTTCCTAGAAAACAGTGCACAGCTGCGTAAAATGGTTGCGTTTGCGATATATGTTTTGGGAAAGAATAACGAGTACATATTGAATTCGACGCCCTCTCTTACTGGCCAGGACCCGTCGTCAGGCCCATCGGTGAATGATCTTACCTCCTCTGATGGTAATGCTCAGACTGCGAGGGCTATCAAGGGGCGACGGGGTTCTTTGGACCTGCGCCGCATGAAACTCGTAGAGAGCGAAGCGAGCAGGAGCGCTCTCCCAAAGGGAGTACCCTCTGTGATAGGTGAGATTGGATGAGGAGTGAAGACTGGAGCGAAGGCTGGGCATCATTCTGCGACAGCAGTAATATCTTCAATCTCTCTTCAAGATAACAGCCTCTAGCTCGTCGCTTCGCTCCTCGCCGTCGGGCTGTCTAGTGCCATAACTAACAACGCCCTTTCTGCTCGTCGCTTCACTCATTGCAGAGATTGAGTTTGCGCTCTCCCTCTGCCAGCATATTATTCCCATCGTCCCCAAGGGCTCTAGCGCTGTCTTGGAAACGCAACTAGACCCTGCAATGTTACAGATGTACTTTGACTGGTACAACGAAGCGGTCCCCCTGATCCGCCTGCAGGACAACAGGTTAACAATGAATTCTTCTGTAAAGGCCACAAAGGGACTGGCCGCTCTCCGTTCTCCCAAGAACACGAACAACCTCCTCCCCCACACATCACCCCCTCTGAATTTCCTCGCCCGTTGTCCTGACCCTATTGTCCCCCTCCCCGGTGAGGGATGGCTTGGGAATGAGGTGAGGGGATAGGAGGAGCGAAGGTTGGCTGGAGCAAAGCGACAGAATCATATCGTCTACCCACACTGCATAACTAACAACAATCTTCCACTCGTTGTTGCTTCGCTCCTCTCCGCTCGTTCATTGCAGGTGTCCGACGCAATTGCTTGCATCTACGAGTCCCTTTACGAAGACTTATACGACTCATCTCGGGACGAGATAAAATCCTTCCCCTCCGTGAACAATTCCTTGGCAACCGCAACCTTTGAGTACTTCAAAAATGTTTTCTTTTCGTCCTCTGCCATTTGCACAGAGTATCTTAAAAAGTTCGTCAAGGGCATCGTCAATTACCACAACGACGCTAACCATGGGAACCGCGTCTACATATTCGCACTTCTCAGTGGTGTGATAAAACTCGACTACGACATCGACAAGATTGTGCGACACCCTTCCGCCTTCAAGTTTGTGCTAAAGGTGTTTCATATTTTCCTTCCCCTCAAGGATACCTCGGCCAATCAAGATCCAGAGAGGGGGCCTGTCACACTCGCAAATCTGCTACGTACCGATAGCCGAAAAACCATGGTCCCTTGCATCCCTAAGGGATGCATCACATTCAGGTCAACCCTCCGTCAGCTCTTGACGGACATCCCAAAGTCTTCCTTCAATTCCGAGACTAATACGAACTTGCTCCTGTCGGAGCTGGAGAGTGGCTCCGTTCGATATAAGGGCTTTGGTATCATTGACATTGACTTCATGGTGATGAAATTGCTGACTTACTTCTGCAAGTGCTACGGTGGTTTCTCGTGGTTCAGCGTCGACATATTGTACGTGGAGCCAACCAAGTCTCGCGGGAGCAGCACACAGGGAAAACAGAAGGGGTCAACACCCCTTTCTCTGCGCAGCCCAAGCAAGAGTGACAGGGGAGAGGAGGAAGAGGAAAGCTTGCCGACAGACGAGCAGATCGACACTTTCGCCGATAGTACGGCCGGAGTGATACTTCTTGAATTCATGGCCAAGGTGCAAGCTAAGCTTTTTCGGAGGAAGGCCGCCAAGGAGGAGGAAGAGAAGATGCTGGCAAAGTTGAAGGAGGAAGAGGAGGTAGAGGAGGAGATGCCCGTAGAAGAAGAGGAGTCCGTATCATTGGCCGAAACGGATTCTTACTTGTATCAGTTTAAGGAAAAGAAGCTGAACCTCCCTCTCATCTCGTACCCTTCGGAGAACCTCACCTTTAGGTTCGCAAATCTGAAGGATAAGGCGGGAGAAGAGGTGTCGTTCGAGGAGTACAGGCAATGGAGCGACGCCAAAAATCGCGAGAATTCCCTGTCGATCATATTGCGTTCCAGCCTCAACCTGGCCTACACAGTGCGAGCAGCTCCCTTCGACATAATCGAGGACGTCATAAACCGCTGCAAGCTCGCCGTGACGAACCCCGAAAAGTTCTACGTTTTGAGCCACGACAGGGCGAGCCTCGACCCGAGGCTGAGGTGCATCGACTATGAAATCCAGAACAATTCCTGCTTGCGAATTTGGGAAGAGGACGAGTGGGACGAGTTCCTCGTCGTCCAGCAGATCGGGATGCAGGAGGAGGCACCACGCGTACATCACAACCACCACGACTACCCGGGTCACGAACACGACGGTTCGATGGTGTCATCAGCCAGTGTGCCTTCGATGATAAAATACGGATAAAGAAAGAATATGTAAATGTTGTTTTAAATCATCACGCAAGATAATTATAGCTCGATCTCTCCTCTCCTCTCTCCATGTACTCCCTCTCGATGAGGCTCTCGATCCTCTTCTTGATGTCCGAGCTCTCCGCCTTAAATTTGATCTGGCTCATGATCTCTGCCATCAAGTCTTGGTGCTTCATGGTCTTTCTGCTCTTCATGATCCTTATGCAGGCGGCGTCGATCTGGTGCATCCTATCCCTGCCGACGCTCTCCAGCGCCTTCGCCTCCTCCTTCGCGTCCTCCTCCCTCTTGCTGGAGATGTTGGGGATCTTGATCTTTGTGTTTTTGTGCTGGAACGATTTGTTCAACGAGAATGAGCAGGAATCGGAGATATCCTTGCCCTTAGAGCTCTTTGTCAGCACCCTCGTCGTCCCCTTTGACTTATCCACCTTCCCTAGCGCCAAACTCTGGAGGATTCCCTTGAGCTCACTGTCTGGTATTCCCGTTTTCTCCGAGAGCTGGCCTATGGTCTTGGGGTCGTCGTCGTTGAAGCAGAGAAGGACGAGAGCCTGGAGCTCGCTTATCTCCAATATCTTCTTAGATTTCATGTTGGGGAGCTGGAAGTCCACGGAGCAAGTGCTGAGGTTGTGCTTCCACTCAACTCTCCTCCCCTGGTATTTGTTAGAGTAGTAAGCCTCGAACCTCTCCTGGTGCATCTGGAGCGCCTTGGGGAGCTCCAGCTTCTCGTGCTGCGTATCGCTCGGCCAGTACCCGCTCGTCAGGACCCAAAGTTCCATCTTGGTTTTGTTCGCATGTTCCTCCGGAGCTCCAGCGCTTTCCCCCTCCCCGAACTTGTCCTTGGCGTAGGACTCGTACTGGGAGGTTATCTCCTCGGACATGTTCATGTCCTTCAGCATGCCCTCGATCTTGGAGGTGTAACCGGAACCGCATTCGTTCTGCGATGAGCGAAGCGATACGATGGGAGAAAAGGGTTAGGATGAGGGACGAGGATATAATTATGATTGTGACGGGGGACGCATATGCGTCTTGTACTAAGTACGATTGTGTGTGTGCTTTCGCCGTTTGGCGATGTTGCTGTCAGGTCGTCGTTTCGGTCGCTCATCAATTCCTACCTTGAGCTCGGAAATGAAGAACTTTTCCTGGTCCATGGAGGCGGACTTCCTGTACAGCAGGCGCTTTGCTAGGTCCTTCCTGTACAACGCCTCGAAAACGTCCTTGTTCGAAAGGTGTCTGAAGAGTCCCATGATTTCCTTGAGTACCTTCTCAACCTGCGCCTCCGTGATTCCCTTCTGTTGCTTGAGTTTAGCGTCGACAAACTTGGATATCCCCTCCGCCGGTTTGTACTTCTGGTTGTTCATTGCGTCCTCGAACGCGTCCTTGATAGCGTACTTGAAAATTTCCACGTTGTCGAAAGCCTTGACGTGTATGGAGGACAGCGAAGACTGGAAGGACAGCAGCTTTGACACAACATCGGAACCCTAAGATAGGGAATGGCGAGGAGCGAAGAGACGAGTAGAAGGTTGTTAGTTTTAGAGCCATGCAGTATACGGTCGTCGCTACGCTCCTCCCTACGTCCTTCGCTCCTCGTCCAATTTCACCTCGGAACCTAGCATGGAGCCGACCTTAGTCTTGACGTATGCGAGGAGTGCTTCCCTTAAATCATCTATCTTTGAAACCCTCTCCATAAGCTTATAGAATAGGGTAAGTATGTCCACCCTCTCCTCATCCATGAGTCCGTCGAACCCCATCAAAGTGATCGCCTTGGCGTGCGGGGTGAAGAGGTTGTCCTCGATCACACCGACGAGGTGGGATTTAGTGTTGGAGTCAAGGTAGTTTGTTACCATCTCGTTCGCCTGCGACAGCCTCTTCTGGACGTGCTGGAGGAAAACCGTGACGTTGAGGTCGGCCATCATGGTAAGTCCTTCCGTCTTGAAAGTGGCGGAGGAACTGGCGAGGAAAGGCGCCTCGAACTTGGCCCTGTAGACGTTGATGGAGAGGAGCATTTTTAGGAGGTCCTTCACGAGGGACCTGTTTATCGACATTCCCGACCGCTCGGACTCTATCGTCATTATGAGCCCCCTTACAACTGCATCACATACCTCTCCGTTGGCAACAGTTGTGAAGTGATCCCTGTAGACCTGAAGTCCTGACTCCCATATACCGAGGCAGCCGGTGTTCTGGAGGACGTAGGAACGGTCCAGGTAGAGAAATATGGAACGGGTTGAGGAGAGGGAGGATTGGAAGGAGGACCAGAGGATTGAGATGGAGGTCAGGAGGGTGGAGAGGGACTGGAAGTCCCCGGAACCTAAGATGAGCAAATGGAAGGGCGCGAGCGTGGAAAGGGTTGTTAGTTATGTAGAAAGGCGATAGGTACGAGCTGAATATTTCTAATAGGCAATATGCTGTCACTTCACTCCGTCCTTTGCTCCATCCGTCCTTCGCTCCTCCCTTCCTCACCAATGTTGTTGTTCTTGATTTGGTCACCCAATTTGTTCATGCAAATTTCAGTATGGTGCTCAATCTTAACCTTGAGGCGATTGTAAAGGTTGGAACCCATCTTGTGGACGCATAGATCCTCAACGGAACGGTATAGCTCCTCACGGGACACCTGAACATCCTCCCCGTCTGCCCCCTTTACTTTGAGCGGTTTCTTTTCAAATATAGCGTCAACAGCATGCCCTAATTTAGTCCATGTTATATCTTCATAATTATTAGGTAATGTTGGTAACTTTTTGAATGGTTTTATCTTTAATTTTAATGTTTTCTTTCCACCAACTTTATAAAAAACAAAGTTATAACAACAACAAAATATGACAATGAAATATAATTTGGATAAATCATTGAAGGACAAACGGAGGCAATGGTTGTTAGTCATGTTATTAATAATTTATGTTAAAACTTATACCTTATCCCTATAACATATCCAATTATATACACATGAGAACTCACCAGCTGCGTTCAAATTTCTTTTAATCATATTTATTTTGGGGTCAAAAATGGACTAATCTGAATTTCGAGATTTGCCTCCACTTCCTGATTGTAGCCATGATTTAAACCAGTTGGAAAAGATCGATTAACTTTGAAAATTATGCTAACCGCAATTGTGTACATTAAGATTTGATTCAATACCGCTTAAGACGGAAATATCACCATCTTTAACTGAAATTCAACATGCAAACTCCTCAAATAGACTTCTTGACGTATTTCCAGGGTCTCTTTTCTTCGACCTTTACGATCTCTAACCTCTCTACAAATATTATTGGCCATCTGTAAATTCTAAGCTTCAAATTCTCCCCTTTTTACCTCTTTCCTTGCCCCAAATTGTTTGTTATCATCCTTTCCCAATCAAAACTTTGAATCCTGAATATTACATCGATACTATCTTCTCTACCCCCTCTTTCAACCCATACACCCACTTGAAACCCAAAGCGCCCAGCTAAAACCCTCAAATAATCCTAAACATTCAACCCCCCCCCCCATCGGTTTGTTCCAGTGGAACCTAATACCTGAATCCCACCTCTTCTTCACCACATTTTAAACTAAAGAACAATGGCCCAAGTATCCTCAGGTACGCCCC
>JGI24540J26637_10001540_pt1 | contig 10118 bp, 12 predicted proteins | sample NorSeaMetagenome_FD_26637 | JGI IMG/M metagenome (IMG submission 26637) | reverse complement strand
TATGTAGTTTGGTCTGTAACTCCAGCTCTTCATACACCATTAATGTCTGTAACAAATGCAATTTCAGCTGTGATCATTGTTGGAGCTATTGTTGCAATGGGAGCAAAAAGTGATGAAATATCATCACTTTCAAAGTTTGTTTCTTTTTTTGCGCTTATTTTTGCCTCAATAAATATTTTTGGAGGATTCTTGGTTACTCAACGAATGCTAGAAATGTACAAAAAGAAGGTAAAAAAAGATGATTAATAATTTACTGTCTAATGACTTAGTTGCCTCATTATATCTGATTTCTGGTGTATTCTTCATTTTAGGTATTCGTGGTTTATCATCTCCAGAAACAGCTAGGGCAGGAAACTATCTAAGTATGTCTGGAATGGCGTTGGCATTTATTGTTACTATCTTTAGCCTAAATGATCCTTCGGTTATAAATTTAATATTAATTTTGGCTGGGATTTCTATTGGCGGATTAATAGGTACTATTTTGTCTAANAAAGTTGCTATGACAGATATGCCNCAAATGGTTGCTGCTTTAAATTCAATGGGTGGTCTATCNGCAGTTTTAGTTGCCTGGGCAGCCTTCTTATCCCCAATTGCTTTCGAGTTGGTTTCTTCTGATGGCTCCATTAAAACGCTGAGCAAGATTGAAATGATTTTAGGTATACTTGTAGGTGCAATTACTTTCTCTGGATCTGTAGTGGCTTTCTTAAAACTACAAGGCTTAATGAAAAGTGCTCCTATTATTTTACCATTTCGTCATATTTTAAGTATTGTTATTATTTTCTTGATAGTCTCTTGCTCATATTTAATTATCTCAGGCACTGAATCTAGCCAACTTCTTTTTCTAGCTATTAGCCTCTTGTCACTTCTTTTAGGCCTCTTGTTGATTATACCTATTGGCGGAGCGGATATGCCTGTTGTAATAGCCGTTTTAAATTCTTATTCAGGCTTTGCTGCAGCCATAATAGGGTTTACCCTTAGCAACTTAGCGCTAGTTATAACTGGTGCCCTAGTTGGCTCCTCTGGAGCGATTCTCTCTTATATAATGTGTGTAGCTATGAATAGATCATTTTTCTCAGTTATTATGGGGGGATTTGGTGACGAGGTTGGTGGTGGAACTGAAGTTAAGGAAACAAGGCCTGTAAAAATTGGATCAGCAGATGATGCGGCATTCATTTTAAAAAATGCTAGCTCAGTAATCATAGTTCCTGGCTATGGTATGGCCGTTGCAAGAGCTCAAAACTCTCTCAAGGAAATGGTTGATAAGTTAAAAGAAATGGGAATTAAAGTAACCTATGCAATTCATCCAGTTGCGGGAAGAATGCCTGGCCACATGAATGTTTTATTAGCTGAAGCCGATGTGCCTTATGATGATATTTACGAATTGAGCGAAATCAATTCTGACTTTGCTCAAGCAGATGTCGCTTTTGTTATAGGTGCAAATGATGTAACTAATCCGGCAGCAAAATCTGACCCACAGAGCCCGATATTCGGAATGCCAATCCTGGAAGTGGAAAATGCTAAAACTGTTCTATTTGTAAAAAGAAGTCTTGGAATAGGGTATGCTGGCATTGATAACGATCTTTTTTACAGAGAAAATACTATGATGCTTTTGGATGATGCAAAGAAAATGTCGGAAGACATATCAGCTAGTATATAGAACCTAGTTTAAAATAAATTATGATATAATTTAGTAAGTTTTTCTTTCGTCAGTAGTCTTTTTCATAGGAATAAGACCTTCACGCATAGCTCTCTTTCTAGCTAATTTTCTTGCCCTTCTTATGGATTCAGAATGCTCTCTAGCTTTCTTTTCAGATGGCTTCTCATAACAATTTCTTAATTTTACTTCACGGAAAACACCTTCTCTTTGCATTTTTTTCTTAAGAACACGTAAAGCCTGTTCAACATTGTTATCTCTTACTGAAACTTCCATTTATAACCTTTGTTTTTATTTATAAGGCTTGATTACCAAAGGATATCTATAATGTCTAGTAAACAAGTTAATATAAAGAATAATTAATTATTAGAAGTATAAGATTTATTCAAATAAATGCTCTTTATTAAATAAATATGTAACATGACCCATTTTTCGGCCTTCTTTAATTTCTTCTTTGTTATAAAGGTGAATTTTTATATTTTCTGAATTACTTTTACCAGCCCAGTTATTTATTTCATCTCCAATTAAATTAATCATATGTGCATTATTCTTCAGGATGGGATCCTTAACTCTTTCTCCTGCTACACATAATATGTGTTGTTCAAATTGACTGACATCACAAGCATCAATTGTCCAGTGCCCTGAATTATGAACTCTAGGAGCTATCTCATTAACTAAAATATTATCTTCTGTCACAAAGAATTCAACTGCTAGGATTCCTATATGATTTAACTCTGTAATTATTTTTTCTGAATAAGAGATTAATTTATTTATTTGGATTTCTGTTAATTGAATAGGAGAAAATGTATCTTTTAAAATATGATTTTTATGAACATTTTTTCCAATTGGATAATGACACAAATTATTTTCAATATCTCTAGCAATTATAACCGAAACTTCAAATTCAAAAGGTATTTTTTTTTCAATTATTGACTTTAAATTAATGCTTTCAAAAATTTTCTCATAATTTCTCTGATTGCTAATGGATTCCTGACCTTTGCCATCATAACCAAGAGTTCGAGTTTTAATTATACACTCATTAAATTCTCTATGGGCATCTTTAATATCATTCGCTGTTTCAATTGATTTGTAGGGTGCGATTGGAATGCTGAGGTCGTTTAGGAATTTTTTTTCTGTTAGCCTGTCTTGTGTTAAAAGTAGGCTTTTTTTTCCAGGTCGGACTTTTTTTTTATTTTTTATAAAATCAATAGTTTGGATTGGTATATTTTCAAATTCGTAAGTTATATAATCAACTTTCTCTGAGAATATTTCTATTGCTTCCTTATTATTATAATCCTCTTTAGTAAAAAAATCTGAAACTCTGCTTGCGGGGCAATTTTCTTCAGGACAGAAAATGTGAGTTTTTATTCCAATTTTTTTTGCTGCATTGGATAGCATCATTCCGAGCTGACCACCCCCAAGTATTCCTATTATTGGTCTAGTCATTAATTGGACTTAGGTCTACATTTTTTGTTTGCTTGAGGCGCCAATTTTCTAGCGCTCTAGAGACTTTTGTATTACTTAATGAGAGTATTGATGTTGCTAAAAAAGCTGCATTTTTAGCACCTGCTGAACCAATTGCTAATGTTCCAACAGGGATTCCAGCTGGCATTTGTACAATTGATAGAAGGCTATCTACTCCTTTTAGCGATTTACTTTCTATAGGGACACCTAAAACAGGAATAGTTGTTAAAGATGCCACCATGCCTGGTAAATGTGCAGATCCCCCAGCGCCAGCTATAATAACTTTTATTCCTCGTTTTTTAATTTTTTTTGAAAAATTGAATAATCTATCTGGAGTTCTATGCGCTGATACAATTTTGACTTCATGAGGAACTTTTAGTTGATCAAGTATTTCACAACACTCCTTCATGGTACTCCAATCTGATTGGCTTCCCATTATTACGGAAACTATAGGTTTATTATCAGATTTTTTTTCCACTTTTATTCCTTTTTTTTATTCACTTTCTTTAAGCTCATTAAGTTTTCCGAAAACGCTATCAGATGTGTATTCTTTTTTAGGATCTTCTTCTTTTTCTACTTCAGCAATAATTTCTTTTTGATCAATATCAGCCTCTGTAGACACATTAGAAGCTTCATTTACCTTAAAATCATCAGGTTCACTAATACCTGTATCTATAGAACCCTCTTGTTCATCGGCTTTTCTTTTTTCAATCCTTTTGAATGCTTTTTGGACTGCTTTATCAAGATCAATTTGTGAACAGAGTCCAACTGAAACAGGGTCAACTGGGGTAAGGTTAGATGAATTCCAGTGAGTTCTATCTCTTATTGATTGAATTGTACTTTTTGTTGTTCCAACTAGTTTTCCAACTTGTGAATCAAGTAATTCAGGATGGTTACGGACTAACCAAAAAATAGAATCTGGTCTATCTGATCTTTTTGATAACGGTGTATATTTTTTCCCTACTCTTCTTGCTACTTCAGGAAGGTCATCTCTTTTTTGAATGGCTTTTAATTTAGATTTACTATCTTTTTGACAATCTTCAATTTCAAGCCTTGTCAGCTGACCTGCAGCTATTGGATCTGCGCCTCTAATTCCATGATCCACATCGCCATCCGCAATACCTTTTACTTCAAGAATATGTAAACTACAAAAATCTGCTATTTGTTCAAAAGTTAAGGCTGTATTATCAATTAGCCAAACAGCTGTTGCTTTGGGCATTAAGGGTTGAGTCATTTTCTTCTCCAAAATGAAATATATAGTAAGTTTTCAATCTTATCGGCAATCTATATAAGATAAAATACAATTTGTAAAAATTTCTATACATTATTATTTAATATATAAATATAATACTTAGATTATACATTGAAAGTATTTAATTTGTTAGTGAGAGTTATAAATTATGAATGATGAAGTTTTTAATAAAAAGTCAGCTATAGACACTCTAATTTCCGAGCATCTAGATCAACTAAGTATATTGGAATTAAAGGAAAGGGTTAGGTATTTGCAGGATGAAATCAAAAGGTGTAATGAAAATATAAAGAATAAAGAGCTTTCTAAAAATGCTGCAGACAATGTTTTCAAATAATATTTAATATATTATTCTTTTACTTCTTCAGTAGCCTCAGCCTTTACTTCTTCAGTAGCCTCAGCCTTTACTTCTTCAGCAGCCTCAGCCTTTACTTCTTCAGTAGCCTCAGCCTTTACTTCTTTTTTAGGTTCTGGACTTTCAGCCTTTTTTGATTTGGATGAATCACCAAGAAACCCTTCAAATTTTTTATTAAACCTCCCAACTCTACCATCTCTATCTAGAATTCGTTGACCGCCACCTGTCCAGGCTGGATGTGTTGTTGGGTCAATATCAAGAACAAGTGTTCCGTTTGCCTCACCCCAAGTTGAACGAGTTTCAAAGGTTGAACCATCAGTCATTTTAACTGTGATCATATGATAGTCTGGGTGGGTATCTTTTTTCATTCTTTTACCTATTTTTCAATCGTTTTACATTGCATTTTATAGCCTTGCAAGTGATTTAATAATCAAACTTCTAATTTTTCAATTAAAGCGTTAAGAATATCTTCATTGCCTGAAATTATATTACCATCCCACATATCACTATCTTTACCATTAATTCCTTGAGCGTAGCCTCCGGCTTCCTTAATCATGAGGATACCAGCTGCAATATCCCATGAAGCGAGACCTCTCTCCCAAAAAGCATCATACCGGCCCGCAGCTACCCAGGCTAGATCTAATGCCGCAGAGCCAGATCGTCTTATTCCGGCTACTTCTGGAATTAATGTTTTCATTTCTCTTAAAAATAAATCTATATCACCTCTTCCCAAATGGGGAATTCCAGTAATTAGAATAGATTCAGATAATTTTTTTCTTGATGCAACCCTAATTCTCTTGTCATTAAGAAAGGCTCCCTTTCCTCGTTCAGCAATAAACATTTCATCAGTTATCGGAGAGTAAATGAGAGCAGCCTCAAGTTTATTATCTATTTCAGCGGCTATTGAAATTGCAAAATTAGGATTTCCATGCATGAAGTTTGTTGTTCCGTCTATGGGATCTATTATAAATTTTGAATTAGGATTACTTCCCCTTATTGGCTTAGATTCTTCCATAATGAATGACCAATCAGGTTTTGCATATGAGAGCTCATCATAGATTGTGTTTTGGGTTCTTATATCTGCGGCCGTTACAAAATTTGCTGGACCCTTGGTCATGACTTGAAGATTTTCTAGCTCATTAAAATCCCTTCTAAGGCCTCTTGACGCCTTTTTTGCAGCTTTAATCATTACATTAATTAAGGGTGAATCCATTATTATGCGCGCTTAACGTAAGAGAGGTCTTCAGTATTTAATATTATACTTTCATCTACTTGAACAAATGGTGGAACCATTATACGTAAACCATTTTCAAGTTCTGCAGGTTTATATGATGCTGCTGCAGTTTGACCTTTTACAGTTGGTTCTGTTTCAATTACCTTGAGAGTAATGTGGTCAGGAAAAGAAATATTTATAGGAGTTTCATCGTGACTTTCAATTTCCACATCCATTCCATCTTGTAGTAATGAAATTTTCTCTCCTATAAAGCCGATAGATATTTGTATTTGCTCATATGTTTCCTTATCCATAAATGAAGCTAAATTTCCTTCTGTATATAAGTATTGATATGTTTTATTTTCTAGTCGAAGTCTTTCAACTGTCTCTGAAGCTCTGAATCTTTCGTTAAGTTTAGTTCCTTCGGGAATTTTTTTTAACTCAACCTGAGCAAATGCACCACCTTTTCCTGGCTTAACGTGCGATGTCTTCACCGCAAGCCAAATACAATCATTATGTTTTATAATATTGCCCGGTGTTATCTCATTGCCATTAATTTTCATTTATAAACCTTTTTTTAACATTAACCTTCTTGTTGGTTGCTCCAGCTACCCTTAGAAGCTAAAGAATTCATCTTTGCCCTATGGGTAAATGCTTCTGAACACAAATCTTCGTTTTCTAGTTTTCCTTGCCAAGCTTTAAGGGCAGAACTTTGTAATGCTCTACCATAAGAAAAGCTAAGCTTCCAAGGAGTATTTTCTATTTTATTAATTTCGTTAAGATTTTCTGTTGCTTCAATCTCTGATTGCCCACCGGATAAAAATACAATCCCAGGGACTTCCTCAGGTACACACTCCTTAAAACAATCTACTGTCATCTGAGCTATTTCTTTAGAAGTTGACCGCTGAGAATTTTCTGAACCGCCTATAATCATATTTGGTTTTAAACAAATCCCCTTTAGGTCAACATTATGTAATAATAAATTATCAAAAACCTTTAAAAGAGTCTTTTTTGTAACATCATAGCATTTTTGAATACTATGGGACCCATCCATAAGAACCTCAGGTTCAACGATTGGAACTATTTCAGATTCCTGGCATAAGGCTGCATATCGGGCTAAGGCATGAGCATTGGCGTCTATACACAACTGTGATGGATTTTTTTCTGATATAGAAATTACAGCTCTCCATTTGGCAAATTTTGCTCCAAGTTCAGAATATTCTTGCAACCTCTCTCTTAAACCATCAAGTCCTTCTGTAACTGTTTCATCTTGCATTTTTGCTAAAGATTTAGCCCCCATATCAACCTTTATTCCTGGAAGCGTTCCTGATTTTTTTATAATATCCACTAGCTTTTCGCCAGCGCTATTAGATTGTCTAATTGTTTCATCAAAAAGTATAACACCTGATATGTAGTTTTCCATTGCCTCTTTTGACTCAAGCAATATCCTTCTATAATTCATACGATTTTCTTCTGAAGAATCTACGTTAATACCATCAAATCTTTTTTTAATTGTTCCTGAGCTTTCATCAGCTGCAAGGATACCTTTTCCATCGGCGACCATTTGTTTAGCAATTTCATTAATATTTGTCATTTTTCCTCACTCTATGTTTTTAAAACTTCTATACCAGGTAATTCCTCTCCAGCAAGTAACTCTAAAAAAGCACCTCCTGCTGTTGAAATATATGTAAAGTCCTTATCATAATTTGACTGACTCAATGCTGCAACAGTATCGCCACCTCCGGCGATTGAAACAAGTTTATTTTTCTTCGTAAGGTTTGAAATTTCCTTTGCAATTGCAACTGTTCCAGTTTGAAACGGGTTAACCTCAAATAAGCCTAAAGGTCCGCACCAGACAACGCTATTCACGTTGTTTAAATATTCATTCATACTTCTTATTGTTTTAGATCCAATATCCAATATCAAACCATTGTCTGGAACTTTATCGATTGTTACCTCATCAAAGGGTGTTCCCTTTTCCATATTTTTTGCGATTAATGCATCTTCAGGTAAAATTATTTTACAGTTTTTATTTTTTGCGGCCTCTAAAATATTAAGGGCANTATCTAACATGGATTTTTCACACAATGATTTACCTATTTTAAAACCCTGGGCTANTAAAAAAGTGTTTGCCATACCTCCACCAACAAAAAGTATNTCTAATTCCTCAGTTAAATTCTCTAATACTTTTAGCTTTGTNGATATTTTAGATCCACCTATAATACCTAATCTTTTTCCTTCACTTGCACTTAGGGCTTTATTAATCATTAATATTTCTTGTTCTAAATACCTTCCTGAATACGAAGGAAGGTAGCTAGATAGACCTGTGGTCGACATGTGGGATCTATGTGAAACAGAAAAAGCATCATTTACAAAATAATTACCGTTCATAGAAATTTTTTTAGCTAACTCTTTATCATTTTTCTCTTCNCCATCTTCAAACCTAGTATTCTCGAATAAAATAATAGATTTAGAAGNTGCATTATTTAAAATAGTCTTAACATTNTCTCCGTAGAAAGATTCTGAAAAAATTATTTTCTCTCTNAGATGTTTTTCAAGGCTNGGTATCACTTGTTTTAATGAAAATTTTTCATTATTTTTTCCATCAGGTCTTCCAAAATGGGATAGAAGACAGATTTTNCAACCATGCTTTTTTAGCTCTTTAATTGNAGGAATGATTCTTTCTATTCTTGTATCATCTAGGATTAAATTATCTTTTATAGGAATATTGAGATCAACTCTTACAAATACAATTTTATCTTTTAAATTTTCTTTTAAAAGTTGATCTAAATTCCTTAAAGTAATCATTTTATTATTTAATGAGTTTCCCAATAACAGAAGCAGTATCACTCATTCGGTTAGCAAATCCCCACTCATTATCATACCAGCTTAGAACTCTACCTAGCTTACCACCTATAACCTCTGTCTGGGTTAGGTCGAAAGTTGAGCTAGCTGGATTATGATTATAATCGATTGATACCAATGGCTGGTCAGATGTATTAAGAACGCCTTTCAGAGATCCTGATGAGATTTTAACCATTGCGTTATTGATCTCTTCAATTGTAACTTTTTTCTTTGCATTAAAAACAAGATCTATCATGGATACATTTGGGGTTGGAACCCTTACCGCAGTTCCATCTAGTTTTCCTGCTAATTGAGGTAAAACTAGGCCTACGGCCTTAGCGGCACCTGTTGATGTTGGTATTATTGATTGAGAAGCAGATCTCGCTCTTCTTTTATCAGAATGAAGTGTGTCTAAGATCGCTTGATCTCCAGTAAAAGCATGCACTGTTGTCATATAACCTTGATTGATTCCACATAGTTTATCTAGAACCATTGCAACGGGTGCCAAGCAATTAGTTGTACAGGATGCATTTGAAATAACTGTATGGCTTTTTTTAATTTTTTTATGATTAACGCCATAAACAACAGTGATATCAGCATCTTTTGATGGCGCACTAATCAAAACTTTTTTTGCGCCAGCGTTTATATGAAGTGAGGCCTTTGCTTTATCTGTAAATATTCCTGTACACTCCATAACAACATCTACATTTAGTTTTCCCCAAGGTAAATCCTCAGGATTTCTTTCAGAAAAAATCTTAATAGCTTTTGAGCCAACATTTATTGAGTTTTTAGATGCCCTAACTTTATATGGAAATTGACCATGAATAGAATCATACTGAAGTAAGTGAGCATTAAAGTCAGGAGTCCCTAGGTCATTGATTGCAACAACCTCTATATCTTTCCTTTTTGACTCAACAATCGCCCTAAGAGCCAGACGTCCAATTCTTCCAAAACCATTTATTGCAACTTTAGTAACCATTTTTTCACCTTTATTTTATAATTTTTCTTTTATAATTTTTAAAACATGCCCTTTATTAATTTCAAAATAATCGAATAGGTCTGTCGCAGGAGCGCTTGCCCCAAAACCATTCATACCAACAAAAAATCCATTATCACCAAGATATTTATCCCACCCAAAACCAATTGATGCTTCGATACCAATTCTAATTCCATCAGTTTCTAAGAGTAATGACGGCATTGAAATAACTCTACATGATATACCTTCTTGAGATAGCTCCTTTTTCACCTCGCGAGCAATAGAAACTTCACTTCCAGTGGCTATGATACAAACTTTAGGCTTTGAAGAATCTGATTCTATTTCATAGCCACCTAATTCACA
>JGI24540J26637_10001537_pt1 | contig 10126 bp, 1 predicted proteins | sample NorSeaMetagenome_FD_26637 | JGI IMG/M metagenome (IMG submission 26637) | reverse complement strand
CTGGGTTTTTGTCGGAGGTATATCGCGGATTTGGCACAGATTGCGGCACCGTTGAACATGTTACAGAAGAAGGGGGCACCATGGGTTTGGCAGGAGGCTCAGCAAACGGCATTCGATAAGCTGAAGCGACGTTGCAGTGAGGCGCCCGTTCTGTCAATGCCATCAGCAGAGGCACAGCTGGTTATGCGTTGTGACGCCAGTCGCGAGGCCATGGGGGTGGCCTTGTATCAGCGAGCGGAGGATGGATATTTACAGCCTGTCGAGTTCAAGTCTAAGAGTTTTTCAGAGAGCCAGCGGCGGTTGGCGGCGCACGACAGAGAGTGTCTGGCTTTACTGTATGGCTTGAAGTCATTCAGGCATTTTTTGATGGGACGAGAGTTTGATGTGCAGACGGATAACGCAGCATTGTCCCAGGTGTTTACGTCCAAGGAGCTTTCGGACCTTTATAGCCGTTGGTTCTGGAAGATTGCGGAGTTCCCGGGCTTGCGGATTTCACATCGGGCCGGACGGAAGCTGTATTGTGCAGATGCCTTGTCTAGACGTCGAGTTGGTGTAGATGAGGAACCTCAACCGTTCTTTGTCGAGCCGGGGGTGTTGTTTAGGATGGTGGGCGACTCGGACCAGGTGTGGGTTCAAATGACGCAGGATGCAGAGCAGCAGTATGTGGTCAAGGTTTCCAGCGCAACGGGGGCTAGCCAAGCCTCCACGGTGGTGGATGCCGCCGGGACTAAGTCGGGCTGTGTCGTGCACGAGTTGGGCTCGGAATTGCTGCAGCGAGCTCGGCGGGAGTGGTCGCCGCTGTATAAGGAGGATAAAGAGTTTAAGACGTTATGGGCGAATGACGGTGACCAGCGTTGGGGATACTTCGTGCGACAGGAGTTGTTGTGGAAGAACGGCCCCAGAGGACCGAGGCTGTGTGTGCCCAAGGGTGCAGATCGGGTGGAGATTCTGCGCAGTGTACACGATGGCTCCATGTCAGCGCATTGCGGACGTGATAAAACCTTAGCTAAGGCATATGCTGGTTTTTATTGGACGGGGATGTATAGCGACGTGGTCACGTACGTTGATACTTGTCATCGTTGTCAGCTTTCCAAGGCGGATAAACGTATGAGGATGGGCGAGCCCCGCGCGTTGGACATTCCACAGGCGCCTTGGGAGGTAGTGCATATGGATTGGATCACAGGCTTCGAGAAGAGTCCGGAAGGATTTGACGCGATACTAGTGTTTGTGGATTCGTTGACGGGAATGGTGCATCTGAAACCGTGTAAGAAGACAGACACGGCCTACGACACAGCGAAGAATTTTGTGAATTCGGTGGTGCGATTGCATGGTATGCCGAGTACGATCATCAGTGATCGTGATGTGCGTTTGCGGGCGCATTTTTGGAGGGCGTTGCAGCAGCGGTTGGGAACAGATCTGCGTTTCACCACGGCACATACGCCCAACAGTAATGGCAAGGTGGAGAGGGTTAACATGCGTTTGGGGGATGTATTGCGCAGCGTGTGTCAGTTTTCAGGGAAGGATTGGGCGGATAACTTGGATTTGTGCGAGTTCGCTATTAATGGTACGGAAAGCAAGGCTACAGGGGTGTCGCCGTTTTTCGCTAATTATGCGAGGGAACTGAAGACGCCGGCAGATTTAGGACGTCCTACGTTGCAGGTGCCCGCAGCGCAGGAATTCGCGGATGCTATGTTTGCGACAATCACGCACACGCGCGATGCGTTGGAACGAGCCAAGCGTAAGTATGATGTGCAGGTTGGTAAGAAACGGAGACCTGCAGAGCGTTTTGCGCCCGGGGATAGAGTCATGTTGGCGACAAGACATTTGAATTTGAAGATTGAATCTCGCAAGCTGACCAGCAAGTTTGTAGGACCGTTTGAGATACTGAAGGCGCCGGCAAAGGCGACAAATCCTAATGTGGTGTGGCTCAAGACGCCGNGGGCGTTACGCATTCACATGCCCGTGAACATCAAGGACATTAAACGTTACAGGAGCCGACCGGAAGACTTAGGGGGGCCGGAGGAGGAGATGCCAGAGCCGATCGTAATGGACGGTCAGGACTGTTACGAGGTGCAAGAGTTTTTGGCAGAGAGACTGCACCGAGGTAGGCGACAATTGTTGGTGATGTGGAAGGGTTTGGATTTGCTGGAGGCGACGTGGGAGCCGTTAGCGAATATGCCGCTGNGCATGGTGCAAGAATGGCGGCGAATGCGGGGAGAGATGGAACAGGAGTTCGAGGAAGAGGAGACGATGGGAGGATAGCTGCGATTGCTGAAATGATAGGCAGTTGGGATAGAGCTATTTTTCTGGGTAGGCGGGTGAAATGATAGCTTGTCTTACCGATAGACACAGGCGCTGGAGGGGCGAGCATTGAAGCGACTAGAGGAGTTTAGGCTTATGGGCATAAGCATCTAGAGAGGGGGCCATGTCACAGCGGTCCGTGACTAGAGCCATGTCAGCAGTTACACAGAGAGTAACGGCTCGTTCGGTTTCTATTACAATGCTTAACGTTGTAGTATGAGAGCAACTTGACGCTCTTTCATGATAGCTTAGGCGCTGAAGCGTTCGACGGCAATGCAGGAGGACTCAGGGGGAAAGGTAGCACGAGGAGGACAGGGGCGAGGCCGGGCCGGGGAGCGGTCTGCCGGAGGGCGTCTGGCGAGCGAAGAGCCAGTCGCACGTGAGGCGCGGCCGGACGCGCGGGCGGCGCGCGCGGCAGCGCGGGCGGCATCGGCGGCGCCGGCGCGAGAGCAGCAGGCGCAGAATCGACACGGGCGGTCGGAGGCCGCCGCAGTCAGCCATGAGGAGGCGGGTGCGTTAGCGCGGGCGGCATCGGCGGCGCCGGCGCGAGAGCAGCAGGCGCAGGATCGCCACGGGCGGTCGGAGGACGCCGCAGTCAGCCATGAGGAGGCGGGTGCGTTCAGGCAGCGTTTTCAAACTTGGGCGACTGGCATTCAGGCGCGTTTGTCGGCGGGGGTCGGGGAAGCGGCCGCAGCCGCGACAGCCGGGGGAGCTGCGACGGTGTCAGTGGAGGACACGCAGGCTGGGGGCTCGCACGCCGGGGGATCTGGGACGACGCTCGTGGATGACGCGCAGGCTCGGGGCTCGGGGGGCGTGGGTGGTCAAAGGCAGGTACCGCTGCTCGATCTCATGCAGCTGGTGCGAATCGCGGAGCCGACGGCAACGGCAGGCCATACCACCGAGTCCATGCTCATGAACCTAAGCCGGGGTGTGGGCGAAGGCGGCGCTCTCGGCATTGAGGAGGCCCAAGCCTTCATCCAGGTGCATGCGCTTGCGCAGCAGCTGGAGGCGGACGTGCCCGAGGGTCAGCAGGAGGCGACACATACAGCGGAGGAGATGCTGGCAGTACTCACCGCGAGTGGCTTGCCGCCCGAGCAGGCTCAGGAGCTGTTGGCACTCTCGCGAGTGGAGGAGGCGGACGTGCCCGAGGGTCAGCAGGAGGACACACACATGCCGGGGTCGGAGTCGGCAGCGCAGGAGGCAGTCGCCGCAAGGACAGTTTCCGCAGCAGGTTCCACGGAGCTGGGTATGCCGAGTTCGATAGCTAACTCACCGAGTGTCGGGTCGAGTGGGGCCGGGGATGGGACACTCTCTGACAGACATCTGGCGGCGTCACCAGCGTCGGGCAGCGCGCGTTCGGCCGGCAGCGGGCGTTCGCAGCGGTCGGAGGAGCAGGCCAGGCGTTTGCATGCTGTGGAGCAGGCGGCGACGGCGCGTTTGCATGCCTTGGAGCAGGCCGCGGCGGAGCGTGAGAGGGCGGCAGCGGCCGCAGAGCAGGCGGCGGCAGCGCGCATGGCGGTTTTGGAACAGGCGGCGGCAGAGCGTGCGCAGGCAGCGAATGAACGTATGACTATGTTGGCCCAGTCGCAGGCTATGTTAGCGCAACTGAGTCGGCACCATGGGGCTATCGCGCAGTTGCAGCAGCAGAATACAGGGTTGACGCGACAGTGGGCGGAGGCGCAGGATCGGATGCAAGCGTTCGAGGAGCACACGCAGCAGCAGCATGCAGGGTTTGGGCTGCAGTGGGAGGAGGCACAAGCTAGGCTGCATGCATTCGAGGAAGTGGCAGCGGGTCAGGCTGGACTTCAACTGCAGGTGGACGGGATCGCGGCGGAGGTGCAGACGGTGAGGGACTCGCAGACGGACGCGGCTCGCGTGGTGCAGAGACTCGGCGACACAGTTGCGGCGCAAGCGCGTCAGGTCGAGGAGTGGGAGGCGCAGCAGCACACCGTCGAGGTCATCCTCCAGCAGCATGACGCCGAGAGACTCCGGGTAGCCAAGCAATTGGAAAAGTTGCAGTCGAGGTTGTCCACCGACGCGCAGGGGCGTGTAGTGATGCCCTCGGCGAAAGGCAAAGGGAAAGGCGGCAAAAAGGGTTTTGTTGAGGCGCCACCGGGCTTTGCAGAGGGTGCAGACCAGGGGCAGGAAGGGAAGGCGGAATGGCACGGCCACGAGATACAGGACCTGCAGGAACGTATGAATGTGGTGCAGGCAGAGCTGGAATCTTTGCGTGAATTTACGAATGAGCATTGGGAGGGCCAGACTGCGTTGGCGGCGGAGTCGCGTTTGGCGCAGCTTCAGTCGCAGATGACGGCGTTGGTTGGACGGCTGGATGCGCTACCGCCAGTCAAGTCAAGCGATCCAGGTGACACGGCATGGCAGAGCGACCACATCGAGCAACTGCGACAAGGCTATGAGGCGCATGAGCGTCAGCTCGCTCGCATGGAGCTGAACATGCGGCTGAAGGAAGAAGGACGAAGGCGCGAGGCGGAGGCGGCGCTCTCGGCATTGAGAGGTCGCGAGCGGCTGAAGGAGGAACTGTCGGAGACATGCGTGCCGCAGGAAAAGAGAGCGGCGGAGGAAAAGAGAGCGGCTCTTCCTACCTTGGAAGTATTCAACGAGCGGTCAGAGGCCGAGCTTAGAATCCATTCGGAGGAGACGGCGCAAGCTCTTCAGACATTGCGTGATGCTCAAGCCGAGAGTGAGGTCATGGCACAGGAGCTTACGGAGAGGGTCACGGCGCTGTCAACTTCGCAGTCGGAGGTGATCGGGGCGCTGGCCATCCGTTTTCACGCGGTAGAAGCGGGTCAACCGGCGCTGGCGGAACAACAGCTGGTGCTGGAGGCAGCCTTCGAATCTTTCAAGCAGGAGTTAGTGTCAGTGGAGGCCATGGTGCAAGCAGCGAGGGCGACGACGGAGCAGAGTCAGTTGGAGTCGGAAGCAGCACAGGGGCAACAAGCGGAACAGGCGGATAGTTTGGCGCGGGAATCTGCAGCGCTGCGCGACGAGTTGCTCAAGGTGCAGACGGACGTGGCGGGAGTGGCGCCAATGCTGACCGGGCTTGACACTCAGATGAATGAAATGCGGCAGGCACACGAGGACGCTCGTGCGTTCCAAGAGCTTCAGATCAAGGAATTGAGGCAGGCGCAAGAGGACGCTCGCGCGTCCCAAGAGCTCGCATTGCGACGTGCACTGGAGGAGCAGGCGGCGGAGTTCCGACGAGAATTGGAACAGGAGTTCCAGGAGAGTCAGTCTCGTCCGGGGGCACGGGCTGCGGACGATGTGCGGCGATCGGCGGCGGATGCGGACGGTGGCAGCGGTGCTGGCAACGGTTCACTGGATTCGAGACAGCGAGCGTGGGGTTCGACGCCGTCGATTCGCAATGGTGTTCTGAGCCGTAATGGTTTCGGCCGCGGTCGTGCGGACCATGAGTGGGGCACAGGGGTGGGCGCTAATGTGCATACTTTTGGGCAGCCGCGACGGGAGTCGGCTGGACGGAGTGGTCATGTGGTGGCGTTCGAAGACGGAGGCGGACGTGAGGAGCGTGGCAGAGATCGGCGATGGTCTGAGGGCTCAGGCGGCGGAGGTGACGAACCGTATCGGGGCACAGGCGGAAGCCCACCAGAGGACGAGGAACCGGTGGACGGGGTTAGTGGAGTGGGCAACGACGTGCCTTCTGCTCGGGGTGCGGCCGTGGTGCGGGGAGATACGCTGTGGAGCCCAGGGGCAGTCTTGTCAGTATATTTTCATGATATTCGACCTTCGTTTTGGGAGGGCACAGCGGAGTCGGAGTTTTCCACCGATCAGAAAGCGTTTCCAAATCCTCGACAGGACGAGGTTCCGAAAGAGATTGCATATCACGTGATTACGCCCACAATGAAGCCGCAGTCTGCGGAGAATTATAAGAAGCAGGGCATGTTTCAACTCTTGGAGCGTCTGGAGTCTCACTTTGAGCTGTATCGCGTCACGCTCGCACGACAGCGCCAAGGGTTGTTGTTGCTGGCAATGAAGGAGACAGCTCAGCGCGCACAATTAGACGCAGCTCTCAGTTCGGGTCGAGTACGTTGTGATCGAGAGGGGAGGCCCTTTGGTTGGGCAGAAATGCGGCGCATTGTGTTGGATGAATTTTCGCCTTTGGATTGGCTTCACCAGACTTTGACCTTGTGGCGTGATGCCCATGTGCAGGGGACGCAGCGGGCGCGCGAATGGGTTACGCGATTGACGAACTGGAATCGTATTATCAATCGTTTATTGCCTCAGGAGGGGGCGATTTCGCGGTCGTTTTCGGCAGTATTGATGCGCGGTGGAGCGTCTACCAAAATGGAGCAGCTGCTGAAGGCAGAGCAGTTTGATCCGTATGACCCGGAGGCTACGGCGACGACGATCCTGCGGATTGGGGATCGATTTACAGACGGTTGCGCTGAAAAGACTTCTAAGCTGGCTACGGTGGAAGTACGGCGCCTCGAGTTTGAAGAGGATGTGGCCCAGAGCTTGGGTTTTGAGAACCTGGGGGAGCTTCGGCGCTTGACGGGAGAGTATTCGGCGACTCAGGTAGTTCAGCAGCTGCGCTCTCTTCAGGAATCTGAGGCAGTGGCGAAGCGCATGCAATATACTGGGGCGTTGGCGGAGTATCTGTCTAATCGGGGCGTTGATCAAGAGCTCTTCGANCAGCGATTTGCTCAATGGGCGTGTGTCTGTTGTGGAGAGAAGGGTCATCGGTTGTTTCAGTGCAAGGATTACAATGTCGAGGCATTGGAGACTATCAAGTCCAAGTATAAGAAAGCGCGTGACGAGGTTGTGGTAGAGCGTGACAAGTACAAGGGCAAGTTTCAGGCATTGAAGGAAGCGTCGGCCATGCGACCAGAGGTTCGTCAGAGGACGGCAGCGCAGCGTAATCGCACTTGGGCAGAGCAACAACGGAAACCGTCACAGGATCCAGCAGCACTCGCTCGACTCTGCGTAGAACGTGCGGAAGACGAATTGGCGAGAGCGAAACGCGCAGCTAGTGCTTGGAGCGAACCAGGAAGCGGAGGGAGAGCCGCCGCTCGAGTTGCGCAAGCGGCGAGGTCGGCGCCCAGTGAGGTGGACAAAGAGGAGCGGTTTGGCGTCTCATCGGAGTTTGACTCCGATGAGGAGGAGGCGGCAGATTTGCGCGAGGCCGTGTTGACGTTGGGTGAGCTGGGAAACGATGGCCAGGGTTTGCGGCGACATTAAATGTCGTGGCAGGGCAGGACGCTGACGAACACTCCACTCAGCGACCACCGGACCCGGAACAAGGCTATGCGATTCGGAGTGAGTTTTTGCGCATGGGGAGGTCGCAAAATTCGAAGGTTAAGTACAAGGAGGATATTAACAAGGTGGGGGTAGCTAAGAGGACGTTTTTGCATGGAAAATTGCCGAGGGCGGCGGCGTGGTTACGTACATCGACTGGTCGAGCAGTTCGGGTGACGATTCTGTTTGATTCGGGGGCGTCACATTGCTTCATGCATCCTCGCGTGCGGGAAGAGCTGGCAGTTACGGTGCTTATGACGAGTGGACCGGCGGCTTTGCGCACGGCAAATGAGGCAGAGGTGCCGTGCGAAGGCATGGTGGATAACATACAGGTGGCGGCACATCGTTATCGCGAGCGCTTGTCGTTTGTGGTGGCGGATATTGGGCACGATGATGTCATTCTGGGCGGTGAGGTTTTGGAGCGAGCCCAGGCGGGTTTTGGGCCACCAGGGTTTTGGCGTATGACGGTGGCAGGACAGGAGCTGCTGATTCCATTGATCGGTGAACATAGCTCAAATCAGGCTATCTCGGAGCTGCGAGGTACGAAGAAGATCCTCAAGGTTTTGAGAGCCAACGCCTCCAATTTGTGGTCGGGCAAGGTTTGGAGAAAGCAGCCAGAGGCGGGCGAGTCCGACGACGCTCAGGATCGCGACGCGTTGGCAGGTCAGCAGGGTGTGTGCACGACCAGCGATGGCGATAGTAGTGGCAGGCCAGCACGGCCGGCCTCATCGTGCACGTCCGGGCCGAGGCGACGACAGCAGGAGAGAAGACGACGGAATCAGGACTTGACGGAGAGGATCGAGCACGAGCAGGCGGAGCTGCAGGCGACAAGTGATCGGGTGAAGCAAGAGCTGATGACGGAGTTTCCGGAGGTGTTTAACAAGGATCCAAGAACGTGTCCACCCTTGCGTTGGCAGAATCATCGGGTGGAGTTGGAGCCGGGAGCGAAGATGCCCATGCCGAGAGGCTTGAAGAAGATGTCTAAGATGGAGCTGGACGAGACGGGTAAATGGGTTAAAGATATGGTGGCTCGAGGTTGGATAAGGCCGTCGTTGAGCTCGTACGCAGCGAGTTTCTTCTTTGTTCCTAAGCCGAATGGGAAGGGCTTAAGAGCGGTGTGCGACTATCGAGCGATTAACGCGATCACCAAGAAAATCTTGCCCAGCTTGCCGTTGTTTGAAAACGTTATCACACAGGTGGAGGGAGCGCGATATTTCAGTTGTATGGATTTGACGAGCATGTTTTATCAGATTCGGGTGGAGCCGAGCGATATTAAGAATACGGCGTTTCGTACGGCAGTCGGTTGCTACGAGTTTTTGGTCACGCCCATGGGAACTACACCTAGCGTGGGTACGGCGATGAATTGCATGCAGCAAGTGTTGCAGCATTGTGTGTCACTGGAAGGGGAGGAACTGCCGGCGAATCCGCGTACGTTGCCACCCGTGCCTGATCAGGAGGGATATCCCGATACGGGGGAGTGGAAGGGCTTCGATTATCATACAGCCTTGGGCACGTATTGTTGTCTTTTTGTCGATGATATTCTGTGTTATTCGAGGACCTTGGAGGATCATGTACGGCATTTGCGGCAGCTATGCACTACGTTACGCCAACATCACATGTTTTTGAATCCGGATAAGTGTCATTTCTGTCAGGTTGAAGTGACGTATCTCGGGAACCTCGTTGGACGTTTTGGAGTCCGGCCTACACCGGATCGGGTGCAGGCGTTGGAAGGATGGCCGCCGCCCGAAAATGTGACGGAGCTGAAGTCATTTCTGGGACTCCTGGGTTTTTGTCGGAGGTATATCGCGGATTTGGCACAGATTGCGGCACCGTTGAACATGTTACAGAAGAAGGGGGCACCATGGGTTTGGCAGGAGGCTCAGCAAACGGCATTCGATAAGCTGAAGCGACGTTGCAGTGAGGCGCCCGTTCTGTCAATGCCATCAGCAGAGGCACAGCTGGTTATGCGTTGTGACGCCAGTCGCGAGGCCATGGGGGTGGCCTTGTATCAGCGAGCGGAGGATGGATATTTACAGCCTGTCGAGTTCAAGTCTAAGAGTTTTTCAGAGAGCCAGCGGCGGTTGGCGGCGCACGACAGAGAGTGTCTGGCTTTACTGTATGGCTTGAAGTCATTCAGGCATTTTTTGATGGGACGAGAGTTTGATGTGCAGACGGATAACGCAGCATTGTCCCAGGTGTTTACGTCCAAGGAGCTTTCGGACCTTTATAGCCGTTGGTTCTGGAAGATTGCGGAGTTCCCGGGCTTGCGGATTTCACATCGGGCCGGACGGAAGCTGTATTGTGCAGATGCCTTGTCTAGACGTCGAGTTGGTGTAGATGAGGAACCTCAACCGTTCTTTGTCGAGCCGGGGGTGTTGTTTAGGATGGTGGGCGACTCGGACCAGGTGTGGGTTCAAATGACGCAGGATGCAGAGCAGCAGTATGTGGTCAAGGTTTCCAGCGCAACGGGGGCTAGCCAAGCCTCCACGGTGGTGGATGCCGCCGGGACTAAGTCGGGCTGTGTCGTGCACGAGTTGGGCTCGGAATTGCTGCA
>JGI24540J26637_10001535_pt1 | contig 10138 bp, 6 predicted proteins | sample NorSeaMetagenome_FD_26637 | JGI IMG/M metagenome (IMG submission 26637) | reverse complement strand
TGAGGGTAACTTCCCTAATCCTTACCCCTCCCTAATCCGCGCTCCCCTCGCCTTTCTCTCAGCACCGTGTTCGCCGTCTCAAGGACTTTTTCAGGGACATGGAGGTATCTGTTGACATTGACGTCCGAAAGACTGCCCTTGTCAAGTATGCTGCCATGGTGCTAGGGGCAGCCCATTGGCTTGGTTGTATTTGGTGGTCCCTGGCCTCGTACTACGATTTCGACGCCTCCACGTGGGTTTCCCGATACTGTGATAATTTTCTCTCCCCATCCTTGGAATGCGACGACCACCTTTCTCTTGGTTCCAACTCAACAATCGATGATTGTATCGAAAGTCAAGGGATCCTAAGTGAGATGGAGCGAGGAGGAGGATTAAAGCCGCTCAAAATTCCCCTCAACACTCATCCTTAAACCTTTTCGCGATTCGCTTCGTCTTTCGCTTCGCTCATTGCAGCAACATACTCAATCTCGAGCATATATGATCAATATCTCCTCGCGTACTACTGGGGCTTCCAATCGCTCACGAATTTGGGCTACTCGGATCTTATCCCAGATAATGCCATAGAGATGGTTTTTGCGTGGTTCCTATGTGTCTTCCAAGTCTCCTTCTACGCGTACATTCTCGGTACTCTCTTCTCGTATGTGGTCAAACGCGATGATAAGGCCGAGTTCGATCGGAAGAATTTCGCAGCATTACACTCCTACTGCGCCAACCGGAACATTCCGAAGCATATATTCGATCGTCTCTACAGCTATTTCGAGTTCCAGCTGTCCAAGTCAGACAACGACAATGACATTGTCAAATCCCTTCCAAATGCACTCATCACCAAGGTGGCCAGCTTCAAGTACAAGAGTGTAGTCCTGCGTTCGTCCTGCTTCGANAATGTCCCAACCCAGTTCCTCACATCTATCATGGAGCACTTGACCACCCGGTACCTCATGCCAAACGAGCGCCTTTTCTATCAAGGTGACATGTCCCGTGAACTATGCTTCGTGGANCGCGGTTCCCTTCAGGTTTACGCAGACAACGACGAAAAGTCTTTTTTGCGGACCGTCTCCGCAGATATTAGCAACGAATCTGCGATGGTGGGAGCATACCCCTTTTTCCTTACCGTTGCACAGCCCGAAATGGTCAAGAGTGCAGCTAACGGCGACTGTACCGTTCTCGTTCTCTCCAAGGAAGATTTTCTTGCCTGTGTCGAAACTTACCCCGAGTGCCAGTCCACCGTCGTCAATGCGATCCTTCGTGACATGGGCCTCAACGCCAAAGGGGACGACNTCACTTCACAAACTGGAACTTCGTCGAAGGAAAATAATCAGAACGACGAACAAGACAATGCCGGAACCGACTTCAAGCAAGAAATACAGCAAATCCTGAGGTCAAGGTCCGCTGAGGCTCTATACGAAATGATCGTGGCTGCAACTGAGGGCGACGGAAAGAAGGTCAAGGACCTCTTGTTGCAGGGCTTGGACATTAACACCCACGATTTCGATAGGAGAACTATTCTTCACCTGGGTAAGTAAGGCAGAACGAGGAGCTAAGGATAGGAAGAGCGAAGGGCAGGAGGAGGGAGGCGACGACGACATACTTCATGGCACTATAGCTAAAATCCTTCTGCTCGTCGCTTCGCTCCTTGCCACCCACCTCTTTTTTGGTTCGCTTCGCTCGTCGCAGCTGCCGCGCAAGGTAACTCCAAGGTCGTGCAGTTCCTTCTTAAAGAAGGTGCGGATGTACACGCAATTGACAGGTACGGCAACAATCCCTTGCATGAGAGCATTTCGCACAACCACATTGCGGTTGCCGAGCTGCTTGGAAGGGCCGGGGCCGAGCTGAACTACAAAAGCCCTGCAGAGCACATGACGAAGTGTGCTGGTTCTGGGGATCTCGACAAACTGCAGACTCTGATTTCCTATGGAGTCGATGTAAACTGTTCAGACAAGGACGGCAGGAGTTCGTTGCACCTTGTATCTTCAGAGGGAAATTTGAACGTCGTGGAGTTTCTTTTGGCTCACGAGGCGAATCCCAACGCGAGGGACAGGTGGGGGCACACGCCCCTGGATGGAGCGGTGGAGAAGGGTCACGATCTTGTTGCCGCTGCTCTCTTTGCCCGTGGTGGCCAAATGAATATGAAATCGGCAAAGTCGCTCTTCATGAAGTCTGCCAGGTCAGGTGATCTCGGGACACTTAAGCTTCTGATTGAGAACGGCATTGACGTTAACGTNACAGACTACGACCAATGCAGCGCCCTTCATGTGGCAGCAATGGCAGATCAGCCTGTAGCGGTGGACTTTCTCCTCTCNAACAAATGTGATGTGAATCCTTTGTCAAGGTGGCAAACAACTCCTCTCGACGAAGCCGTTAAGTCCCAATCNCTTCTTTCCGCAAAACTTCTTCTCGCCTTGGGGGGCGAGACCCTTGAAGAGCATGTGGAGCAAGATATCGACGTCATGAGGAGCTCGACACTTACTCTCACCGACGTGAGGCTAGCAATTTCCAACGAGGCAAGTCTTCAGTCCGAAAGAAGGAGGGACATGCACAAAGTTAAGCAACTCCACACCAAACTCGTTGACGACCTTGACGAAAGCAATAGAATTTTCTCGCAGCAGATCAGCGACCAGGGCCAAATCATCAGCAAAATCAGCAACACCCGCCTTTCGATGGAGCTCCCCTCGTTCAAGCCTGGTGACCTCGAGTTCAAAAATCTTTACATTACTCTGCCAGGTTTTGAGGCTGATACAAGGCACGTCGATAGGGCTTTTGAGGACTNTGCTTCGAACGACGGCGACAGGGCCTCGCTCTCTTCGAANGACGACNTAATGGACAGCGGAAGTGATGATCGCCACAGCGATAATATCGGTGGCAAAAGAGGTGCGTCCAAGACGACTGGTTTCGCAATGATGAGGTTTCTGGAGCAAAATAAGGGTAAAGCGGCTTCAACTTCTCAAGCTGAGGAAGAGGGGCTCAACTCGAAGTTTCAATTCCAGACTTTCAATCAAGTGATGTTATGCCTCCCGAAGGTCGAAGACGGTCTGCTCTACTTCCTTAAGTGCTTCCGGAAAAGGAGTTCTCGGCGCTCTGAAGCAGGAAACCTCCTAGTAAAACCTTTAGAATTGCGTGACTGTCTTCAGCTTTGCGGTCTGAAGAACATAGACGAAGAGAGTGTTAACAAGTTTGCAAGGGAGGTTCACGACTACGATTTCGTTTCTGAAAGGGACGACTTCGACCTTAGTTCTGAGCTTGAGCTGACTTTTGCTCAAGTTCTGGGCAGCGAGTTCATTGTCGATCTCTTCGCTCCAAATNCATACGCTCCAAATTACAACGAGGACAAATGCCGTAAGATTNNGGGGAAGTCAGAGCGGGAGGATAAGGTACACGACGCGTTCAGGATTATCAAGGCGACTTTCAATCTTTTCGACACCGACGGCGATGGGGAGATAACTCCGGAAGAGATCCAAAACCAGAAAGCTGTGATTGGAGATTTGACATATGGTAACGAGTTCTTTAGAAGGTGAGGGGGGCTCGATTAGAAAGGCTTGTGCTAGGATTATGCATCTACAGTTTTCACTAANTTNACGTTCACCACCACAGTTTTGATGGTCTCGGCGCGATCACAATCAGCGAGATGGCAACCATATTCTCTAGGTGGACAATATTCTCTGACGGTGATGAGAGGGCTGTCTTAAAAGACAGTGATGCAGATTCTGGATCCGATGATCAANCCTCTATTTCCGATGTGAGCTCCCTCACTGATGCTCCTATTAAGCAGGCGTCCGGTGATTCTACTTTGCCACCTNCCCCCACAGTGCTCTCAATCAACGTCGATGGTTCGCCTCGTTCGAATTTGAATCGACGCATGCCCAACCTTGCGAAGACACTCACTCCCAAGTCATGGTTTAAAAAAGATCCCAGTGAAGACGGAGCTACCGCGGCTGAAATTAAGGTAGAAATGGTCCGAANCATGATGAACAAGCAGTCGAAGAAGCAGTTCGAACGATTCAGTCGCAGCGGGAAGTTGGAGCTGAATATAGATGAGTTTACCCGGTTCGTCGAAAATCTTGTTGGAGAGACAACAAAGGATGAAGTTGATGCTATTTTGGCTTCCATTAGCGTCTCCAGTGAGGGGTCTTCTATGGTTGCTTATGAGGCAATTCTTTCCGATGTTGGAGACGAAAAAACAGATCCTGCGAATGCTAAGTTAGTGTTGGAGAAGGAAGGCAACAAGAAAGATGACGGCAAGACACCATGGTACGTTCTCGAGCCAAATGGTCTGTTTATTCGGGTAATCAAGATCATCCGCACGCTTGCTGCGATTTTCTATATTACAGTAATTCCTTTTGAGTGTGGCCTGATTCACCCAATGGGNGACGAGAAGGAAAGCATGAAGACGCTCATAGTAGGATGGTGCGTTGATGGCGTGCTAGTTGTTGATATGGCTTCAAAGTTCCACTTGGCNTACATGAACAAGAGAGGTTTCAAGATTGTCTCGTTGAGGAAAATCAGAAAACACTACCTTTCGCATGGTTTTGTGTTTGATCTGTTGTGCCTCTTGCCAGTCGATCTTCTCGTCTACATGACGTTGACAACAACAAGCGTGTCTTCACTCGGATATTTCCGAATATTCCGCTTGTTAAGGTGCATCGACCTTAGTGAGTATTTCTCGAGGAAGCTTGCAAAAGCCACTTCGACGGCAAGGCTTACGGCTGAGATTCAGATTCTATTCTGTGTTCTTTTTGCTCTCCTTCACCTCTCGGCGTGGTTCTGGTTTGCTCTGACAGATCCCCTCACCAACACATCCATGAACACGTACCTTTCCAACTACCATGGGACATTCTCGGGGTTTGGATCCTCCTCGTCTTCCTTTCTGCGCTTCGAGGAGTACATGTTGGCGATGTACTGGGTGACTGGTACGTTGACTACCATGGGGCAGGGAGGGGGCGACCTCATGCCCCAGAACTCTCACGAAAGGATTTTTGCCATTTTCTTAATGCTGATGAATCTATCGATTTACGCCTACATTTTGGGATGTATTTCCAATCTTTTCATGTCTGCCGACGAAGCAATCGTTCGAAAGCGGGCTGAGATTAGTGCCGTAGAACGCTACATAACCACCAACAGGCTTGGATTGGAGTTAGAGAAAGAGATCAGGAGCGCAATGTCCACAGATGCATCCTCTGGCCAGGGCGTCAGCCTTGAGGAGGAGAGGGCCGTTTTCAAAAAGTTGTCACACTCGTTACAGGTGCAGGTGTCAAAGCACACGTGCAGTTCACTTGTAGACAACGTTCCGGCCTTCAGAGACGTTAGCAGTCATTTCAAAGAAAGTGTGTGCACTGAACTTGCTGAGGAAAATTTCGGGCCTGGAACGTTCGTGTTCAAACGAACGGAGCCTGCCGGCGAGCTTCATATAATTGCTTCGGGCACAGTTGAGCTCCTAGCAGCTGACGAGCTCGAAGGAGAGGAGCACATTGAGGTTGCTGACTGCGGGGTCGGGAGCGTTATCGGCGAGATACCCTTCTTCTTCAATATGAGGCACACTGATTCGGCAAGGACAGGGATGGACTCGCACGTCCGGGTGTTTTTTCTGACAAGGGAGAAGTATGGACGCTTGTTAATGCTCTACCCGCATGAAGAGGAGAAGATCTCCCAGAACATCCTTTCGAAGATTGATCTCCAAACTGGAAGCTCGGGGGGGTCGAAGAAGAAAGGTGGAACTTCTGTCGCTTCTGATGCCGCGTCTTCCGTAGCAAGTAGCGCAGATGCTTCTTCAGTGGGCAAGAGTAGTCTTGGAGAAAGCAGCGCAGGAGACGAGGACGCAAATGTTGATGAGTTCGGAAGTGACTCTGGTAGCAACAAGAATGACTCAAGAACAAGCAACCAGCCGGGGCATGAGAAGGTGGACACGATCAAACGAGCGATTGCAATGAGAACTTCGAGGAAGGCCTTGCAGTTGAATTACGCCATGTGCCTTGCAGCAGGAAAGGGGGATGTTGGCACATTGAAGAAGGCCGCGGACACAGGTCTGAACTTCGATGAATGTTCGTACTTCGGCCGAACTCCTCTGCACGTGGCTGCAAGTGAAGGAAGTTTGGCCATTGCTAGGTTTCTTGCCCCTCTGATGGAGACGACAAATATTGTTGATTTCAAAGGTAACACCCCATTGATGGACGCCGTGTTTTACACGCACGCCGAGGTAGCAAAGTATCTCAAAAGCGTTAGGTCTGCTGTTAACGAGAATTTTGCCTCAATCCAGCTTAGTGAGGCCTGCGCTGACGGAGACGAGAAAAAGGTTAAATTGCTGCTGGAACTAGGGGTGAACCCAAGTATGAACCCGCCAGGTCGGAGGAGGGGGGCCGCAAGGAGGAGAAGGTCGGCAGCGCATATGGCTGCATCAAACAACCATGTCGGGTGCATCAAGCTCTTGATCAAGTACTGGTGCAAGCTCAACACCTTCGACGCCTGGAGCGGGACACCACTAGCTGACGCCATACGGCATGACCACCTTGTTGTTCAGGACGTTCTGAGGAAGGCTGGCGCGAAACTGAAAGAGGTCGGTCTGTGCACTGCGGCGGCGGCGGGAGACTTGGAAACCATCAAGCTCATGTGTGATAATGGGGCGGACATAAATGTGACTAACTATATTGGGAGGACAATGCTGCACTTAGCTTGTAGCAACAAGCAAGCATCTGTAATCGAATACTTGTTGGGTTTCGAAGGTCTTGACAAGTCCCCCATAGACTGGTACGGTTCAACGCCACTTGACGATGCTGGAAGGAAAGGGGTTAGCAGTATCGCTGTGATGATGCAAGAGGCGGGAGGGAAGAGTAGCAAGGATCCCTCTTTGAGGGAAAGAGTTGTTGCGATGCAGGACAAAAGGTCGAAGAAAAGGAGAAAGCTGCCAAGAGTAGGGAGAAGGAAAAGGTTTTGGACAGCCAAAGAAAGAAGATTCTGATCAAAGTGTCGAAATTGGGTCATATATGCATTGTTGAAGCGGGGGCGCTGAGGAAACTTTGGGACAATCTCCTGTTGAGCTTGAACACGACGACTTGGAAAAAGGGGCAGGCGCTGGAGAAATCGCCCAAGCCGACTCTGGAAGACGTACTGGAATTTTTCAGGTGGAACTTTGCAGTGTACATGAAGGGAAGATACGCTTTGAACATATTGAAGTGCTATGAGGTCCTTAACAGGTTTGCCCATATGGTGAAGGATAAATTGTTCACCAGCGTGCACGCTTACAGGAGGGCGGTGACTGCCGTCCATGACGAGTTCTTTGTAGATTCTAGCCCTTCCTACGTATCCGTGAACCACGACAGTATCATGAAAATCGCAGACCTTATCAACGAGAAAGTCGGACATGATCGCGGGCTTGGGGGGGAGAACTGGAGGTAAGTGGTGGTTCTGGCTGCCAGATGTATTGCATATATCTAATTCCCTTTGGTTCTCCTTGCTCGTCCCTTTGCTCATTGCAGGACTGCAAAATGGTCCGTTGCCACAGGCTGGAGCTCCAAGAGCAAATCCTGCGAGAAGAATGTGTTCCAGACACTCTTGTCGGAGCTAAGGCGGTCGCTGACAGAGGACTGTCTACCTGCATACTTTAAGCTCGGATTACAGGTCTATCCACAGGCACCCCTCTGGAAGAACATGGAGGGTCCTCAAGATGTGCAAGTCGGCCAGGGAGCTGTGTTCAAAGTTAGAGTTAGAGCTCGCTAACGTTGCAGAGGAGATGGTCCTCTCAGACGAGATGATCGGCATGTACAAGGGAAGCAACGGTTTCAATAACCTCACCCTGGAGGGGGCCAGGGCGTTAAGGAGCAATGCCCAAGAGTTCAAGGACAAGATTGAGGTGATTGCTGTCATCATGAATAGCTGGTACAGCAAGAGCCATAAAAAGGCGAGCGTGCTGGCGCAGAACAAGAGGGTGGGATTCGAGGGGAAACTGTCGAAAGCCGTCGTCGNGNNGGGGGGGGGTTCTGTTGGTGAAATGATATTTANACAAGAGAAGAGAACATGTTAGGTATCAAACAGTGAGCTATTTGCCTCCATAAAACTATTATCTTCAATCTATGATGAGCGAGGCGAATTGCAAAAGGGATTGGAATGATGGGCGAGAACTGCAGTGTTGGTTCGTGAGGGCGTGCATTTCAAACAGAGGAACCAACGGATGCGAATTTTGATGCTAACGTTGACACTGCAAGCTGACACTGCAAGCTCGTCGCTCCGCCTCACCACCTTGAATCTTCATCGCGTCTTCGCCTCTTTGTCATCGTTGAACCTCGCCGGCACACCTCCCCAATTCCCCCCTGCTTTCCTGCCCATCGCATCGCTACCTTCCATGCTCCCAATTGCTTTCCACCCGTATCCCTCGTAGACCCCCTTGAGCTTTGGAGGATCGTTGTCGTCCAACACGCAAACAACGCCGTCCCCGCCCGCTCCCCCTACCACGACCGATGATATGCATCCCATGAGATAACCAGGCTTCCACATTCCGCCATCCACCTTCCAAACGCTGCAATGGTGGATGGGACATGAGGGGTGAGGAGCTGGATAAAGAGCGAAGTGACAGGCAAAGGAAGCGAGCATTTTGTTTCTTTCCGTATCCAGCCTTCGTTTCATCGCCTTCAATCCTTCAACGCTTGCCTCCTAGCTCCACCTCACCTTCCCCTGACCTCCTTTTCTACGACCATGTAAACCATCGCTCCTGCATCCTGATATATGTCTTGGTACGGGAATAGATTCAACTGGATTCCCACCCTACCTTCTACACCATCCTCGCTACGACGGCAGAGCAACAATCGTAGGTGGTGTGAGACGTACATCTAAGCGTTGTTGTGCAGAACCTCAACAACCCAGTCATCCATCACTCCTCCCGTCTTTGCCCCTTTTTCCTCACCTGTGGATCTTGACTTCCACCTCCCCCCCCCATTCACTTGGGATCGTCCGCGCCAGGTCGTCCAAGCAAATCCCCCTCTTCATCGACTTATTAAGAATTGTGGTGCTCAAATGGAGAAGAGGATTATCCTCCAAACGAGATGGGAAATAGTTGTATGTAAGGTGGGTTATCTCAGCAACCCGGAGGTTCAGGGGACCAGCTTGCAGTTGGGTAGGTGGTCTGGTCAATTGGAGGGGGGGGCAGAATATGGGCGAAGAGGAGGACGGGGGGGAAGAGTGTGAAGATGGATGGATTGTGAAGGATTCAGCGAGTTGAAGAAGGAGGCAAAATAGGACGATGAGGTGGGTTGCAGACATCATGAGCTGAGAGGTGTCGTGGTTGTTTTGATTTAGCCTGCAGAAATCGACACCTCTAGAAAATTAAAGCAGAACGTGGGTTAAAGAGCGTCGGTATAAATTAAAAAAATATGGATGCGTTTAGATAGTAGTATATGAACGTAACGTTGCGTCAATATGAGCGTTCGCGTCTTCCAGGAACGAGTCGAAATTTGAAAGTGCTATTAGCATAATTATTTGCATTTCAATGAAAAAATTTTGAGTATGTATCTTAATATATTGCGATAGGAAATTTGTGTATGAATAAAAATGTCTTGAGTATTTTTGAGGTTTAATAATAAATGAAAATTAATAATTATATATTATATTATTCTATGTATATATATTTATAATAAATCTATTCTAATATATTAATATATTGTCAGTTATATGTGTATTTGATGGTAAAATTTAACGAATATTCAAATATACATTGAGGTACTTTGGAGTAAATTTTATACCTTTTCAGATTTTTCGTACAAAAAGAATATTAAAATTTGATTGCTATATGGGAATAGCTATTTTTTGATTTGCCAAATTACATTTTTGAGCTCCTGTCCTTCCCTCAACTCGTATTGAACGTTTCTATTCTCACTATTGCTACAATCAATCCTTTCGGTTATAGCAATTTATTGGGCCGTATCGAGTTCAGGGGGAAGTTCTTGAGCTAAAGCTCGCTCAGACATGTTTAATGTACCTATTTTCACCTTATCAAGGCTCGCACGATACAGCCCTCTTATCTTCGGTCTTTCGCCGTCGTTGTGCGAAGATGATCAAAGTGCCCATTGCGACAAGATCAATAAGATCGGCTTCACCACCCTCCCCCAGGTCCTTCCTTCCCCTGTCCTCCTCAGTGCAGTCGGTGAAATTTGCAAGGACG
>JGI24540J26637_10001534_pt1 | contig 10148 bp, 11 predicted proteins | sample NorSeaMetagenome_FD_26637 | JGI IMG/M metagenome (IMG submission 26637) | reverse complement strand
TCGTTTTATCATATGTTTGTGGTTGTAATTTCCTAATTATTTCTAAGCCATTTGTTATAATTTTTTCATTATGTTTGTAACGGTCATCCGAAATACTCACTTCTCCCTCTGGGGTAAACAAAACCCCATTAACAGATAAATCTCCAATAACTGATAATTTTTGAGTTTTGATAGTTCCCCCACTCACATGAATTGCTTCTTCGGGCGTTAAGGTATTTATCCCTATTCTATTATTAGAAGTATCGATAACAATAACATCATTATCAATGGGCGTTAGTTCCAAATTCGGCGTTATTGAATTAATCGTAGTTATAATTTTTTTGTAATCTGTCATATTATATATTAATCATAATAATAATATTTAGAATCAAATATATAAATATTATTTAGAATCAAATATATAAATATTATTATATATTTAATTCTAAATATATATAAAAATTTATTTTCTCTCATTATTTTATACAATGACGAAAAAACATATGAAGTCCGAAGATGGTTTATACCATATTAGAAATAAGACTTATGGTTCCCTGAAGGGCTCTCGTGCCCAGGTATGGCATGAAACAGCATACAGCACAGCCGGTGGTCTTACAAAAGATGATTTTGTTCAGAATAAACATGGTCGTATTGTTTCTAAATTAAAGCACAATACCGCCAAAAAAGAGAAGCGCCTGCAAAAACACGGGTATTTCGCCAAGAAAGGAACATTTGGTTTTGTTAAAAAGGATGATATAAAATCTAAAAAAAATACAAGAAGAAACAGAACAAAAAAAAGCGATTGATTTTTACATGAATTAATATCTATTGGTAATAAATTAGATATTAATAATAGCCGTTTAGGAAAAAAATTGATTAAATTACGAAATATAAACAATTTACTACAATAAAGGTATTTATATGGAGCATTCTGTCTTATCTTGGAATGTTGCCGGGCTCCGTGCGATATTGAAGAAGGAAGATTTGTATAAAATTATTTATGAAAATGATTTTGATATTATTTGCTTACAAGAAACAAAAGCGATGGAAAACCAAGTAGAATTAAGCGATGAATTAAAACAAACATATCCATATCGTTATTGGAACTCATCCGATGGTACAAGTCAGGGCAAAGGATTAAGTGGAACGACAATTTGGTGTAAAAGTCCCCCCATCAAACATATGGATACACCTAATTTCGACGTGGAAGGCAGAATTGTAGCGATTGAATTGGAAAAATATATTTTGGTTAATGTGTATGTTCCTAATTCACAAAAATTCGATTCGATTCGATTTAACTTTAGGCGTGAATGGAATGAAAAGTTCCTAAGCTATTTAATTGAACTAAAAACAATTAAAAACGTAGTGGTGTGTGGAGATCTAAATGTAGCACATTTGAATTCAGACATTAACAAACCCAAAAGCAAAAAAAATAAAGTTCCGGGGTTCTTTGATTTTGAGAGAAAAGATTTCGGTATTATGATTGAAACTTTAGATTTTGTAGATGCTTATAGGTGGAAGAACCCGAATGCAAGAAAATCAACGTATTGGTCCAACTTTTTAAAACATGCACGAAGCAGTGATAATGGTTGGGGAATAGATTATTTCTTAATTTCTCGCCAATTATTTGAAAGGAACACAGATATTAGTCTGGAAATTTTAAGTCATGTTAATGGTTCAGACCATTGCCCCGTTGTTTTAATGATTGATGTATAAATAAAATAATATTTAAGTAGAAAAAATACTTACATATTGTTTTTTTATACCAATGTTATCATGTTGAATTGTTAATATTTAATGAACCGTGGTTGCCTGCTTCTTTGCTTTTTGTGCAGCAAAAAGCTCATCTACGCGGAGCTCGGTCTTAAGGAAGTCCACAAGTTCTCCAACGACAGTGAACTCATCGGCAGTAATTCCACCGCGCTTGGCGATCACATGGATCATGTTATACATAAGAGTACAATGCTTGTATGGTACAGTGAGCGATTCTGGAATAACGATCTCACTCTCTGTGTTTGGTTGGGGGGGGTCGGGTATATTGTCCATATGTATTATATACATAGCTATTCTTTAAATAATAAAAATATAGATATTTTATTTGTTATAATTTAATTTGTTATAATTTAATTTGTTATAATTTAATTTCTTATAATTTAATTTCTTATAATTTAATTTGTTATAATTTAATTTGTTATAATTTAATTTGTTATAATTTCATATAACTATTTAAAGATTAAAGACAAATTATTATAGAATTATAATATGGATATTGAAAATAATTTAGTTAGTTTATCGCCGGATAACAGCAATGAAACTAATATGAATAATGTTTTAACTATTAAAACGGTTCAAATCGCACCGTTTAGAATTTTAATGACTGCATTAAAAGATATTTTATTAGATACCAATATTGTATTTACCAAAGAAGGAATTCGTATTATTAATATGGATAAAACACATACCATTTTGGTTCATTTAATACTTAAGGCTGTTAATTTTGAGTTTTATGAATGTAAACACGATAAAATTATTGTGGGTGTAAATATGTTTCATTTATTCAAATTGATTACCTCTATCGACAATGATGATACATTGACTATTTACATTGAAAACGAAGATTACAATGATGGCGTGGTTACTGAACTGGGTCTTAAATTTGAAAATGGAGACATTAAACAGTCTAAAATTCAAAAACTACGACTAATTGAACCAGACCAAGGTGAGCTTGATATCCCCGATGTTAAGTTCTCATCTATTATCAATATGCCATCGTCTGACTTTCAAAAAATCGTAAGGGATCTGGCCAATATTTCGGAAAAATTAGAAATTAAGTCGGTCGGAGATGAATTAATTTTCAAATGTTCGGGGCAGTATGCAAAGGCAGAAATTAGAAGGACAGAGACGCAAGGTTCCATGCAATTTCTTCAAAAACTTACAAGTGACACTGTAATTCAGGGAGAATTCTCACTAAAGAATCTGGTATATTTTATTAAATGCACTAACTTATGTAATCAAATTGAAATATTTTTAGAGAATAATCGTCCTCTCATCGTCAAATATGATGTTGCTTCATTGGGTTCAATTCGTCTCTGTTTGGCCCCATTGCCTCCCTCATCTACCGAGTAAATATTGCATATTTAAAACATTTTTTTATAATAAAAAATATTTTAAATAATTTTACCCTTATTAATTCCTTTGCGGGCCATATGAACGTCCCAGAATAATGGATTGTTCTGAAATTTTTTAACCATATCCTTTTTAAAACATTCCTGGTCCCTTGTTCCTAGTAAAAACATAATACCATTGAAATCATTCCCCAAATTTCTTTTTAATAAATATATATATCCAGATGTTCCAAGAATACTAATTATAAAACAAATTACAAATAAGAAGTTGTTTATTTTAGTATATAATTCTATTGACTCGTTATTTTTGTCTATATTTGCTACCGGTTTTGATTGTAAATCTTTAATAAACAAATCTATTATATAAATTACGGCAAGTATTATAATAGTTATTAATGTAATGATTGTTGGTGCCCTGTTAATAAAAATAAACCATAAATACAATATAAAACTTTGATAAATCCTATCTTTTATTGATAAATTCTCTTGTACTAATCCTACAAAAAATAGCATAATGAAAAGTCCCACCATATGTTTAAAAAACATGTATTCTTTCATAAAACTTCTAACACCGCATGAAAAAATATCACCTACATAATTCGCAGAAATAATAAATATAAATATTGATAATTTACTAACAATTTGAGAATAATTTGTCAATGAATCATAATCTATCATATTTTTATTTTATATATATATATATAAAATTAAAATTTAATAAAGAACAGCATGCTGTTTATATAAACAATGTTGGGGTTCAATATCACATAATTTATCGATATTCAATGGGTCTATATTTACGTGTTCGTCGGTTTCAAGTGCATTATTACTAATATCCGATTTATTGTTATCATCTAAACACCTAAAAATATCATGTGTTTTCAAAACCACACTATCATTCACCCAAAATTTTATAATACAGAAGTTTTTTTTGGGACTAATAGATATACCATTAATGTTATTAATAATATCAACATTATCTATCAGTGATCCACCTATTAAATAATAATTCAACTTTTTCCAAACCTCATATACATATTCCACATTTATTTTGTAAGATAAGCAACCTCCTTTGCTATTATCCGGGTCTTCCCATATGGGTTTGATGTTATCCTTCATAATGAATAACATACATTTCTCGACCAGTTCTTTATCGATGTTTTCAATTAGCCGTATGCTATCTTCTAACATATCAAATGTTAGCACTTTTTTATAACTACTAATGCTCCAATCTACATCATGAGGTAAATGTAACCATAGTGTCCAATTATTATTTAATCTATGCATTAAATATATTAAGTAAAATATATTTAATATTAATTTTTATATATATTTTACCTATTTATATTAATTATTCACTTGCTTGATATTGTGTATTTAGAATAACGCATTCTCCATCTACAGTTTCTTCTTCACCAACGACTCATAATTCACAACCACCCAATCCATTTTTATCTTTACATCTTTGTTTTGCTTCCTCTGCTGGAATTGGTTCGTCTACTGGTATTGGTTCGTCTGATGGAATTGGTTCGTCTGATGGAATTGGTTCGTCTGATGGAATTGGTTCGTCTGCTGGAATTGGTTCATCATTTGTATCTCTTGCGTTCGCCGATAGATAATTATTTTTATTAAATACGGAGGAATTATTTGCAACATAATTATATTCCGAACCATTTATAATATTATTAACAATATTATATTTGATAGGATTGTTTCTTAAATCATTTTGGTGTGTAGTTGTTAAATCATATACAATATCTACATTATCATAAAAGTTGTTCCTATGTAAATTCCTGTCTAATCTTCCCATACCATTTTTATTGTCTTCTATAGTTTCATTTACAGAATTATCTAAATCTAAATTATTGTTTTTATCTATACTATCATTAGGTATTTTACCGTTTGGCAAATCTAATTGTTTATTAGTAATTTTTTCATCAGGCGATGAAGCTACTACTTTTAATAATAATGTAGATATCAACGTCATCATTATAATTGGTATAAAAACTAAAAACCACGCAATTACATTATAACCAATATCACACAGAATATTTATAACTGTCCCAAGAACTACCATAATAATAAATTTAATAAATGCGCTCTCAATTATACCATTGTATATATCAAGCAAAATTTGTATTAATGAAAATCCGATGAAAATAACGGTTGGAGCACATTTTGATGATAAAATCATATTATATTTTAACTATATTTTTTATTTTATCAAAAATACTATATATGATACTATCATAACGAATAATTTCAATAAAACCAGGAAGAAGCGCTAGGAGTTATCATTAAGCGCATCAAAAAGTTTTAAGGAGGAAACAGTTGAAGTTGTAATCTCTTTTAAGAACTTAAGTTTTTTTTTATCTTATAATATATAAATAATGGTTAATAACATTTATATATTTTTATTTGCATGTATAGGCTCTCTTGCCCTGCTATTTCCATGCTCGCCAAATACATAAATCCCAATTATCTGCCATATATAGCGTTTTTAACAACTACGATTGCTGTTGGTTTTCTTCGTGGATTTATACAAAATTCACCGAAAGATGGTTTTTTCGGCAATCCTGTTTGGTGGCAAAACTATAGAATTATACATTCCATTTCTTTTATTATATCTGCACAAGAACAACATGGACCAATACTTATAAATTCCATTATAATATATTATAACATATTATATTATAAATTTAACAGTTACTGGTATTTTACTCATTTCTCTGTTCATTGTAAATTCTTTCACATACACGGGCAAGCATATCTATTTTTGAATCTATATTTAAAATTGAATATTTTAAATCTTCATCCTTATTTTTTGATTTATCTTTATTATTTTCTATCCCAATATAGTTCTTTTTTAGAATAGTAATTTCATTATCTTTTTCAAGGATAACTTTTGCAAGTTCTTGTAATTCTTCTTGTTGCTTTCGGATAATTTGGACTATTTGCTCATTGTTTAATTCTGACGTTTTCCCATTGTTTTGAGTAATAAAAATTTTGCCCTTATTATCGCTTTGATTTTTCGCGTTTTCGGACATAAGCATTCTTCGTTCCTTATCAATCTCCTCAATTTGTTTTAGAACATCCGGCTTGTTTTTTGGGTCTCCTGGCTCATAATTTTTTAGTAGTTCGTCAATCGTATTCATATAAAATTCTCTCTTATCTGGTTCTTTCACGAATTCATCCACGGTTCGAGAACACTCTCGTTGATAATCACTCGCTCCTTGTTGAATAAGTCTTTTCTTATCAAATGTATTCTGTATATGTGAAAATACAAGAATCGTTTTTTTTGGTTCAAGTTGGACGAATGGAACAGTGTAATTTTTTAGAAATGCTTTTTCTTCGGCTAGAGAAGCAGTGTCTTCGTATCGATGGGTTTTTAGTAGTTCACGTTTAAAAGCAAATGTTCCTGCTGTAGCATGATTTTCAGAATACGGTCCGAATTGCCACATCTTTTGAATATGTTTGAACCAAATATAAATTTCGCTCGCTCCCGCACACATGGCGTTTGGATGACTCAATAACATATTTACCGCGTGAGATACGCGCTGGGGGGGATAATAGTCATCGTCGTCCATATAGATAATGATGTCCCCTTTCGATTTTTCATGCATTAAATTGCGCTTTTTACCTAGCGGCATTTTTGTATCGTATTTGAAATAATTAACTTGAGGAATATCTTTAACCAAATCCTCAATTAAATCCGTTCCGTCATCAATAATAATCCATTCCATTTTATCCGTTGGGTAGTCTTGGTTTTTAAAATTTTCAATGCACATCGACCAAAATGGTCGCCTATTAAATGTTGGTGTGCATACACTAATAAATGGTAGTTCGTATTTATCTGATACGTCTTGTTTATTCTTTGGTTTTTTACCCATTTTATATATTATTCAAGTTTTTATATTTATGTAGTTTTTAATAAATATTTATTTATATAGACTGTTTCATCCCTTTTAATGCTTTAAATGCTATAATCAATACCAATATCATAGACATTGCTCCAGTTGTAGTTGAATTAAGTGAATTCGCGGACGCACCTATTACTCCAATTATAAATAATATCGTCAACATATCTGCATGGCTCTTTAAAATACTGAAACATTCCAATGGATTACTTAATGGAATGATAAAAATATTAAATAAAAGACTAAACACCATATAGAAACCACTTATCACGGACATAATTGACCCTATTATCACAGAAGTTATTATCAAAAAGATTAGTGGGAAAAATAATAATATATTTTTAACTACATTTAATACATTCGCACTCATTTTTACATCTTTCAACGTGTATAATAATTCGGTTCTAAATATTCTGTAGTATTCGGATGATAAATTACACCCGCCTAACGTAGTACCATATATTCTATCCGGAATAATTGTAGATATTAACCCAACAAAGAAACCGATGCTCGTAAGAAAATTAGTCAGTATTAATAACCCAGTGAATAATAACATAGGTCCAACATATAAACCTTTAATTTTTAGAAAATAACCGATTATTGGGAACAATAATCCGGTTAAACATAAGAAAATTAGATTACTTAATACAGGGTTGAATTTGACATGTTTTTGGTATTTAGATGAAAGTTTGCTCATTATCCAGTTTAAAACCGACCTTGTAAATAATATTGGAAATAGGAAATAAAAACTTATTGTTTTTCCTAATACGGTAATGAATTCACTTTTATAGTTTTTAATAGCATAATCTGCAATATTGTATGGTATCGGTTTTTCTCCGAATACTGTGCTATCATTGTTTATGGTTATACATTTGGCACCACTGAGTTCATATTCTGCAAATGTACTGATAATACCAGTCGCCGCTGCTTTTATACCACCACTCTGTTTATTACCCCCGGATTGATTGAGTTTATTATTCGAACAAGATTGATATGGATAATAACATAAATTATTTGGAAACATATAATCAATCAAACTAATTTTATTGTTTTTTCCAATATTTACACATTTACTTGTATAATATATACAATCTACAGAATTACCATAACGCAACCAAAATTCGTAACACGTTCCAATTAACGCTGTAACCAATAAACTAATTATTGAAAATAAAACCAGTTTAAAAAATTTTACCATATTATCGCTGTCGTCAAATAGGGTATTATAAATTCCTTGAACTTCTTCTTTGTGACAAAATTTTCCTATGTATCCCCCCCCAAACATAAACCTGATTCCTGTTTCGTGTTTATCCGATAAACATTTTTGTTCTTCCCGATTCCTTATACAACAGCCTGTTTGTTCACCATCCTTATAGAACTCGTCACCACAAATCTGTATACCTTGACCCCATTCTTCAACACCCATTTTGTCATCTTGAGCCCATGCGAGTATATCCAAGACTCCGTCTTTGTTTTGATGTTTCTTTGCGCTTTTCGGGACACATCCGTTGGATTCAGTGTATTTATCTATATCCTCTTTATATAATTTTCTAACGCCGGACATAATTATTTTATTAATATATGCTATTATAATAAATTAAAACAATTTTTAACATTTTATGCTAAATTTAATTAGATGCTTTATTTTGAAAATTTAAAGTTCAAATTAAATAAAATGTGTAAAAGTGTGTTTTTTTTGAATTTCATAAACTAAAATTTTTTTCGGTTTTGGACATTTATAAAATGTCCATTTTCAATATATGATATAAAGTTTGTGAAATGACTCAAATATGCACGTTTTAAAGTAATCAAACCCATTTGATTATATTTATCATCTATAAAGTATATATTTTACCACATCATAAATAATAATTATGAAAAAAAAAGGGTTTAGGGGTTTTTTATATCCTTATATATATGATCCATGCGGATATAAAAATCCCCAAAACCCCTTATAAATATAGTTGCATAATATGTATGCTAAATACATGTAATAAAAAAGATTATGAACGACATTTATCAACTGTAAAACATAAAAAAGCATGTAAAGAGGCGGTTTCGGATAAAATTAGGACAGTTGAGGATATAAAATTCCCCAAAATCCCCGACGTGAAATTTTCTTGTGGTTGTGGCAAATCTTATAAATATAAAAGGGGGTTATGGAGTCATCAAAAAACTTGTAATTATCAATACCCCGAGTGCGTAGAAATTCAAAAATCACCAGAGACACCGGGAGAGGTAGTTGCTTTATTAATGGAACAAAATAAAATCTTGATTGAACAAAATAAACAACAGGTGGAACAAAATAAACAACAAGTGGAAGAACATAATAAACACACTGAACTATTAACAAATACAATTAAAGATATGATACCAAAAATGGGTAGTAATAATACAACAAACAATACCAACAACCAGTTTAATATCAATATGTTTTTGAATGAAGAATGTAAAGACGCTATTAATATGAGTGATTTTATAAAATCTATACAAGTATCATTGGACCAACTCCAATACACAACCAATAATGGTTTGGATAAAGGAATTACAAAAGTAATTATGGATAATATGAATAAATTGAGTAAATATGAGAGACCACTACATTGCAGCGACCTAAAACGAGAAACTATTTATATAAAAGACAATAATAAATGGGAAAAAGATATAAATAAGGAGAGGTTGAAACGCGCAATAAATAAAACATCAAACAAAAATTATACAGCATTAACTGAATGGACAAAAGAGAACCCGACTTTTATGAAACGAGACGACCAACAGAATTTTTATGCTCGGTCAATGTCTGTTGTCGGCAAACCTATTGATGGGGTAGAAAATAAAATAATCAAGAATATATGTAAAGACAATCAAGTAAAAGAATAAATAATTATATTATGAGGTAATAAAAATGAGATTCTCCTATGAAATCTCATTTTTAAAATTTTAGTATTAATATTTACCATAAATAAATATGACTTAATATTTTGGCGTTGTAACACCCATTTGATTTCTTCTTTTCTTTTATAATAGCGTCTCTTCTATTTTTAGTTCCAGAATGTCTTGAAAAATAATTTTGCATTCTTTTTCTTGTGTTGTGATTTTTATAAGCGTATAATTTTAAAGGTGTCCG
>JGI24540J26637_10001527_pt1 | contig 10166 bp, 10 predicted proteins | sample NorSeaMetagenome_FD_26637 | JGI IMG/M metagenome (IMG submission 26637) | reverse complement strand
AACATCTCGGAGTGTTCAAATAACAGGGCGACATTCAATCAGGCAAGGACGAGTACACGCGAGAGCTTAATACCGTGCTGAATTCGGTGTTCGTGAAAGATATCAAGAAAAAAAGCATAAACAGCGCAAACATCGCAAACAAAGGAAAACAATGGCGGTTATTCTAGTCACGCATTGATGCTCCTTCACCGCGCAATGTGCAATTAACGATAACGGTAACATCACAGCAAAACGCGGTAGAAGTTAAAGGTCATACGAATCCGCAGTGATAATTAGCCCGCAAAAGTACAGTATATCATTCGAGCTACTTTGCGGGAATATCGTGCGGCGCAAAAAACGTCAATGTCGTCAAAGTGGAAAGGCAATTAGCGCATCCGTTGAATGTAAGAACGCTGCTATGCTTCAGAAAGCGCGAAACCCGTTCAAAAAACGCATACGTCACATGACGTCGAACATATTACGAAGGTACGAAGATGACATCATACCAAGACATCATGCATCAAACTTACATTGAATTTCAAGCTTGCATCCCCCTTGCCGCATAACGTCGGCAGGGATGCGCATAAGTCGCAACAGATGCCTTTTGTGAACGTTTCGCGTGTTTATGGCCCGAATCGACGCAAACGACGCTGTCGAGTAAACACATAATAGGCTTTGAAGCCCTTCTTGATTCAAACCTTCGTACTATACAGAGGTAAAATGTGTGGTGGGTGATGAATACTTACAAACGAACCGCGGTTTGATGATGCAGGCACATCACTTGCGCACAGATTGATGCAAGGCACGCGACGTTTGCGATTAACATGTGTTCTCTGCTTTCTTTGTCGACCAAGCGCCAACATCATGCATAAATTGTCAGGCAAAAATGTCATGCTTATGAACTAGCTAGAGAAAGAGAAATGCAACCATACGCGCTCAGTGACTATGTTTTGCGCGAGACTCGATGATTAGCAGACTGTGAAAAGCCTGCTTTTCCTCGCGCGGCGATTATTGCGTTTCACGCCCGTACTATATTCTTAAGGCGCGATTGCACTGTCCTTCGGGTTGCTTTTGCCCATTAACATGCGACAAAAAACTCGTTTACTTACTGAGGTAGCTTTGAAGGTAGAAATTTGTCTTTTTGGCGCACCATGCACTTAGTTCACCACAATTTTAAAGCAGCTTGTCTTTTATCGTTTTATCTCTCTTTATGTCGGATGGCAACTTGCAAATTTGTATTGTTTCGAAGTTGTGGAGTGTTCGCGCACGATGTTTCAATTTTATATCCGCTGCAGTTTAACTGGTTCTCCGTTTTTCACGCTTGCCGTTTTTATAATTCAGCGAAGCCTTTCCTCTTTCGATCGCAATTCCTCGTTTCTTCGAGTCCCGAACCTGCCGATCCGGACGAATCTCTGTCTGTGTGTTCGCCGAAAGATCACGTATTTTTCTTCACTGACCACTGCTTCCGTGAATCTGTTGTTCGCCAATGGTCATTTGACCCTTTCGTCGTCATTTTTCTCCCTCAAGTCGCATTATTTCTCGTCATCTTTTCCCACCTTCCAGTGGAAATCCCGGGAATTTTCCTCGATTCTCTCTCTTCTCGCCTTTCGATAAAGGCCATGGCGTTTGGCTCGAGTCTCGCACCTCGTGGGCCGAAATCGCTGACTAACCTTCCGCGCGATCGTTTGATTTTCCATTTTATTTTCTCACTCCACTCGGCAATCCTGAGATTGGAGTACAAGTCGACAGTTAGTGTTACACTCACAACGGGGGGCGATGTCGGGCTACGACCGGACGCCGGGCCCGACCTCACCGAGGCCGTCGAGTCGGCGTAGAGAGTCTCGGCGGGGGTATGACTCGAGGGCATCAGATGTGGCTCCAACCCCGAGGCGTGATAACCACTCGGTGCGCTCCCAACGGGGATCGATGCGCTCGCAGGGTAGGTCCGAGGCTGACAGGATGCCGCAGACGCCGACGACAGTGGACCGTGCGTACGATGCGAGGTCGGCGAGGAGCGGGGGTTCGGCCAAGTCGGGCAAGTCCGCGGCTTTCAGGAGGGATAGCTCCCTCTCCGGGTTCATGAAGAGATTGAGGGACATCGAGATCCTATCCGACGTCGCTCTCGGGAAGATTAGGGCGAGTGGACACAAGATGCCGGGCGATTTGGAGGCGTTCCTAAAACGGAAGGACGAGGTGCTGCGTTGCATGGACGAGATGAAAGGTGAGCTTCGCTGCTACGAGTGCACACACGCACGTTGTTTCTGACCCGTACGCACCCTCTCTCGCGCGATTCGCAGGTTTGCCAGGAGCAGAGCAGATCCTGAGTGGGAAAGTTTCAGACGAAATGTTCAGGGAGTTGAGGTACACGAGCAGGTACATCGACGAGTTCAACAAGATGTCGTTGATACCCATGAACACCCTCCTGGGAAGCTCGCTGTCTAGTTGGCTGGTGTCGGACGAGACTCTGGACAAGAACCCGGCGGTGATGAATCTCAGGCAACTCAGGGAGACGTGCGAGAGCCTGCAGACGATCGAGGAAATCCTCACGGTGCGACCCAACTGTATTTTCATCTCTCACCCGCGGCTGACGAATCTCATCCACGATACATAGAGTCAATTATCCGTATTAAACTGGGACGTGGGCGAGGCAATGACGCCTCCACCGGCGGAAATCATAGTGAACCCAAAGGATGTGGCGGTCGGATTGAGCAGCGAGCCGAGCGGATCGCCAGAGGAAAGCACGTGCTGCTTCTGCTGCTCGTCCGCGCCGATAGAGGCACCGCCACCGCCGCCACCTCGGGGGAAAAGCTCGTCGAGGGGCCGCGACTCTCCCGCTAGTGGGCGGAGTAGTGTGCGGCGATGAACATCACGTGAACTTATTAGCTTTTAGATCATCATAGAAACATGGCGAAATAGCCGACGCAGGAGGACGTGACTTTTCAACGTTTCAACGCGCTTCGACCCGATAATTTTCGCGCGAGTTTTAGACGGACACGTCACTCTTCGCCGCACCTCGATAGCGTGTCGATATATCGTCACACGACCTGTTGTGCTCGAAGATGAGGACTTCCAGGTGCACGATATCATGCGCCTACCTCCTCACTCTCGTCCTGTTGACGAGGGGTGCCCAGTCGGACGCCCAAGCGGACTCGTTCTCGCCGTTCGCGAGATGTTCAAGCTGGGAGAACCCATACAGCCCTTACAGCGGCGACGTCAAGTCTTTCGACGCCGAGCTTCTGATGGACGCGAAAATTGACTCTGAGTTTGGCGATCATTACAACTACGTCGCGGAAGGCACCGGTAGAACAGTCAGGTGGACCGACGGGAGATCAATGTTGAACTTCACATTCAGATTTGGCCTCTCCGCTGGCCAGACCGTCGACACGGGCCAATCGTGGAAGGCTCACATCCACGCCAGTAGGTGTGACGTGTCCGAGGGCGGCATCCACTACTTGCAGAATACTAATGGGTTAGATCTTGGTGACAATATTTTCGAGGTCGTCTTCGATGCGAAGCAATATGGTGATGACATACTGGGTTCAGGGAACGTCACGCGGGAATATCTCGCAGACTACGACAGAGCTGCGTCAGTCGTCGTGCACATTCCCGGCGGTACGAGGGCACTCTGCTGCAACTTGGCGCCTGCGTTACCGAAACTACCAGATACGTGGAGTGCGACCATCGAGGCAAACATCAACAACTTCGACGCCGGCTCCAACCTGAGCTACACGATGCTTCGGAAGGAATGGTACCACGCGGAGACCAACAGCCTGCGTATCGATGAACACAGCGCATATTCCCGTCAAACTCGCCTGATGAACACGGCAGAGGAACGTCTAGTCACGATGCATAGAAACGATACCTTTCCAGACGGCATTTGCCGCGACCACCCTCTGCAGAGTCGGATGTCCAGCTTCCTGACCAGAGGCTCATCCCACACGATTAAATCAACCGCGGAGATGTTCTCATTCGAGGGAGATGCTCCGGATGAATACCACGGAATCACGGCGTCTCATGAGTACGTCCGAGGCGTGCCGTGCGAGAAGTGGACCCGTAATGTGACGATGGGCACCAAGAAATATACTTACGAATTCTTTTTCCCCGTTTCAAGTTGGATGATCAGGCGGGAATCATACCACCGAATGTTGTGGCGCGTTGTCGTCAAGAGTGACAATGGCTTCAGAGGCCAACCCGTGCTGCACTTCTACGATTTTGTTGACATGGTTCCCTACGTCGAGGACATGGAGGTATTCAACCCCTGCAACGTGTACAACACCGGGAAGCCTTTTGCAGGCAACTGCACGTGTGGGCGCATTGGTTCACCCGCACCTGCACCGGCTTCTTGGGGCGGCGGCGGCGGCTCGGGTGAGGAGGGAATGAAGGCAGGCGAGGTTGCGGGACTGTCAATCTTCTTTCTCGTCTTTGGATCGGCTGTTTCCTTCATCGGCACGTACGTGTACTTCACTCAGCACGCCAACAGGGTACCGTTGTTCCCGGAGACGGAGATGGGCCACACTTGATGTTTGATGTCATACTATTCATACGGTACCACTAGTCGCGCGCGTTTGTAATCTAGAGAACAAAATCTAAGAGCCACGTAAATATCGCGCCCGGCTTCCAAATGAGCTCCACGAAGGCGAACGCGTTCCACAGGCTGTGCAGGATGATGGGCGCGAGAATGTTCCTCGAGCGGATGTACACGACGCACATGAGCATCCCGAGGAAGGTGAGGGGGATGAGACGCTCCATGCTGAAATGCGCCAGCGCGAATATCAAGGAGCTCAGCAACACCGCGACATCGACTCGGAAATACCTGGTGATGGACGGCAGGAGGAATCCCCTGAAGATCATCTCCTCCCAGATGGGCGCCACCAGGGATACAACCGCGACGTAGAACAGGATGGACACCAGATCGTTTGACATCAGCGACTGCTCCCAGGGCGACACGGGCAGGGTGTTGCTCGGGATCGGCATCATGTTGCTGTTCAGGTTGTTCAGCGTACTCACCACAGGGAACAACGCGCATCCCAGCAGGATCTCCTTCACCCATCCGCCGCGGAGAGACGCCGGGAACCAACGCTTCGGCAGAGGGAAGTACGGCCGAAGGCACTGGAACAGCACGAACANACCGACGAACATCTCCACGACGTCCGCACTGAGGCTNTANAGCGCGAGGCCTCGCGCGGATAGCTCCTGNCAGTTGAATCCCAGCCATCGCACCGCGGATGGCAACCCGATGTGCCCGACGAGCAGGAACGACGCAAACCAAAGAATCATCACCTGTGCCACCACCACCCCGTTCCATGGCACTTGGCAGAACCCTTCATCCGGCACCTTCAGCCACTTATCTGCCCAACACGGATGCCACCGCGACGGTGTCGTCTCCATCGCGTCCCCGCCACTCTCCTCGACCGGTGCGTCCTGCGAGCCTCCATCGGCGTCCCCATCGGATAGCGGCGCGACCGCTCCTCCGTTACTCGCGAACGTGCCCTGGGTGCGGGAGACGGCGCGTCCAGCCTCGCCACCCATCGCGAGCCGCGTATGACAGCCGTGTCTTGTCCTCACGCCGAAGGACACCCCAATCGCAGCTCTTCGCTGCGTCTCCGAGGAAGAAGAAGGAGCCGATCCTCCCTTTCTCCCGTTACCCATCTTCACCCCAACCGCGTGGCATCCTCCCAGCGACGCCAAACTGAGGGACCGCATGCCGCCAACCCTCGCCGCCGCGGGGCTACACCACTACAGAAGTGCGGTGTGAGGCACCAGAGCTCGCCCGATCTACTCGAGCTCGCCCAATCCTTGTGTCAGAGGCGCTCTTCGCCTGCCGAAGTGGCTGCTCAGAACTTGTGGCTGCGGAGACGTCGTTCAAGATACGGTGGCAAGTTTTTTGTCCTGTGGCGGACCTATGATAAACTGACCCAACTCAGGTGTTCCTGAAGCGCAAGGTTGGCCAACCGGCCTGGACATAAAAGACACAGTACCCATTGAGTGCCCGAAGCGAGTTATCATTCCACTGCGACCGGTGTTCGGGGGCTCGTGCAAAGTTGAATCGAATGATGTTTCATTTTACAAGTACAGGAAAGGTCAGAGTCTGTCGAGACCACCCACGCGATGCTGCTCATCGGTACAAACTCTCAGAAGCCAGGTTCTTGCTGATCTCGCGCTCCCATTTATCTCCATTCGCGAGGAGTTTTTCCTTGTCGTACAGCAGCTCCTCGTGCGTGTACGTCGCGTACTCAAAGTTGGGACCCTCGACGATGGCATCCACGGGGCACGCCTCCTGGCAGAACCCGCAGTAGATGCACTTTGTCATGTCGATGTCGTACCTAGTGGTACGCCTGCTGCCGTCCTCGCGCTCCTCCGCCTCGATGGTGATGGCCTGCGCGGGGCAGATGGCCTCGCACAGCTTGCAAGCGATGCAGCGCTCCTCACCCGTGGGGTAGCGACGCAGGACGTGCTCGCCGCGGAAACGCGGGCTCAGCGGACCCTTCTCGAACGGGTAGTTGATCTGCGAGACGGGAGGTGGGAAGATGGGCGAGGGTGGAATCAGGGGTCCGAAAGTGTTGGGCGAGTTTTGGTAATCCGTGAGCCAGGCAGAGGTCCGAGGCAGGGTTCGTCAGCGGGGATCTGGGGTGCACTCACCGTAACCTTGGGCTCCCAGAAGTACTTCATCGCCAGGGACATGCCGCGGAACATCTCCGTCAGGAACAGGGTCTGCGCGGAAGCGTCGAGAACTGCGATCGAGGGAAGGGGAATGTCACTCGTGAGGACGGACGTCGACGGGGCGGGGGGGGGCTAAAACTCGTTTCTCGCGGAAAATAAATGATTGGGGCGAAAGATTTGCTTACCCCCGTTCAGGTCCGCGGGCATCGGCGTCGACGAGCCAGCCTTGACATTGTCGCCAACCTGGGTAGTACCTGGGAGATGAGGTGGACGGAACGTTAATAAGGTTGATCGCGGGTGATCCACGACGCGGGGGCGCGCGGCGGGGCTCAACGTACCCAACTTCCTGGGCAAATTAGACCCGTGGTTCGACTCCGGAGTCATGCCTGACTGGCTACGGTTGAAGGTCTGCAGGCTGCCCCAGTTCGCGGCAGCCCTCAAGGGGAGCCCGGCACTGAGCTTTTTGGTCGCCTGGCGCAGCATGGTCGCTTACTGTGGGTCCCGACCCGCGACTCTTGCGGTCAAACCCAGCGATCTGCCTGGATCCGCGCGGCGACGTCTGCTGGGCGCCCTTGGAAACCCTATCGTTCCTCAACGGGCCCGCGGACTGAAGATGATTTTTGGCAAACTGGAGTTTGGGCTCTCTCAGAGAGACGTTTTATTTGCATCCGTGGCGGGCGACAGAGCGGAAGGCGCCTCGAAGATGCAGTCCGACAGGTATGGGGACCCTTCCACGGTCGGATTCGGTGTTCCCGCGCACCTGAGGGAACACCTGCACGCTCCAGACAGGGAGATATTCGAGGTCAAGGCGAAGCTTCAGGCTCTCACGAAGAGATTTCAACAGGTGGAAAAGGACAGGGATGACGCTCTCATGGTCGCCGCTGCTGCCGACGCCAGGAGCAAGGCGACTAACGAGCACGCTTCACAGAAGCTCGAGAAGGTTCGGACACGTGCCGAGGCGGCGGAGCGAGCGGCCGAGTCCAGCGAGTTACTGGCGGACGCGACCAGCGCTGCTCTGAGAGATATGGAGGATCGGGCCCAACAGGCGGAGGCTGAGCTTCATCGACAAAAAGAGAGAGTCACGAGACTAGAGGATGAGTTGGAGAAACAGAGGGCAATAGGCATGACCCTAGAGGACGATGTCGATATCCTCAGGCGTCGAGTGCGGAATCTGGAGCGAGGAATATCGTCGTTCTCAAAGGCGTCACAGACGACGCCGGAGGACTTTGTTGACTCAAGTTCGCAACCAGAAGACCACAGCTTTGGAGTCAGGGCGGCGGAGTTGCTACGCGAGCTCGAGGACGTGGGAACTGACGCGCACGTAGACGATACGGGAGNGGTACGTCGCGCCTCAGTGAGGGATACACTCGAGCCGGATGGGCTGGGTGCCGAGATCATGCCGCCGCAGTCGGAGGTGCCCGTCGCTGTGCCTGAAGACGACTGGGGACCAGATGCGTCGGACGACGAAGAGGCGGAGCAGCGGAGAGTGGAGGAGCATGAACACCCCGATACGAGTGAAGAAACTGCGCTCATCGCCGTGGCGAGTGGAGAGGGTGTTGAATACCCGGAGCATGAGCGAGAGGAACACGACACCCGTGAACTTGAAGCAGTCGAAGGACATGTCACAGAGAGCGTGGGAGTGGGTGATATGGAAGACGATGGATGGGCCGGCGACGACCCTTCTTGGACCGCGGACAAAAGACAATAGATGGATGTAGACTTAGCAGCTTTTTGAAGACGTCGCAAGCGCAAAAGAAATTGTTTTGTTCACGCCGCGGGAACCACGGCAGCAGCGACCGCGCCGGGCACAACAATGACGGGACACGGCGCGAATGCAAGGCAGTAGGAACTCACGCTGCCGAGCAACGCACGCTTGAGGGTACCTTTGATACCGCGTGTTCCCAGAATGAGAAGGTCGAGTGCGCCGCCCATCGCCTCGACGTGGTCGACAATAAGATCACGGACGTCGCCGCCCGCGTCGAGGAGAACTGAGTCAACCGTCCCGGTCTCGTTCGTCTTCTGGAAATCGGTGATGACCGAGATGCACGTCTGTCTGTTGGCTGTCGCAACGAGGGTCTGCTCCGGAGTCTCGTGCGCTGCGGAGTGGAGAAGGTGCACCTGATCGGATGTGGTCAGAGCGTACTTGGTCGCCCATGTGACGAGCTGCACCGCGGCGTCAGAACCGTCGAAGGCGATGGCGATCTTGCGCTGCTTGCCGATGGCGGTCATGCCGAGGTATGCTTGGCCGATGGTGTCAGATGTGAGATCAGGTATGTCGCGGTACTTTCGAGAACGAACGACGAGCACGGGCAGCGTNGAGTGCTGCGTGACGTTGGCGCTGACGGACCCGAGCAAAGTCTTGCGCCAGCCCTGCCTCCCACGGCTTCCCATGACGAGAATGGCGTCTTTGGGGCACTCGAGCTCGGCGAACTTCGCGAGCGCATCGCCCGCATCGTGTGTCGTTTCAATGACGATCAGCTTGTGCTCCATGCGGCTCACGGTGTGCGCTATCTCGCCCGGGAGCCAGTCCTTGGCGAGGCTCGCGTCACTCAACGTCTTGACGGTGTCCATGGGTATCCATCCGGAACTCTTCTGCTTGCAGCGAATGAGTGTCACCTCATCGCTCGGTAGCAAAAAGTTGTCACGGCACCATCGCCACGAGAGCTTCGTCTCGATAGAGTCCTTATCGCCGACTGTGAACACCGAGTGGTTGAAGATAAGATAGCTGTTCCGATACGAAGGAGCAAGAAAGGTGTCGTCGCACCGGCAAAGAGAATGGTTCGGGGCTCGGAGAATGTCATCTCCTCGATGGAGTGACGTGGCGAGCGCGAGCGTGGGGAGGAGGACATCCGACGGCGCAAGATAGCGCGCTCGACAATGGCTCCTTTCAGAAGCCACGACGCAGTTGCCGAGAAAAACTTTTCATCGGAAGGGGCGATAGAAAGAGGCTGCTTGTTTTAGAACAGAAGTCCTATCTCCGAGACTGACAAAGACCAGCCTTGGTCGGGTACTAAAGACTACTCGTGCGACACTCAGCGTCGTCCACCGCGGCCGCCACGTCCTCCCTGACCGCGGGAGTCACCCCGGCCGCCGCGGAAGTCACCCCGACCCGCACCGCGACCACCCGGACCGCCGCGGCCGCCGCGACCTCCTTGGTTTAAGCCGTGGTCGGTCCTGCGGGCACCGCCGGCGGCGCCGAAGGTCTCCATGTCGTGCCTGCGCATCTGGGCGAAGCGCGCGCGACCGCCCTGCTGCTGCATCTCCTGCTGCTTCTCGAGCGCCTCGCAGCTCATGGTATCGAAGAAATCGTCCTTGACGTACGTGGGACCCGCGTTGACGTCGGGCAGCGCCTTCTTCATCTCCGCCTTGTTGAAGAGCTCCTCCTTGTTGAACTTGCTGAACGCGGCGTTGAAGTCGAAGTCCTCCTGGGGCACGGCCATGCGCGTGGGGAGGTAGCCGTCGCCCATGGCGGGCGCGGGCCCGCCGCGGGGCGCGGGAACCCTCGGGCCGCCGCGACCACCGGCCTG
>JGI24540J26637_10001525_pt1 | contig 10171 bp, 9 predicted proteins | sample NorSeaMetagenome_FD_26637 | JGI IMG/M metagenome (IMG submission 26637) | reverse complement strand
AAGTACCATTTCACTTACTTGTTTCCGCCACGGTCTTTGAGCACCTGTCTAAAAAACTGCCATCAGCCACCTCCTCGTCAACTTCATTCTCGCCGAGGGCGACATCAGGCTCGGAAATAGGCGTTTCCGAATAAGCAGCCATCTCAGTTTCCCCATAATCGGCCACAACCATGCCTCTCTGTATCAATTTTGAGACTTTCGACCGACTGCTCCTTTCATGTTCATGTTTGATGTCTTTTGGGATTGATGCGATGCATAACCTTAGTTTTTTTTTTCTATCGCTCTCCATGGCATTTCGAAATACTAAATATAAGTGTTGGAAGCGTCCTCATAAAAGAAGGTGCCTAAAAAATGAGAGAGATTCTAAAAAAATGACAAAAACACGACCCTATCGCAGCGACTCCCCCCTATTCAAGGTACCTGTATCGCATAGTATTGCCTCCTAACTTTTCATATCTGAATACTCCCGAGAAAGGGCCTTTTCCTCCCAACCCACCCGCTCAACTGACTGTCACCTCCTCCAACAACATACCACCTTTTTCCTATCCATCTCAATCTATCGCACAATCTACCACCGTTATTGATGCCACCCTCGCGAATGAACGCGTCTTCGTTCGCTGGAAGTATGCGGAGTATGACTTCCAAGACCAATTTCAGTCAGTCCGGCCTTCCCTCGTTGGGAGGGGGGGTGGCCCAGCTCGAGACAGAACTTGACTCGGCAAAGAATGCCCTGAGAAAGGTCAATTCCGACTTGATTCGGAGCAGGGAGAGCTACGTGAGGAGGGAGAGAGCTTACAAGACTAGAATTGATGAGCTGGAAGACGAGCTCCAGGTACGGGCTGGGTACGGGAGCGAACGAAGGCTGGAGAGAAGCGACAGCTAGTGCTATGTCTAACACCCCCACCCCTTCGCTTCGCTCGCAACGTCCTTGCTCGTCGCTTCGCTCCTCATCCTCGCCCTCTCTCCCCCCCTCCAGCTCCTCAAGTCAGACAAGGCAAGGTAAGTTTGGAATTGGGCAATCTGCACCTCAAAAAGATACAAGGTGCAAAACTGACATATGCTTGCTTCTCCTCCCACCCACAGCTGGATGACCCACGACAAGAAGATGCTTACACTGAAGAAAAACATCGACAACATGCAGATGGCCATCGAAGACAACGTTGACATGGTGCAGGATAGGACAACGAAGATCCTCCAGGAACAGGAGCGCGATCTTCTTCGTGCCTTCCGTGCAAGGCTTTTTGACGTGCAGACAGAGCTGGAACAAGAAAAAAGTAGGACCGACAATGGAGCTACCGAGCACATTGACAAGGCTCACAAACTCCAGAAGCACCTCGAGAAGTACCAGAATATCAACAACAAGCTTGACGAACACAATCGAACCCTAATGAAAGCGAACGAAACCTTACAGAAAGAGTTCAATTCGCAAAACGAGGACAGGAACTATTTGATCCAGAAGCTTGTTGAGGAAAAGAGGAGAAGTGCTCGTCTCGCGCAAGAATGTGAAAGGACGGAGAGGGAGAACCAGAGGCTCGTGAAGCAAATAGAGGCGGGAAAAAAGACAATCGGCATGGGAATGACACTGGACAGCTTTGACTTTGCTGCAAGTCCGGGTCCAGGGAGCAGGGGGATGCAACGGCCGGGAACCACCGGCGGCATATCCAGGAGCCTTGCAGACACCGGCACAGACAACAGATACAAGGAAATTATCAAGGTGAGACGGAGCGAAGTCCTGCATCCTGCTCTTTACAATTTAGCTAACACCCCTTCTCGTCGCTTTCGCCCATCGCAGAGACTCAAGAGGCTCCTTGAGACGGAGAGGGCAAAAGCTCAGAGGGCAAAGGACGAGCACATTACCCTTCAAAACTCCAAAACCGAAATGGAGAAGCTCCTCAGAGACAGCATTGAGGACGTGAGGGACCAGATCAGGCAGAGGCGAAAGTTACCAGCATCGTCGAACGGAGGCAAAGGATCAAGGAGGAGCATCCTTGGAACGGCCAAAACACTTGGCGGGGTAACCGATCNACGATTTCACAAGCTCGGATCGGGAGAGGGTGCTGGAGCTTTTGTTTGCCAAGGAGAGGGTCATCAACCTTCTACAGATCAAGGCGTTCCCACCTGCAAACTCGGTTGGCAAAGAAAGACCAGAAGGAACCAAGGCGAACGCCCCCAGCGCCCACGATCTGAAGACCGCTTACGAGGAAAAAGGAAGGCCCCAGAGCAGCAATCAGGCGATGGGCAAGATTGCAATACCTCAAGTGCCGGGTGGGAGGCCAATCACCGCCGGGCTGTAAGTGAGGGACCACGTTAGGGTTGTGTATTATAATGTTTCAAACGTATGAAAAAGGAACCGATTATTATCTTTAATTTGTTTCTCTCAACTTATTGTTAATTATGTTACAAATTCTCACTTGGAACTAATCTTCTAGACGCAGTTCAAAACAGTTTACAAGGGCAGCATCATGTCATCTATTTATGCATCAACAAAGGGTGGACTTGGAGGAGCTGAAGGGGCCCCAAACACAGGACCCCCCAGTGCCAATCCCTCGAAATCCAATCACAATCTTGACAACCAAGGGGGAGATCTTCACATCTACACTCCAAGGGAGAGCGAAGATGGGGACAAGACGCCCCTCCGCGACAATTATGCGGATACGGACCAAGAAGATCCATACAATATGGCCAACGACTCCTCATCGTCTGGAATGTCAAGTCCTGCAACCCCCCCTACCAAGGCTGAAGACAACGACTTGGAGAATTTGGACTCCCACTTCAGTATACTTGCCGGGTCACCGGCGACATCCGCGAGAGGGGTAGAAAACGACGGTGTTAGGTCACATTCTTCGCCGAAGGGATTCCCCTCTTCTCCAATCTCTCCAATTGCAGCCCAACCCATCTCCCCACCCGCTTCTCCTAACGGGAACAGCGAACCATTTTCTGAATTGCGTGCGGGCTCCATGCGGGGGATTTCATTAAGGGCAAAGATGGAGTACAGGAGCGAGGGAGGCTCTTCATGGAAATCTGGTTTCTTCACCTTCAACGACATTACGTGCTCTCTTCTGCTCCACGAGTCGCCTGGGAAGGACCCCATTAATGTGTTCGAAGTTTCTGGCTGTATAGAAAAGCGGGACCGCATCTTCAAGAGGAAGAATAGGTTTGACGTGTTGTGCATTGGAGTGGGGATGCTGTCTCTATCCGCACCCACGAAGGAGATCAAGGGACAATTCGTTGACAAGCTTGTGGCTAGCTGCGAGCCCGGAAATAGCAACCTGATGAGACAACTCAGAACGGAAATGGCGGCGGAGAGCCGGAAGGTCATTGCACTTGCTTCTCTCAGCGATGAATGGAAGGGGAAGTACGAAAGGTTGAAGGAAGAGCAGGAAAAGGAAATGTCAGAGGAGATGACGGCTGTCTCGCGCCTCGCCCTTGAGAGGTTCGCCAATTTGCTGGGGAGGAGGGCAGATGGGTTGGTCGGAAGGGGATTCATTATTTTGAAGAGAAACGTAGCGGCCACGAAGGCCGACGAGGACAGGAGGCAGATGAAAATCACGGCGACACTGAAGGGCGTAATCAGGACATGGAGCTTTAAGACGGTCGCGAATCACTTTGTGCGCTGGGTGAGATTCACCATCGGCGATCATGTGAAGAGGAAGGTCAGCGAATTTGAGAGGTAAGGGAGGGAAGGAGGGGTGGAACGACGACTGCTTATCTTGATCTTCCTGCTAATCTCAAGGCATCCTTTTGTCCCATAACTAACAACCCTTCAATTGTTGCAGGTTCGCTACGTTGCAATACGCCAAGAAACAACTTGGAAGCTCGGTTGCGTTGGTACTCGACATCATGGGACCCATCAGGAAGCAGGAGATCAGCCTAATGGAGGCCGAGCTCGACGCTCTAGATTCAGAGACGGCGCTCTTGGGAATGGAGGAGGAGGAGGAGAAGGCGGGCCAGGCCCCAGGGGAACCAGGAGCTCGAATGATGGAGGTGATATTAGAGAGTTATGCGAGGGCCATGAACGAATGCGACACACTGGGTGCTCCAATTTCATCCGGGGAAGACGGCAAGAGCTTTGACGGAGTTGGAGGAGAAATGTCAACACCAAACATTCATCTTTTCAGCGACGACGAATGTGACAACGACGGGGAAGAGGAAAGTGATAACGGCGAGTCGGTCAACGGCAAGGTCAACGGGGAGGTCAATGGGGACAATGATAATAAGGGTGGAGGAGACGACAGTGACGACGACGTGAATTTATCCTTCGTCCCCTCGCAAGTTAGAAAAATTGAGCGACGGCTGAGTAACTCTGCGTCGGTGCTGAAGACTCCACCACCAAAAACCCTCAATAAATTCTGATATTTGGTTAAAGAAATTTCTGATAAAAATAAGACCAAAAAACTCATTTTTTAACTTGTTTTCCAAGCATTTAAATGACTTGCTTTTGTGGTCTGTGAGTGATTTCCGCAATGAGGCGATACATCCTTTCACTTTCTAACTCCTAAATCTATCATTCCATATTCAGAGTGGCATGAGTAAGTAATTTCCATCCCCCCTCCCCCTCCCAAACCCAACTTACCCTCTCTCTCATCTCAGCGTCTCCTTCACACGGAGAAGGTCGCGAGTTCAATCCTCGCCGAGAGTATCTTTTTTTTAAACTTCTTTTGGTAACATCTGGTTCTCATCGGGCATGACATAAAGTTTTGGTAACATTGGGTTGGGTTGGGTCTCTTTTCGGCAACAGAAATGAAAAAAGAAAAGCGAGCCACTTTTTGTCAATCACATGATATCATATTATATTCTACTGTGGGCTACTTTCTATCTACTTGGTACGTACTCAAACAATCTGCTGCGCAGCTTTTGCAGCGGCTAACCGCATCTCCCTCTTCTTCTGTGCTCTCAATGCCTTTGTCGTGCTAAACTTGATCATCTTCCTGTTCTCTCCGATCTCTCCCAATTCACTGTCGTCGATATTGTCCCCCCTCTCCTCCTTCTTCTCCTCGGGAGGTTGATGCCCGTAGAACCTTGGAGCGATCTTGCCCTTTGACTCTTTGTGTGCAATCAGGGCTGACTCGAGCTCAGCGGATCTCGCTTGCATTCCTGTGGTCGCTGCCATGCTGAACCTTCTGGTCTTGTCTCCTTCCTGGCTGCTGCTTTGAATTTGGCTCTCCGCCAGGTTCTTCTGGGTGGCCTTTTCCTTCTCGTCCATCAGCATCTGCATAACGGATTCAATCTGACCCAAAATCTCCGAAACGTGTGTGTCGGGGTGTGGATCGGGGATGCCGACAGCACAGGCGATGTTCTCAAGTCCTGTTCGAACGTCCCTGTTCAAGTTCTCGGCGCTGTCAGCCTTCTCCTTGGCCCTCTTCAGTAACGTCTGAGCCACGCTGAGTTCGTTATGCTTCTCCTTGGTCTCCTTCCCGCTAGTTCCGCCGAGATCTCTCTGGACCTCAGTGGCCTCCTTCTGAGTGGCCTCCAACTCGAGCTTAAGCTCCTCGATCCTATTCTGGCACTTCCTCTGCATTTCGAGGGCGTGGTGCTTGAGGGTGCCCTGGTCCAGGAACCTTTCGACGAAAGGAACGACGTCATTGTACTCAGTCTTCTCCTTGATAATGTCGAGGGCCTTGGCCCATGTGTGAGACAAGGCAACGTCGGCGTCGCTCAAGCCCAACTGCACCTCGCTGTCCGCAGTCTGAGGAATTGTGAGCGGATCGATTAGCCTGAAGGTCTCGGGCGAATTAGCCCTCGCGGAGACAGCGGCCGTGGCCACCCTGTCCCTGTTCAACTCCTGCTGGCCTGCAAGCTCGAGGTTCTCCTGCTGATTCTGCCTGTTCTCGATCATCTTGTGGTGCAGATCCATGCTAACCTGGACGGCCTTCTTCATGCTCCTGTAGTAGTTGTCCGTAGCTGTGTTTTCGTACCTCTCCTCCCTCAATAGGTCGCTGATCTGCTTGATGAGGATTGAGTCTGTCTTGAGCTTGCCCTCGAGCTCGTCGATCAAGGCCTGAGCATGGGCAGGGTGCCTTCCGCACATCTTCAGTATAGCACCAAAGTTGTTCTTGAGCTGCCTCTCGAAGAAGTACTTTCCCTCGACCTGCTCAATGTCGACCTTGAGACGAGCAGCCTTCTCCTCATTCTCAGTGGCAGCAAACTCCATGTTCTTCACGTTTGTGTAATCCGTATCGACCTTGGCCGCCGTGAGCGTGAGCATCTGCTTCTGCTGCACGAGGTTGTCGAACTCCTCCCTCAGTTCCGCTATCTCGTTCATGATCTTCTTCTCCTCGCGCTCCGCGAGCCCTAAGATTTCATCCCTGGCGGTGGTAGTCTCAGCGATCTTGCGAGGGACCTTCGGAACCGTGCGAGACCTCTTTCCCCTCCGCTGGAACTGGATGGTGGGGAGCTTGGTCTTCATAGCCTCCATTTCGAGGACAAGCGAGTCAGGGTCATCATTAACGGGCTTGGACTTAGCCGACAACGACATCATCGAGCCCTGCAACTGCGACTTGGACATGCCGGGACGATCTCCATCGGTCAAGGTTCCAGTTTTTGACTTCCCCCGTGTGTTAACGGCTGCCTTCTTACCCTCCTTGAACTCCAAGTTCTGCCCCTTGCGGTCCATACCCGTGTTGTATTTCTGGCCGCAGTTGGAAAGCGCAATGTAGGGGTACTGAATCCACATCCAGCGGCGGAAGAAGTAGGTGGAGCAGACCGGCATGTCGTCATTGGCCGCGAGGGGCGCATCGTCGTTGCCGTCAGTATGAGGAACGACAATGTGGCCATTTTCGTCCCTGTCAAGAACGTCGGTCATGGGCTTTCTCAGCACAGAGAGGCCGTCCTTCGAGTCAAGGTAAGGCACCCCAAGGGACTTCATGTCTGAGTTGGGGATTTCAGGATGGATGTAGTCCGGGACGTCGGCAGCCTTCTCATGCCCTAGCATGGCAAACTCGAGGAAGAAATCCGCGACCTTGAGGATAGCCGTGTTGATGAGCTCGTCCTCCCCCCTGTGGGAGGCACGGTATTCGTCGATGGACTTAGTGTACTCCTCCACAACGTCGCAGTATGGCCTGGGGACCTGATTGTAGCGCATGCGCTTCTCGTTGAACTGACCAGTGACGAGGGAATTGACAGGTTCGCGACCCCTCTGCGCGTAGTTCGTGAGGGAGGCCCATAGAGAGAGGAACTCGGTGCGGTTGTGCTCCGTGTCCCACCAAGTGAAAAAGTTTTCAACATTCACAAGAGTGTTCTTGAGCTTGTTCCAAGATCCAGACACCTCAAGGTGCCAGACGAGGCAGTTAAGTTTGCGGTCAGAGGCCTGCATTCTGTTGAAGTAACGTCCCATCATCTGGTGGAGCTTGATGTTCTTCTCGGGAGTGGTAATGTACTTCTCGTACACGACACTCTCCACGGCGGAATGGGTGAACATACGCTTTCCGTTCACGGTCATGCAAAAGTCCTTGAGGATGCGCCTGACGCAGTCCTTCTGTTCTCCGTTGAGCTCAAAGCCAAGCATTAACTGGATGGAGCCCCAGATTTCCTCGTCAGTCAAGCCGTCCCTAGAGACGTAAAGGACCGAAAGAGTCGCTCCAAGGATGGAATTGTTCTTGGGGACGACCGAGGCACCCTCAATGTAGCTGGAGCACTGGTCAAGGATCTGCGAAATGAGCATCTCCTCTGACTCCGCAGTGAGGTAGTGCTCGAGCTGCTCGTCTATGCTCGCGGTGGACATTTCCACGCCGAGTTGCAGGGCGTAGAGGACAGTGCGGAGGAAGAGAGGTTTGTACGCAGGTCGGGAAGAGACGATCTTGAAGGCCTGAGCCTGCTCAAGCTCGAAGGACTGCTGGAACTTGTTGATGAAAGCCTGAATGATCTGCGTGCGGACGTCAAAGATGAGGGGATCCAGCTTGAGGATGGGGCAGCGCCGCCGCTTGAGTTCGTTGTAGGTGCGGTGAAGGTGGCGGACTGAACCGGCCTTGGAATTGGGGGAGAGGCCCTTGTCAAACTCCACGGTGGAGAGGATGAAGCGCACGCAGGGAGGAATATCGGTGGGCAACCAGTGCAGCTGGCCCTCCTGTGCGTTCTCTCCCTGGACGAGATCGACGCCGTCAATTATGATAACGATGCGGGCAGGGAAGTGTTTCTTGGACGCAGCGGCAAGGAACCTGTTGAGGGACCAGCGGAGGCGCTCCTCAGTCTTGGGGACCTCCATCTCACGCAAGTTGAAGTGCTGGCGCAGGCTCGTCGCAAGGCGGAACAGGAGATGGCGGAGCTGCCTGCTGCGGGGAGAGCAACCGGCAAAGTGGGCAAAGAGGAACTCGTCCTTGCTCTTGGTCTGAGGCGCGGAGGGCGGGAGTGGGGGGTTAGCAACGCTAGGCATCACAAAAATACCCCGAAAGGGGGCAATAGGGGGCACAAATTGAAAGGGGGCATGAGCAGCTCGAGGTTGTTAGAGAAGGGACTCACCTGCATTCTGCGTGTGTACCAAGACGCGAGGCGCGCGGACTTCCCGGAGCCCCGTTCACCGAGAACCACAAGAGGGAGCTTAACATCAGCGTCCGAAGTGTCCGCATGCTGCTCTAAAGTAAGCAAACCGCTGTCCTCCTCTTCGGGCTGTTTGTTTGCAATGAAGACAAAGTCAGACGAACGAGAGTTGGCAAAGGCCTGGTGCTCGTCATCATACGTGTTTGGGGGTCTAGAGAGGGACGAAGACATCGCGTCGGGGATATAACCCGGATGGACAAGGTAAAGTTGTTGTGTGAAGGGAGGCTTTGCTGTTGGGTTGGGGGAGGTCAATTGTTTTTGTCTTAACTTGGTTGTATGGACGAGGTGAAAGTAGAGATCTGGAAGGCCGGGGACGGAGTTAATTATCCTAGGAAGGGCCACACTGTCACCGTTCATTACACAGCGTTTTTGAAGAATGGGCAGCAATGGGACTCGGTGAGATGGAGGTCGGGGTGGTGGTGGTTTATGTGCTGATGGGGAAACTAATGGACGAGGAGTGAGGCGACGAGTGGGGGTGGGGTGGGGTGGGGGGTAGCGATGAGTGGGAGTTAAGACCTAACAAACTGATCCCTTCCATCCCTCCAACCCTCGCAGTCTCGCGACCGTGGCAAGCCGTTCAAGTTCAAGCTTTGTTCGGAGCAGGTGATTCCGGGGTTGGACGAGGGCGTGTCGGCACTCTCTATAGGGGAGCGCGCGAAGATTGTCATCCCCGCCAGCAAGGCGTACGCGGACCGGGGTTTCCCAGGGCTCGTGCCGCCCAACACAGACTTGGTCTTTGACTTGGAATTGATCAAGTTCAACTAAAAAGTGTGTGTGAGAGAGAGAGAGAGAGAGAAAGAGAGAGATACGAAGAGGAGGCCATGTATGGATGATAAACGAAGAATGAATTGTTGTGCTTATAAACATCGTCTAGCCTTACATTCGTCTCCCTCCTGCCATCCCTAGCCTTCCCTTCTTGGGCTTAGAGTTTCCGATCGGCGTAAGTCCGCCTGGGTTCATGAGCGCCCTCATGTCCGGCCTCGGAGCGTGGTCCAGCGCCTCCAAGGGCTGCGCGTACCTGGCGGAAGGCTGGCCGTACTGGTGATAGTCCATGTTGTCATGGGCATCGTTCATATGTCCACGGGGCGTGACCTTGAAACCGCCTAGCAGGTTCACCTGCATGCTCCCCCTGCTCCTGTTTCTATTCTGTAGGTTGTCGGGGAGCTTGTGCTGGACTCCAGTGCTGAACTCCCTGAAGGCCCTGATTTCATTCTCCCTCTGCCTCTCCCTCTCCATCTGCAGTTCCCGTTGAGCCTGGAACTCCCTCTCCCTCTCACGCTCGCGCTCCTCCTTCCGCAGCCGCTTCTCCTTCTCCTCCTTACTCTTTGCGTTGCTCTTCTTTTTGTTCTTGTTCTCCATGATTTGACCCCTTCCTATGCCCATGCCGCCGTGGTAGTTAGAAGCGGCCGAGGGCTTCTTCATGTTGTAGTTGTAAGAGTTGTTGAAGTTCGAGTTGGACACATTCGATGACTGGAGGGCGTTTGAGAAACCATACCCCGACGTGCCCAATGGATTTCCTTGTTCCTGCAATAGGATGAAGGGCGCGAGCGAAGCGAGCGCGGGAAAGTTTGTCAGTTAAATAAGTAGACGATGTATTCCTGTCGCTTCTGCAGCCCTAGCTGTCCTTCGGTCCTCGTCC
>JGI24540J26637_10001521_pt1 | contig 10193 bp, 9 predicted proteins | sample NorSeaMetagenome_FD_26637 | JGI IMG/M metagenome (IMG submission 26637) | reverse complement strand
GAATCCACCGGAACCGAAATCTCGTTGAGCTCTACAAAAGTCGGAACACCCCACGACCGACCACACACTCCAAGCTCGCCGTGCTGCCTCAAGTGCCGATGGTCCTAGCATCCCCTACCATGTTGGACGCGATGCTGCTGGATGGAGAAGAGCAAGGCCAAGAGGAGCAAGGTCGTACCGAGGTGCCGATCGAGGAAGGCTTCTANCGCATGCCCCAGTCCAAGGAGGGCTTGAACGTACCAGGAGAAGGAGTCAGGCCTGGGGAGCTACGCAAGCTCATCAACGAGCGCTGGACGGTGAAGCCCGCGCTCCTCGTCATGCAGGACGGCACCTACATGAAGGTGAAGGCAGTGCGCAAGTCATCGGAGGATAATCAGTTCAGGTTGATTCTCAAAGAGGCTTACGGAGCAAAATGTCAAGAGGTAATGATGGTGGTGAGTGAGGTGGAGTCGGGCCACGAGAGCACCAAGGAGGTCCATGCTGTCGTGCGCAACTTCTTCGGAGGCATGGCGGAGCTCACGGATGGAGTTGGTGCAAAGTGTTGGGTCCAGATTATGACAGGGGTGGACATTACGGGGAAGCTGATGGAAGCTGAAGTGCAAGAGATCGACGTCAAACGCAAGAAGCCGATGGGCCTCCCTCGGGTGTTACCGCTGGCGACGCTGCTCCCCAAGCTCAACCTCGTAGAGGATGAGGTGTGGCCAAGCAACTGCCTCATGGGTGGCGTCACGGAAGACGATGGCGGCGGGGGCACCGCGCAGGAAGACAATGGAACACTTGATGAGGGAACGCCAGCCGAGGAACAGAACGTAAACAATGATTCGGGGTTGTCGTTGGCAGAGTGGCCGCGGATGCGAGACGCGTTGCGGGCTGCAGGTTTAGTGGCAGCTGACCAAGAAGAAGTGTCGCTGCAGGAGTTGGGGACGCAGGTGATGGAGATCTCGGGCCGTCCGACACGTTCGGTGTTCGAGATGGCCAAGGCCTTGAACGAGTGCGAAGTGCACTTGGAGTTGGGGAAGGGCTCACCGGAGCTCAGGCAGCTGCGCCGGGTGTGCGGAGCGGGGGCCTTGGCGAAGGCGTCGCAGGTGGACAAGGCAAGAGCTGTGAGGCAGTTGTCTCTACAACTTCCGGCGAGGGGGTTCGCATCAACCACGTTGCAGTGGCTTGAAGATCAGCATGAGCGAGCGGGTAAACCGGTGGGCAGCGGCAAACGAGCAAGAGGTGCAGCGGCAGCCGCGAGTACGAGCAAAGGTGATGGCACGCGAGATAGTGGCGGCGTTGCAGATGAAGACTCGGAGACATCATCGAGTGACTCGGAGGACTCGGAAGGCGATCGGGCGACCGCCAAGGACAAGCAGAAGAGAGCCAAGGAGAAGGCAGAGCGGCGGGGCGAGAACGGCCAGCAACCGATGGACGTGGACGATGAGCAAGACATCGAGAAGATCAGCGACCTATCTTGTATCACCCCGCCAGGGTGGGCGCCGCTGCAAGCGGCGAGAGTGGTGTTCGACACAGCTCTAGTGCGTGAAGAGGCATGGTGTGAGGAGATACCCGCCAACGCCAACCTGATGGAGGCTTACACGCCGGGCGCGAAAGGACCCATGCTGGAGGTGCGTTACACGAAAGCCCTGAAGCGACTCTTAATGACGACGGGCACATGGTGGCTGCCGAAGCCAGCGCCTCGGGTGCCATCGGAGCTGTACGAAGCAGTTGAGGCGATGTACGATCACCTCGTGCGAAACGCGCAGTCCAAGATGCGGCGCCAAGAGGCGGACAAGGCGACCGAAGGGCGCAGGAAGGCAGGAGCAAGGAAGCAACAAGTAGAGAGTAGTGAGGAGGAGGAGGACGAGCGCCTGAACAGGCCGGCCAAGGGGTTGGCNGCGTCGGTTGAGACAAGTGCGTGCGGNGCGGATGTAGCTGAGCGTNTGTACGCAGGAGCCGCAGAAATTCGTGTGGCAGCGGCGGCAGCAGGAGGCGACGTCACGAAGATCTTGTCGACGGTGCCAGCGAGCTTGAAGAAGGAGTTGGCGAGGGCGCTCACGTCGAACATGGCAGTGGCATCGCAAGGTGAGCGGAGGACGTCCCGCCGCGAGCACATTGCGCCGGTGCATATGATGCACACTCGGTTGAAGGCAGAGGTGGCAAAAGTTTTGGCAGATGTGCCGAAGGAAGATGGAACGAAGACGCGCACGATGGCAGCAGAGGACTGCACCGAGCTCACGCGCGCGGTCTTGGTGGGAAAGCTCAACTTCGACCTGTTCGCAAAGAAAGCGGGTGCTATCACGGGGAACAACCACGCCCAGTGTAACACCCTTGACGCCTTCGCGGACGCATGGTTGATCATGAAACCAGCACTTGAGCGCATCGCAAAGATCATGGACTGGGAGGAGATGGCCAGGGGCGTGACGATCCTTGACCGCAAGCTCACGGTCTCAGCGCGCTCGACAGGCAAGACCGCGGCACAGTTAAGCGAGTTCGTCAAGGGCATTGCGCGCTCGTACGAGAATGCGCTGGTGCGCTTCCGAATGTTCAACGAAGCTCAACCATCGCTGGAAGTAGTGGTGCAGGAGTTCAACTCATTGTATGATGAGTTCTCGCTTGAGTTCCGGTTGGCGAAGAAGCGCGATGTGCGTTCCCTGCCGCCATCAGTTAGTTAGCTACTTGCTCAAAGGATCCCAGTTGTTAGCTCGCTCGCACGTTCGTTAGTTAGGATCCAGTCGAATGGTCAGTGGGGAGTCACCACAGCCCTGCCACTCAGCATGAAAGGCAGACGTTAAAAGTGATGACGTGCGTGATGCACAGGGCGGACGGTTCGACACCGATAAGCGCCGAGACCGGAAGGGCGAGCGTGATGCGAGAGGCGGTGATGGCCGCGCGAGCCGGCGCCAAGAAGGCCGCGGGCGGGGAGCACGAGACCGCCGCCGACAGGCAAGTCGCAGCCGCAGCCGGTCACCAACGCGCGACGCGCACCCTGGTCGTTGGCGCGACAAGGCTAAGGACTCGTCCCAGCAAGGAGGAGCAAAGGCTCAGGAGTCGAGCGGCATCAGGCGCGGTTCCATGGAGAAGAGTGCGTATGACGCGCTCCTAGCCGAAGCGAGCGTCAAGTTCCCGGGCACATGCAAGTTCTATCTGCTATCCAAATGCGGCCACGGCGAGCAGTGCCGCAATGGCAAGCACAAGAGGCCAGATGGCTTGGGAGCGTGGGTCGCGGAGAAGCAGGGACTATCCATGTGAACGGCGCGGGCGGGGCCGCACGAGTTTCACAACTCGAGCGCGGCCGAGCCCGCGTCGCTGAAGGCCACGGTCCCTGGCACGGTGCGTTCGTCGCCACCACCAGTCAGCTAGTTCGCTCGTTCAAAAGAACCCAGTGGTTAGCTCAGACACGCACCCTCCATGCGCCCGCTACCCAGGGCAGTCAGTGGAAAGGGAAGACGGTGAAGCGTGGCCGTGTGCGATGCACAGGCCCGACGTATGTCGACAACACTGACAGTTAACTCGCAAGATGACAGCACGCGGTTTGGTGGCGCAATGACGCTGAGCTGCGCGCTCGAGGGCGACCAACGGTTGGTTCGTGCACGATCCTTGGCGAGCGTGAGCAAGAAACGAGAGCGCCTCCCCTCAGGCCACACGCAATATGACGAGCTTGGTGAGCAAGCTTCGAGTGCAGTGGGAGGGGGGATCTCAGGTGAGGTGGAGACAGCAGCGCTAGCAGCGCGGATGTCGACACCGAGTGAAGAGGCCGGGACGCTAGACCGGAGGACACCGGTGCGTGAGCCAGCGCTCTAGGGGTGTTTCTGAGGTAAAGCACAACCATGGTAAAAGCAGGAGGCAGAAGAGAAACACTCATCGCGAGCAGGAGGAGTGCATTCGTGGGCGGGCCATGCCCACGTGATGCCCATACTATACCTACACAGTGCACGTTCGGATCCAGTGCCAGTCGAGATAAGTGTGCGTCGCGCGCCGGTATCGGTGGGCGCCGTTCCGAATCGTCGGCTCCTTCGTGAAGACCGCGGGTCTCGAGACCCTGTGAGTCCGGACGTCTGTCGGTTGAGGCCTTGTTTTTATTATTATTATAGTGAAGAGTTCGCAGCCTCCACAGCTATGGCGGTCAGCAGGAGAGGCAGACGGTGAAGCGATGCCGTGCGTGATGCACAGGTCCGACGCAGGTCGGTAACACCGATAGTTGAATCGCAAGATGACAGCACGTGGCTTCATGGCGCGACGACGCAGAGCTGCATGCTCGAGGGCGACCAACCGTTTGGTTGTACGCGATCACCTGCGAGCGAGAGCAAGAAACGAGTTTGCCCCCCTTCAAGGCACACGCAGCATGACAAGCTTGGAAAGCACGCTGCGAGCGGGGTAGGAGAGGAGGCCTCATGTGAGGTGGAGATGGTGGCGCTCACAGCGCGAGTGTCAACACCAAGTAAAGATGACGGGACGCTAGACCAGATGACATCGGTGGGCGAGCGCACCGAAGCGAAGCANCCCAGCGGGATGCCGACTCGGTTTCGACATATCTTCTCAGGCCCGGAGCGAGTGGGCAGCCTGAGCCAAGCATTCAACGCGCTGGGACTCGAGACATTGAATATCGACAATGGCATCGACCCGGTCGAAGGCGACGTCCTGGACAACAATACATTCGCGCGGCTCATGAAACTGGCCGAGAGCGAGGAGGCTAGCCAGGCGTTGTGGTGGTTTGGGACTGTGTGTTCATCGTTCGCTCGGGTGCGAGGCAAAGGCGTTGGACCACCGCAAGTCCGGAGCCGCGTTCACGTCGAAGGCTTGCCAGAGATGGAAAGCACATACGGGGCTTACATCGCAAAGCACAACGAGATGGTGCGACGCACGTGTCAGATCGCTATCACAGTCTGGCGGCGAGGAGGCACGGTGGTCATCGAAAACCCAGCAGATGTAGGGGACCCAGAGTCGCCGGTCTTCAGATGGGACGCGAGGAAAGCACCAGCCATGTGGCTCATGCCAGACATGATCGAGTTTGCGCACGAGACGACAGCACTCAAGGTGCTATTCCCACAATGCGCCTTGGGGAGCCCCTTCCAGAAGCTCACGCAATTGTTGGTCGCAGGACCGCGAGCGTTCCGGTTGCGACCGATGGGCGAGTTGGGTTGTGCTTGTGCCGCACACGCGAAACGAGCCGAGGGTTTCGACGATGTGGGCAAGGCTCACTCGGCAGCAGCAGCGGCGTACCCCCCGCTCATGTGCGGTGTGGTGGCAGCATTGCTGGCCACGGACCTCAAGGCTGAGGTGGTGCTGGGTCGCACGCCAGCGGATGACGTGATGTTGACATTGGGCCAACAGGTGGAAGGCGAAGCCATAACGGGGAGCGGGCAGATCCCGCCTCGAGCACAGATCTCGTGGAGGGCCGCTCCTGAAGGGATGCCACCGGCTTGGGAGGAGCGTGAGGACATAGACGGCGAAGGCTTCCAGAGCGCGCGGACTAAGGCGCTCAAGTACGTCTCACGCCGGAGGATGGAGTCGGAAAGGCCAGAGGTGCTGTTTGAACGCCCGATGCCGGCGCCGTCACTACCACCGAAGACAGAGGCGGAAGAACGGTATGCGCCGATTCCGTGGCCATCGGGAGCACCACCGAGGCCGGTGCACATCAGCGCGCTCTTCCCACGCTCATTCAAGGAGTTCTGTAAAGCACTGAAGGAAGCGGCGGCGAGCTGCGACCCTACGCGCAAGCAATGGCCGAGGTTTGAGGACCGAGTGTTCGACCACAGTGACATGCCGCAGTGGGCGGCACCGTACGTTTGGGATACGCGTAACCACCGAGATTGTGTGCCGCTGCAGCCGTTCACGGATGAGGATGCCGTCCAACATGAGCTGAGTGCACATTTCTTTGGCGTGTGGGCAAGGCGTTTGGCGTGGGTAGACAAAGACATGCTTCGCCAGGTGTGTATTATAGGCGCCGAGGGGAGGTCGCAGTGCGAACGGGTTACGGTGGTGATGGGACACCACAGCGGCTTGAGGCACAACCCTGGCCCGGCCATCAAAAGCGTGGCGGCCGACGAGGAGGCGGGTTGGATATCTAAGGCCACCCAATTCCCGCCCACGGTGCCGAATCGAATGGTCGCAAAGAATCTGATAACGGCAACCAAGTGGAAGATGGTGCAAGGCAAGGTGAGCCGGGTGACCAAGTTCCGGGTGGCGACGGATGATTCGGCAGACGTCCCTGGCGCCACGTCGCGCAATCACTCGATGGACAAGAGCGAATGGCAGGATGCCGGGTTGCCGGGACCGCGGACCTTGGCGGAGGCTGTCGCAATGGCAAAGGCAGTCAGTCGGCGCTTGGGCATGCACGTACGAGCACTGGAGCTCGAGCGCATCGCGTTGTGGGCACTCGACTTGAGTGACGCCTACCGCATGTTGGGAGTGCAGCGGTCGGAATGGTGGCTGCAATGCTTTGTTTGGACGGCCGGGGTTCGGCTGGACAGGAGGGCGGTGTTCGGATCGGCGCACTTACCAGGATTGTTCCAACGCATCACGACGTTCGTGATCGCGGTCGCAAGGTCACGCATCCGAGCCTATGATACCGCGCATCCATACTCCGCTGCACGACAGGCGTGGAGAAAGGAGCGTGCTGGGTGCGTGCCGTCAGCGACCGAGCGAGCGCAGGTAGCGGCGGGGACTGATGCTGGGGCAGCATGCGCTGCGGCGTGGCCAGAGGCGGACGACACAATGTTCCAAGCCATCTACATCGACGATGGGTTCGGACTCACCGCGTTGAGCGCCGACGAACCGTTGACGGGTCTGAACGCGACAGCGCCGAGGGTGTCGGTACTGCTCGAGGCACACCACGAGGGTGGAGTGAAGCTTACGATCTTTGCGGGCATGTCACGGGCGGAGATCCACCTGGAGATTGCAGCCGACACATGCGAGCAGGGCGGGTGGATCATCCAGCGCCCGAAAGTGCAGCTCGCGTTCAATATCGATCTGCTGGGGTTACACGTAGCAACGCTCGGCGAGGCTGGTGTTTCCGTACCAGAGGCGAAGCGGCTGGGCATGCTCTCCGACATCGAGGCGCAGCTCGCGCCGGAGGAAGGGGCGATCGTCACGTGCGCACGCAGTGAGGTGGAGACGCTCACGGGGAGGTGCGGCCACATCGCGATGGCAGCGGCAGAGGGCAACGCTTACCTCTCCCCGATGTGGAAGGTGGCATGTGCAAGGCGCAAGATCCGCTTGAAGGACGGGAGGGTCATCCACTCGTCCCCGTCGACGCTCAGTATTGGAGGCACCTCGCCGGTCGGGCAGGAGTACCAACGCTCGTTGCGGTGGTGGCACGCGGCGCTGTCGGTAGGGGTGCGAGTGCCGCTGGCCCCGCGCGAGACATTCCCGGACCTCCGAGAAGAACACGTGGGGTTCTTCTTCACCGATGCCGCTCGCGAGGAGGGCACCGGCATTGGCGCCTTCTCCGTGGTGGAGTGGACGCGGAATGGTAGGCTCGGAAGGGAGTTCCTCTACATCAGCGAGCGATGGTCGCCACGTTGGCTGGCAGCACTCCAGTGTGACGACCTCTCGATGGCGTGCGGCGAGCTGTTTGGCAATGTGGCGATGGCGGTGGCATTGTTGGTGCGACTACCGGGCCTCACCCATCTAGTGTGCTTTACCGACAGCTCGGCAGCCATGGGCGCCATAAACTCGGGTAATAGCCCGTCCCTACAGCTCAACGTGCTAGTGCAGTGGCTCTACCATCGAGCGCCTGGGCTGCAGCTATTGGCGGTACATCAGCCAGGGGTACGCAACGACAGAGCGGATGGAATCAGCCGTTCTAACGGGGAGGCAGTGGTCGCGGAAGCGAGAGCGCATGGCGCCTCGCCAAGGCGCTTGGGGGTAGCGGCAGCGACATGGGCTGCCCTCGATCGCGCATTGCGCGCCCCACAGCGTGGACAGTGAATGCCTAGCGTACGGCGTGGTGCACATGTAGGCACGCGGGCAGAGATCGACCTGCTCGACCTCCTCACGGCCAAGGCGCAAGGGTTGCTGGCAGAGGCGTTCGCGCCGGGGTCAAAGGGCGTGTTGCAATCGGCGTTGCGAGCGTTCGCCCGCTTCTCGAAGAGTACCCCGTCGCGAGCCCTGTTCTACACCCATGAGCACGCCCCTGGCTCCATGAACGAACATGGAATGCGAGCGTGGAACGAGTGGACGCTGGTGTTGTTCGCGATATACCTCGCGACCGTAAATTCACAGAAGACCGGGAAGCCAGTGTGCTCAGACACGGTGTCCACATACGTGAGCATGGTCAAGGGCTTCTTGTCGTTCAAGTATGCGTTCACGCTTGTGAAGGAGAGTCCAAGGCTGGCGCGATTGCTAAAGGCGATGCGGTCGAAGGATCCGATGCACGGCATACGCCGCAAGCGGCGTGGTCTTCGACGCAGACATCTCCGCCGGGCATGGAAGCGGAAGGCGGAGCTCCGGAGCACCCAGCAAGACGCAGTCAACAAGTGGGCGGCAATCACGGTGGCGTGGCATTGCTTGGCTCGGGGCGGAGAACTCACGACCCAGCTCCCTACGCGCGCGGACTTGACGTTTGGAACGCCGACGTCGGGGCGCAGGTGGGCGTGCCTCATGCTGAAGCCGCTCAAGAAGAGGGGCAAGGGAGCAGCGCCCAAGGTGCCACAGTTCATCGAGGAATTCGATGGAGGCGGCTCCGACACGTATGCGGCGCTTGCAAGGCTCGAAGAGTGGGACCCAATCCAAGGACCAGAGCGCGCCACGACGCCACTGTTCCGGTTGCACAGGCTGACCAAGAAGGGCACGCGCAGCAAGGAGAAGGCCCCACACGCCATGAAGGTGGCGGAGTTCAGGGCGTTCGTGAAGTATCTGGGGGCCAAGGTCCTGAAACTTGGGGAGAGCAAGCAGTGGGGGGCTCATAGCCCTCGAGTTGGAGGGGCCACCGACCTGTGCGCCACGGGCAAGTCGTCCGCAGTACTACTGCAAGCCAAGGGACGGTGGGCGAGCGACATAGGGAAGATATATGCCCGCATGACGCGGCGGATGCAGCTCGCCGCGTCGCGCCTGATGCAAACGGCGCGCGGGAGAGATATGGAGGAGCTCATGCCAGAGTTCACCCAGCAAGCGTGAGAAAGACGGGAGACACATAGTCGACAGCACCTGCGAAGGGGGGCGGACGTGATGATGGAGGGTTTCCATTGGAGATTAGCCCCACCTATGGCACTAATGAAGGAGGAGCGCGAGCTATGTGCAAGGCCCGGCGGAACCGAGCAAGGAACCAGTGCTCGGTAAGGACGAGTGTAATGTGGAGCGGACATGTACACACGAGCCGGGCATGAATGAAAGTATTGGTGTGTTATGTCTGAGAGCGGCGGAAGGGGAGTCACGTCGTGCGGACAGCGACGTTAGTCTTCGACACCACCGCAGAGTGGGAGAAGCAGAGTGGTGTGCTCATAGCAAGTAAGATAGAGCACACGCAAGTTGCTAGCCACACTCTGTGAATCCCCTTCCTTTACAGGATAGACCACCTCTCGTAGAGATTGAGAGGGTCTTGGTACGCAAGCATTTAATGATGTTTAGAACATCGCTCTAGCGATGTTTTAAACATGTTTAAATGTCTGGAGAGGACAATAGCCTCCCAACAGTTACATATCACTTTCCNGCATTAATTCCATAAAGTGCAGAAAGGAAAGCTCCGGGAAGCGCCGAGATGACGCCATCAGNNAGATAATGGGANTTTCGTCAAAGGACGCCCACAGGTCAGATTCTCGAAGCAAGAACGCCCGTCGTATTGACAAGGAGATCTCGACAGGTCGAGATGGCATCAAGAACGCCCGCCCATAAACATTGATGAAGCATCGCAGGATGAAATGGGAAAAATCCACCGGAACAAAAGAAAAAACCACCGGAACAAAAGAAAATCTCGTTAGAAGAATCCACCGGAACCGAAATCTCGTTGAGCTCTACAAAAGTCGGAACACCCCACGACCGACCACACACTCCAAGCTCGCCGTGCTGCCTCAAGTGCCCCACCCGCCCTCACCAGGCAAAGGAGACATATATAGGACAAGTGAAGCGTGATGTTATTGTTTTTGAGACCCTCTCTACCTGGGAAAGGAGGGGAGAAGCAGAGTGGTGTGCTCATAGCAAGTAAGATAGAGCACACGCAAGTTGCTAGCCACACTCTGTGAATCCCCTTCCTTTACAGGATAGACCACCTC